>Ga0307379_10000611_pt1 | contig 59345 bp, 47 predicted proteins | sample UN2MG_FD_202237 | JGI IMG/M metagenome (GOLD analysis project Ga0307379, IMG submission 202237) | Soil microbial communities from Risofladan, Vaasa, Finland - UN-2 | ecosystem: Environmental > Terrestrial > Soil > Coastal area > Acid sulfate soil | place: Finland: Risofladan, Vaasa | collected... | reverse complement strand
TATTATTAAGAGGAGCAAAGAAGATTGGACAGGATTAACAGGATTTACGGGATTCAATAATAATGAACCACTCTTCCGGTCGGATTGGCGCCAAGGGAAACCGGCAGTTATCCTGTTTATCCTGTCAATCCTGTCAAAACTTTTTTCCTTTTTCTATTGTTTCAATGTCCATTCTACCATGCTCCCCTTAGTAACAAGGATATTCAGGATTTCCAGGATGATTTCCGGTTTTTTGAATCCTGAACATCCTGAATATCCTTGTTGAAAAATCTTGACAGGGTCATGAAACCGCTTCTAAGTCCGCGCTGGCAGCGCTCAGAGCGTTCACCGGATGAACCCGTAATACCTGCCCATCCAGTAGGGCAGGAGCCAGAAGGTGCCGGCTTCTTCGTTCAGGCCGCCGCCGATCTTGCCCTCGCTGTTTCTGGCCTCGGTCGGCTGCCAGCCGGCGCCGGTGTCGAGCTCGTAGGGGTTTCCGTTCCATTTCATGACCGTGCGCTCGTCGGGCGGGAGCGGCACCCGGGACTGTTTCTCGCGGAACCGGCCGGGGATCGCCCGCGCCTGGATGTCCTTGCGCCCGCTGTTGTGATGGTCCCACCGCCTAAGGTCCAGGGAAATACGCTTCAGGGTGAAGAGCGCGCCTTCGAGATCAAAGTCGGTCCCCTGGGGGCTGACCGCGCCGTAGATGAAATTGAAGAGGGGATTCTTTTCCGGCCGTTCGATTTTCCAGGACCGGTCAATGCTCTGGCGATATAATCCCAGCAGCCGCGGGTCGGTCTCGTATTGAAGCAGGGGGTAATAGGAGAGGAACGCGAGCTCGTCGTCCGAATGGTTGATAAACCCGGGGACCTTGATTTTCTGGTTCACGGTGAAGCGGGCGTAATCTTTTTCGAGCGCCAGGTCCAGGTAGGCCCGCTGGTATTTTTCGTCGCCGGTGATGTGCCAGGCTACTTTAAGGTGGGAGAGGATCTCCAGCGAGTTGAGTCCGCGCGCCGGGATCAGGCGGCGCCAGGGCGGGCTGAAGAAATTCCAATGGCCGTAGGTGGTCGGCCGGCCGTCGCTGTCCAGCAGAAAATAATTATTCTCGATGATGTAATCGGTGATGCGCCGGACCTTGACCCGGATCGCCTCCTGCTCCGCCTCGTCCGCGCAGAGGTCGTAATAGATGGAGTAGGCGTAATAATGGCCGTCCACCTCGTCGGAGGAGGTGTCGCCTTTCCAGCGCCACTGGCCGTCGGCGGTGTAATTGTCCCATTGCAGGGGATGGTCGCCGCGAAAGGTGTCCACCGGCTCGCCGGGCTTCACGAAACTGCGCGCCGGCAGGCCCGGGATTTCGGTCACGGTCTCCAGAAACATCAGGGCCTGAAGGGATTCCCGCGCGAACTCCCGGGCCTCCGGGTCAGAGGTCGCGGCATAGCGGTAACACTGGGCCGCGATATACATGGCGGTCCACAGCCCGTCATTGTCATTCGGAAAAGTCTGGTTGGTCGCGAGGTCCCCGGGCTTCGCCAGCCGCGAGTCCGCCACCAGCCCATACCGCACGTGCCGCGCCCGCGTGGCCGCCTCGAAATACGCGGCCTTGTCCTCGAGCGTCATCGTCCGGTACTCGATTTTCGTGTCGCCTTGCGGCGTGATCAGCCATGCCCCGCCGCCCGGCAGGGCCCGGACCGCCTCCACCCGGTCGTCCGCCAGATACTCCCGGCCCTGAAAATACCTCCACCCGGTCCCGTCATAACGCGCCGCGCCCATGGTCGTGCCCACCCACAACACGCCGTCGCGCGCATCAGCCGCCAGCACATCGCCGCGGGGAATGCCGCGCTTGCCGGGCACGACGATCCATTGGCTGAAATCCGCCAGGCGATGCTCGCCGTCCGGCGCCTGCCAGTATTTGCCCGCGACTTCCCCATCGCGGCCCGGACCAATATCCACGCCGGCGCTTCCGGGAGGATACTTATGGGCCACCTGTTGCAGGAACGGCCCCGGGGCAACGTATTGACCCTCCGCCAATATATGGTGAGGGGCCGCCATTAATACCACAAGCGCCGCAACTATTGATATTTTATTCATATTCCCTCCATATTGGGCCGCAGATGACGTTCTTTTGTTAAGACCGGCATCTATGTGGAATCAATGGATTCATGGCCTGTTTTTGCCGTCTTCAAGCATAGCGCGGGCACACAAGGGTGTCAAAGCCGATGCTGTGGGAATCGGGCTTGGGCTCAGCGTTGATACCATTAAGAAGCTATGATAGGTTGGTGGTCGAGGAGAAGCAAGTTGGCGAGATTGAAGTGCCCGCAATGCGGTAAGAGGCTCAAGGAGACGGACCGGTTTTGCAAGTCGTGCGGGGCCGCGGTCGGTTCCGGCTTGTCGTTCGAGCCGGTGATGCCCGAACCCGTGATGCCGGCGCCGGTGACTCCGGCGCCGATCGGTCCCGCGCCGGAGGAGGCCGGACTCCGGACGTGCCCGGGCTGCGGGCAACCCGTGAGCCCGCGCCTTCAGTGGTGCCCGCATTGTGGGGCGCGGGTCGGGCCGGAGGAGTCCCCTCCCCGGCACGTGCATCAACGGGGCCGGCGTGGCGACTGGGGCTTCGAGTGGCGCACGCAGGCGGAGGTCCTGGGCTGGCCTCTCATCCACGTGGCTTTCGGCCGGCGGGGCGGGAAGCTGCGGGTGGCCAAGGGCGTGATCGCGGTCGGGCAGTTCGCCATCGGCGTCATCACCTTTGCCCAGTTCGGCGTGGGATTGCTCTTCGGGTTCGGCCAGTTCCTGCTGGGCGCGACGGCCATCGCCCAGTTCGCGGTCACGCTTTTCTTCGGGCTGGGCCAGCTCGCCACGGGCTGGGTGGCCATCGGCCAGTTCGCGCTCGGCTATTACGCGCTCGGCCAGGTGGCCGTCGGCTGGCACACCTGGATGCAGGGCCACGCCGACCCCGAGGCCAGGCGCTTCTTCCACGAGCTGGCCCGCTGGATCGGATTGATTTAATGACCCGCGCCGGGAAGGCGGCCGCGGCCGGGAGGACGAGAGATGAAGGCAATGAATCCATCAAGCCAGGCGGCGCTCGCCGTGTTCGGCTCGCTCGGCGTCATCATCATTTATGTGATCGTGGGCAAGTCTGGCGCGATGCCTCTCCCCATCCTGCCCATGCTGATCTTCGCCATCATCGGCCCGGGCTGGGGCGTGTATCTGGGAACGAGGGCGCTCCGGGGCAACGAAGGCCGCGCGCCGGCCATTGCGTCAATCATCATCGGCGCGCTGATCGTCCTGGTCTCCGGCCTCTACCTCGCCCTCTTCATCTTTGCCGTCGGAACCCTGCATTAGGGGCCGCTCCATTACTAAGGGGAGCATGGTAGAATGGACATTGAAACCATGGAAAAAGGAAAAAAGTTTTGACAGGATTGACAGGATAAACAGGATAACTGCCGGTTTCCCTTGGCGCCAATCCGACCGGAAGAGTGGTTCATTATTATTGAATCCCGTAAATCCTGTTAATCCGGTCCAATCTTCTTTGCTCCTCTTAATAATGGGGACCGCAAACCGGAGACCATGGAATTTCTAAACGTGGCGTTCAACGTATGCCTGGACCTGGACCACGGGAGGAGGATGGCATGATCATGCTGGATGACTTATTGGGGGCCGCGGATTTCAGGGCCGCGGTGGACGGGCTGGCCGCCGAGTTCCGCGCCGGGCGCCGGCTGCCGCCCGTGCACCAGCTCGGCCTGGTGGTCCCGGACGTTGAGGCCGCGGCCGCGGAGTTGGAGGCCCGCGGCATCGGTCCGTTCTTCATCGCCGGGGGCGCGCCCGTTCTCTGGCGCGAGCGGGGCCAGGAGAGGAGCTTCAAGGGCAAGCTCGGCATGGCCGGACATAAAGGCTTCGAGCTCGAGCTGCTCGAGCCCGGCATGGGCTCCGACTTTTACCGCTCCTGCCTCGACGGCGACGGCAAGATCGTGGTCCAGCACCTGGGCTTCCTGGTGGACGATGTGGACGCGTGGGCCGAGGGCCTCGCCGTGCCCGTCCACGTCCGCGGCCGCATCAAGACCGGCCCGCTCGTCACCGAGTTCGTTTACCTGGACACCATGGAGAAGCTGGGCATCATCATCGAGTTCATCAACTGGCGCCTGTTCGGGATACGCATCAAGCCCCGCGGCGGGCTCTACCACGCGCTGGGCCGCTTCGAGAAACTGATCGGCAAGAGGTCGCTGTCGGTTTGACCGGGCATTGAGCGATTGATTTCGCACAGAGGCACAGAGGACTCAGAGTTTCACTCTTGTCCAAAATAGGCCGTAAGAAAACCGCCAAGACGCCAAGAGCGCCAAGGATCGCCAAGTAAATCATGATGTTTCTTTGCGGTCCGGCAAAGAACAGCTCCGGAGCGTTGGCCCCAACCGGCTTGGCGAACCGGCCGACGGGAGCGCCAAGCCAGAAACATTCGCACCCAAGCCCTCTTAAAATCTTGTTTAAAAATAATCCTTGGCGCTCTTGGCGTCTTGGCGGTTCTCCGGTCCGTTTATTTTGGACAGCACTATCAGAGTTTATATAAATGTTTTTCTTCTCCGGGTCCTCTGTGCCTCTGTGCGAAATAAGAACTTGGGCGGCTTTCCCCTGGCCGAAGTTACGTGCCAATTCATAATTCATCACTCATAATTCATCATTTCCTCCCATTTGACTCCCTGCGCCTCAATGCTATACTTTCCCCCGACAGGCAAGCGCGAAATGAAGGTAGTAGCCATTATTCCCGCTCGTTACGCCTCGGTCCGATTCCCCGGCAAGGTCCTTGCTCCCATCGCGGGAAAGCCCATGATCCAGAGGGTATGGGAGCGGGCGACCCAGGCCCGGGAGGTGAGCGAGGTCATCGTGGCCACCGACCATGAGCGGGTGGCCGAGGCCGTGGCCGGCTTCGGCGGACGTGTCATCATGACCGCCCCCGACCGCGCCACCGGCACCGAGCGCGTGGCCGAGGCCGCGGACAAGATCGAGGCCGACGTCATCATCAACGTGCAGGGCGACGAGCCCATCATCGCCCCCGACAGCCTCGACCTCGTGGTCCAGCCCTTCCTCGACGATGACACCGCCCCCGTGACCTCCCTCATGTTCCCCATTGAATCCTTCGCCGAATACATGGACCCCAACGTGGTCAAGGTCATCTGCGACGCCTCCGACAACGCCATCTACTTCTCCCGCTCGCCCATCCCCCATTACCGCGACGGCCGCGAGCTGATCGAACAGTGGGAAAAGCAGGGAAAACGGCCCGCCGGCCTGAAGCCCGGGCCCATGAAACACATCGGAGTTTACGCCTATCGCGCCGATTTTCTCCAGGCCCTCGTCCGCATGCCCGTCTCCGAGCTGGAGGAGGCCGAGAGACTCGAACAGCTCCGCGTCCTGGCATGGGGCTTCCACATCAAGATGGTGGCCACTCCCCACGACTCCATCAGCGTGGACGTGCCCGCGGACGTGGCCAGGGTCGAGGCGGTGATCGCAAAATTAAAGTTGTGAGGAGACAGCAGATGTTTTTTCTAAACGCAAAGGCGCAGAGGCGCGGAGAAAACGAATAGTTTTTTTATCTCTTGAAACTCTGCGACTCTGCGGTTAAAAAAATCCATATTTACTTTACCAGGAGTGATTGATGGCGACGCGGGAAAAATCGAGGCGGACCAAGTTCATTTTCGTGACCGGCGGCGTGGTCTCCAGCCTGGGCAAGGGCCTTTCCGCCGCCTGCATCGGCGCGCTCATGGAGGCCCGCGGCCTCAAGGTGACGCTCGCCAAGCTCGACCCCTACATCAACGTGGACCCCGGCACCATGAACCCGTTCCAGCACGGCGAGGTCTTTGTCACCGACGACGGCGCCGAGACCGACCTCGACCTCGGCCACTACGAGCGCTTCACCCGGGCGCGGCTCACCCGGAAAAACAACTGCACCACCGGCCAGGTCTACGAGACCGTCATCACCAAGGAGCGCAAGGGCGAGTACCTGGGCAAGACCATCCAGGTCATCCCCCACATCACCGACGAGATCAAGCGGCGCATCACCGAGGCCGCGGGGACCGCCGACATCGCCATCATCGAGATCGGCGGCACCGTGGGCGACATCGAGAGCCTGCCGTTTCTCGAGGCCATCCGCCAGTTCCAGTACGACGTGGAGCCCGAGAACTGCTGCTACGTCCACGTCACCCTCGTCCCCTTCATCAAGGCCGCCGGCGAGCTCAAGACCAAGCCCACCCAGCACAGCGTCAACAAGCTCCAGGAAATCGGGATCCGGCCCGACATCCTCATCTGCCGCACCGAGCACCCCATCTCCGACGACATGAAAAAGAAGATCGCCCTCTTTTGCAACGTCCGCGCCTCCCGCGTCATGGCGGCCCAGGACGCCGAGACCATCTACGAGGTCCCGCTCATGCTCCACCGCGAGGGACTCGACGCCCAGATCGTGGAAGTCCTCCACATCTGGACCGGAGAGCCCAGGCTCGAGGAATGGGAGCGCATCACCCGCCTGGTCAAGGACCCCAGCCACTGCGTCCGCATCGCCATCGTCGGAAAATACACCGACCTCACCGAGTCCTACAAGAGCCTGAACGAGGCCCTGGTCCACGGCGGAATCGGAAACAACTGCCGCGTCAAGCTCAGGTTCGTGGACTCCGAAGACCTCGAACAGGGCAAGACCCCGCAAGAGCTCCTCGCCGACTGCCACGGCATCCTCGTGCCCGGCGGCTTCGGACAGCGCGGAATCGAGGGAAAGATCAGGGCCGTCCAGTTCGCCCGCGAAAAAAAGATACCGTTCTTCGGCATCTGCCTCGGCATGCAGGTCGCGGTGATCGAGTTCGCCCGGAACGTGGCCGGCCTCAAGGCCGCCAACTCCACCGAGTTCGACCCCAAGACCCCGCACCCCGTCATCCACCTCATGCGCGACCAGGAGTACATCTCCCAGTTCGGAGGCACCATGCGCCTCGGCGCCTGGGAATGCGCCCTCACCAAAGCCTCCCACGCCTTGCGCGCCTATCAGTCCGAAAAAATCTCCGAGCGCCACCGCCACCGCTACGAGTTCAACAACGACTACCGCGACCGCCTGTCCAAGAAAGGGCTCATGCTCACCGGCTTGTCGCCCGACCGCCTCCTGATCGAGGTCGTCGAGCTCGACCGCCGCAAGAACCCGTGGTTCCTGGGCTGCCAGTTCCATCCCGAATTCAAGTCCCGGCCCTGGGACCCGCACCCGCTATTCCGCGAATTCATCCGCGCCGCCAAGAACTACTCGCGCGGAGGCGCCGCTAAAAGCTGCAAGACCGACTTGCCGCGCGCGAAGAAAAAGAAATGATGCTGCAAAGGACCATGACCGTGCGCATCGGAGAGCTCGCCCTGGGCGGCGCCTCCCCTCTCCTCCTCATCGCCGGCCCCTGCGTCATCGAGAGCGAGGACATGACCCTGCGCATCGCTACCGAGCTGCGCGGAATCACCGCGCGCCTGAAAATCCCCTGGGTCTTCAAAGCGAGCTACGACAAGGCCAACCGCACCAGCGCCGAGTCCTATCGCGGGCCCGGCCTCGAAAAAGGACTCGCCATCCTGGGCCGCGTCCGCCGCGAGGTCGGCGTCCCCGTCATCTCCGACGTCCACGAGGTCGCCCAGGTCGCGCCCGCGGCCCGGGTCCTCGACGCCATCCAGATCCCAGCGTTCCTCTGCCGCCAGACCGACCTCCTCGTCGCCGCCGGCAGGACCATGAAGCCCATCAACATCAAGAAGGGACAGTTCATGGCCCCCGAGGACATGGCCCAGCCCATCCGGAAAGTCAGGAGCACCGGCAACGACAACATCTTCATCACCGAGCGCGGCGCATCCTTCGGCTATCACAACCTGGTCGTGGACATGCGCTCGCTCGCCATCACCCGCGAAACCGGGCGGCCCGTGGTCTTCGACGCCACCCACTCCGTCCAGCTCCCCGCCGCGGACGGATCATGTTCCGGCGGCGAGCGCAAGTTCGTGCCCCTGCTCGCCAGAGCCGCCGTCGCCGCCGGAGTGGACGGCCTCTTCATGGAAGTCCATCCCGACCCCAACCACGCCCTCTGCGACGGACCCAACTCGTGGCCGCTGGATGGATTGGAGGAATTGTTGAGGCTGCTCAAGGAGCTGGATAGGATGGTGAAAAGTAGTTAGTAGCCCGTAGCCAGGAGCAAGGGGAAGACGGAATTGAAGAGTCCCGAGCGGGAAGGTAGAATAATTATTGGCAGGTGAAAAAGATTTCCTCGCCCAGGTGCGGAAGGCGGCGGAGCGGAGAGTGCTGTTTCTTCCTCACGCTCTGCGCCAGATGCTTCGGCCCGAGCGAATGATTCGTCGCGATGAAGTAATGAGCGTCATCATGGGTGGGGAAGTCTTGGAAGACTATCCGGAGGACGTAAGGGGGCATAGTTGCCTTATGCTTGGATTCGGGCGGGAGGGAAGGCCGGTCCATGTGGTCTGCGCGCCGAAGGGAGATTATCTCGCGATCATTACGGCTTACCTTCCAGATGAAGTCAAATGGTCAGCGGGCCGCAAAAGGAGAACGGGGAAATGAAATGCATCCATTGCCAGGGCCTAATGAAGCGTGGAAAGGCCCCCTTTCACTTCGACCGCCCGGGCTGCCACGTGACCCTCGATGCCGTGCCCGCATGGATCTGCACGCGATGCGGAGAGGCATTCTTTGAGGGCAAAGAAGTTGACGCCCTCCAAAATCTGGTGGAGGCGATCGAGCAAAATGCAACCGCGTTCCTTTGCCCGGCCTGAGGCGGGGTTAGCCAGGATTCAACAGAAAATACAAACATGACCATTGACAAAGCCAAACGCGTGTTGACCATCGAGGCCCAGGCCATTGCGGGACTGGTGGATCGGGTCAACGAGGACTTCACGCGGGCGGTGGAGATCATCCTCGCCGGCTCGGGCAAGGTGATCGTGCTTGGGATCGGAAAGTCCGGCCTGATCGGAAGGAAGATCGCCGCCACCCTGGCCTCCACCGGGACTCCCGCCTTCTTCGTCCATCCCGCCGAGGGAGTGCACGGCGACGTCGGAATGATTGACAAGAATGACGTTGTCATCATGATTTCGTACAGCGGCGACACCGAGGAGCTGGTCAAGCTGGTCCCGGCCCTCAAGCGCCTCGGCGTCCCCATCATCGGTCTCTTCGGCAACACCGCCTCCGCCCTGGCCAAGGCCGCCGACGTGGTCATTGACGTGAGCGTCCCCGAGGAGGCCTGCCCGCTTAAGCTCGCGCCCACGGCCTCCACCACCGCCGCGCTGGCCATGGGCGACGCGCTGGCCATCGCGCTGCTCGAGCGCCGCGGCTTCACCGAGGACGACTTCGCCAAGCTCCATCCCGCCGGCGCGCTCGGCAAAAAGCTCCTCACCCGCGTCTCCGACCTCATGCACCAAGGCCCCGCCCTGCCCAGGGTCGGGCCCGGAGCATCGCTCAAGGACGTGATCTACGAGATGAGCTCCAAGATGCTCGGACACACCGCCGTGGTCGAGGGCGAAAAACTGCTCGGCGTCATCTCCGACGGCGACCTCCGCCGCGCCATGGAAAAATCCCCCGACATCATGGACAAGAAGGCCGCCGACCTCATGACCGTAAACCCCAGGTGGATCGCCCAAGATGAGCTCGCCGCCTCCGCGCTCCTTAAAATGGAGAGCCGCTCCATCACCGCGCTGCTCGTGTGCGACGGCCCCGACGGCCAACACCTCGTCGGCATCGTCCACCTCCACGACCTGCTCAAGGCCGGGGTGGTCTAGGGGCCGTCATGACAAAGCGCTTGCTGATTTATTCGAGCCTGATCTCCGTGATCGCGATCATGGCGGGCATCGCGGCGTTTTTTATCTCGCGCCTCATCCTGGGCGCCGGGAACATGCCCCCCGTCATCGGACTCATCACCGTCGCGATCGTTGACGTGCTGTCTTTTGTCCTTTTTAATAAAAGGATGTTTGCCGTCAAACCCCGCGATTGATCCTGATTGCTCCGGGAACCGGGAAAGGCGGAAAAATGAAAATCCTGCTCTGCGCCCTGCCCTTCCCAGACCTCGGCGACCCCGCGAGCTCCGCCCACTCCCGGGCCTGCCCCAACCTGGCGATCTACCTGCTCGCCGCGGTGGCCGAAGAGGCCGGCCATCAGGTCCGGGTGGTTGATCCCCTCGACTTCGAGGCGGCCTTTGACCCGGACCGCGGGCTCAAGGAGACCATAAGCAATGTTGACGTGCTCGGCATCTCGGTCAACTCCTGCACCTGGCCCCGGGCCAAGCGCCTGCTTTCCGAGCTGGAAAACCTCAAGACCCGCCCCGTCACAGTGCTGGGAGGGCCGCACGCGTCCCTGTTCGATGAGCATATCCTGGCCGTCTCCCCCGCGGATTACGTGATCAGGGGCGAAGGCGAGCGCGCCCTGATAGCCCTGCTGGAAAGGCTCTCCCGCGGCCTGGACGGAGAAGGCGTGCCCGGCCTGACCCGCCGGCAGGGCGCCGCGGTGCAAAGGAACACGATGCCGCCCCTGCTAACTCCGGAAGAGCTGAGCGCCCTTCCCCTGCCGCGGCTCGACCTTATGCCTTCCGGCTATTACGAACTTATGCCGATCGAGACCTCCCGCGGCTGCCACCACGCCTGCATTTTCTGCAGCGTCACCTACCGCCGCAACTGGAGGGGCATGCCCGCCCCGATCGTCCGCGACCGTCTTGAACGCATGTCCGCGCACCTTGCAAAGACCAATCGGAAAAGTTTTTTCATCATTGACGACTGCTTCACCGGGGACCGCGGCCGGCTCAAGGAGATTGCCGGCCTGGTGCGCGGCTTCCCGCACCGCTTTGTTTTCGAGTGCCGGATCCCCGACGTGATCGCGCCGGGGATTATGGACGCCATCTCCGCCCTCCCCTTGTTGGTGATGGAGATGGGGGTCGAGTGCGGCTACCAGGAAGGGCTCGACCGGGTGCAAAAGAAGCTGCGCCTGCATGAGGTGCAGCAGGCGGCGGCCATCATCTCCGAGCGGGGACTGGGCGGACGGGCGAGGTTTTCCTTTATCATGGGCCTGCCCTGGGAGAGCAAAAAGGAAATCTTCAAGACCCTCGAGTTCGCCTTCAAGCTCACCGGCGGGATCGGCGCGAGACTGGCCGCGAACTGGCTCACCCTGTTCCCCGGATCGGCGATCTGGCGCCGGCGGGAGGAGTGGGGCATTGAGATGGATGAGGCTGATTACGACCGCCACGGGTGGTGGGCCGACCGCGAGGTATTCAGAAAATGCCACCCCCGCCTGGACATGAAAAAGGACATCGCGGACATCAAAATCTATGCCCTGATGCTGGCCCGGCTCTTCCCGGCCATCCGCCACGAATGGTGGATCAAGGACCTGTTGCCCCCGTCGCCCTCTGGCGGCTGACCCGGCGATTCCGCCCAGGATGAACGGCGGCCGGACGCTACGGCCTCTTCACCCGCAGCGCGCAAGGAAGCACCTCGAAAGTGGCCGGCAGCGTGCCGGGCTGTTCGCCGTCAACGTCGAGGAGGACGCGCTCCGAGGACGTGGCCTCGACCCTGCGCGCGCGCTGGATCTCGACCTTGGGCAGGCCCAGGTGCCCGCCCTTGTAGATCGTGCTCATGAGCTTGAACTGCTCGAAAAAGCTGAAGTCGCCGAGGACCGCGAAATCGAGGAGTCCGTCGTCCACCGCCGCGTCCGGCGCCACCCGCATCCCGGCCCCGAAGTACTGCCCGTTCGACGCGGCCGCCAGGAAAATTTTGCGCTCGAACGGCTCGCCCCCGTCCACCCGGAACGTCACCGCCTTGTTCTTGTAAGCGAGCGAGCCCCAGAACGACGCCCACAAGAAGCTCGCCTTGCCGCCCAGCGCCTTGCTGGTCCGGTTCACCCGCTCGTCAACCTCGCCGCCGACCCCGAAGCTCGCGATGTTGATGAAGTAACGCGATACGTCCCGGCCCGAGTGGTCGCGGAGCGTCATCCGCCCCACGTCGGTGGGCTTGGCCGCCAGCCCCGGCAGCATCGGCACCGACTCGCGGAAATCGCGCGGGATCTGGAGCGTCTTGATCAGGTCCGAGCCCGTGCCCGAGCACACCACCGCGAACACCGCCTCCGGATTGACCGGCTTGCCGCCCTCGAAAAAACCGTTCACCACCTCGTTGTTGGTCCCGTCGCCGCCCACGCTCACGATCAGCTCGTGCCCGGCCTTGAGCGCCGCCCGCGCCAGCTCGCACGCGTGCCACCGCCGCTCCGTGAACCCCGCCTCGATCTCACCGAACGCCCGCTGGGCCAGCTCCTTGATCTCCGGCCACGCCTTCCCCGTCCGCCCGTTGGCCGAGCGGGGGTTCACCACGAAATACGCTCTGCTTCCCATGTTCTGCTCCTGAAGAAATAAGAAACAAGGATGTCAAGGATATTAAGGATAATATAATTTTTCCCTTATCCTGACTATCCTGTATATCCTTGTTAAATTCTCTTCCTCTTTTATTCGTGGCCGGCCTAGCGCATCCCCTCCAGCAACCGGATCAACAGCCTGGTCCCCTTGCCCGACGGGCCCGGCGCCAGGTAGGCCCCGTTCTTCACCGTCCACGCCACCGACGCGATGTCCAGGTGCGCCCACGCCGTCTTGCCCACGAACTGCTTCAGGAACACGCCGCCCACGATGGTGCCGGCCTCCCGCCGGGTGGAGGTGTTGATCATGTCCGCGATCTGCGACTCGATCAGCTCGTCGTACTCGTCCCACAGCGGCAGCAGCCAGGTGCGCTCGCCCGAGGCCAGCGCCGCCGCGCCCACCTTGGCCAGCAGCTCCTCGTTGTTGCCCATCAGCCCGATGGCCTGGCTCCCGAGAGCGATGGTGCACGCGCCCGTCAGCGTCGCCAGGTCCACGATGCCGAATCGGGACTTAAGCGTGGTCGCGTAATGCAGCGCGTCCGCCAGCACCAGCCGGCCCTCCGCGTCCGTGTTCTTCACCTCCACCGTCAGACCCGACGCCGTCCGGATGATGTCGCCCGGACGCTGCGCCCCCCCGCCCGGAAGGTTCTCGGCCAGCGCCATCACCGCCGTCACGTTCACCTTGAGCCGAAGACGCGCCGCCGCCGCCGTCGCCGCCAGCACGTCCGCCGCCCCCGACATGTCGTCCTTCATCTCGTCCATCTTTGGGCCCGGCTTCAGCGAGATGCCGCCGGAGTCGAACGTGATGCCCTTGCCCACCAGCACCAGGTCCGGCTTGTCCCTCCTCGTGCCCCGGTACCTCACCGCCACCAGCCGCGGCGGATGGTGGCTGCCCTGGCCCACCGCCAGGATCGCGTTCATCCCCGCCCGCTTCAGCGCCCGCTCGTCCCACACCTTGATCGCCAGCTTGTGCTTCCGCGCCACCGCCTTGGCCTCCCGCGCGAAGTCCTCGGGAGTAAGGTCGCCCCCCGGGCGGTTCACCAGGTCGCGCGCGAAGCACTGAGCCTCACCGCTCACCACTCCCCTCTCGATCCCGCGCGCCAGCATCCGCGGCTCGCCGTAGAGCGCGAGCAGCGCCGCCGGGCCCGGCTTCGGGTCCCGCGTCTTGTAATCGGTGTAGCGGTAGTTCCGCGCCATCGCGCCCTCCACGAACGAGCGCGTAACGTCATCCACCGTGATCCCCGCCTTGCCATGTTCGCACATCTCCGCGTGGCACTTCATCCCCTTGCCCTTGTTCAACGCCCCGATGAACAGGCCTCCCGCGCGCCGGTAGTCCTCCAAGTCCAGCTTGTCCCGCGCCCCGAGACCGATCAGCACTATCAGCCCGAACGAAGACGACTTGCCCGCCGCGATCTTCTCCACCTCGTCCTTCTTGCCCTTGAAACCCTGCCCGATCACCCGGCTCACCGCGCCGTGCGTGGCCTGGTCCGCCGCCCGCGCCGCCGCCGACAGCCTGAGCTCCCCCTCCACGAACATCAGCCCCAGCGCGTCGCACTTCGTCTTGCGGATGTCTCCCTTCCCCAGCGCCACCTTCATCAGGTTCATAAAACTCCCTCCTTCATTATTGATCTTTCCGGCCCGGCCATGACCGCGTGCTCTTGGGCCAGGACCATGTGCGAAATATAGCGGTCCATGAAGCCGGGGTCGAGGTTCAGCTCCACGTGCTCGACTTGGGCCCCGAGCTCCAGCGCCCGCGCGAAGTTCTCCGCGTCCAGCATCATGGCCGCGCCCATGCCCGCGCCGTTGGCGATCGAATGGATGCGGCCCCGCGGCGCCCCCGGCAATACCCCCAGCGCCAGCAGGTCATCCGGATCAAGCCGGCCGCCGAAGCTCCCCGTCAGAATGATCCGGTCAAGCTCCGAGGCCCGGAGCCGCCCCCTCCGCAACAACACCTCCACCGCCGCCCGCACCGCCGCCTTGGCCTTCTGCAGCTCCCGCACGTCGGTCTGCGTGATGAAGACGTCAGCGCCGAGCGCCACCCGCTTCACGCCATCCTTGATGATAACCGGGGGCGCCGCGCCGCTTGCTTCTCCCATCCGTCCCGACGGCTCGATCACGCCGAGCTCGACGAGCGCGCGGACCGCCGAGAGCAGGCCCGAGCCCGCAAGCCCCCGCGCCGCGCCGCCGCCCACCGTGGTGAGCTTGAACGCGCCGCCCTCCCATTGCGCCGCCGTCACCGCTCCCGCCGACGCCCTCATGCCGCAGCTTATGTTCACGCCCTCGAACGCCGGGCCCGCGGCCGTGCTCGCCACCAGGGTCTTCCCGCGCGTTGCGAGCATGACCTCGCCGTTGGTCCCGAGGTCCAGCGCCAGCGCGTTCTCGCCGTCGCGGCCCAGACCGAAATAAAGCAGGCACGCCAGCGGGTCCGAGCCGGCAAAGCCGCCGAGCAGAGGCGGGAAACGCACATCTTCGATCGCCGGAAACAGTTCCGTGAGCGGCCCCGTCCCCGCGTCCACCGCGCCGAGCGCGTGCGGAGTGAACGGCGAGCGCAGCAGCGTGTCCACCGGCAGGCCCAGCATCAGGTGGTGCATGGCCGAGTTGCCCACCACCACCGCCCGCGTCACCCGCCCGCGCGTCCGCTCCGAGAGCCCGAGCCCGGCCGCGGCCTCCACCGCGCTCGACCAGGCCGCGTCCGCGAGCCCGCCCGCCCGCTCCTGCGCGAGCATCCGGCCCATCACCTCCGCCCCGTAACGGGCCTGCCGGTTCAGCACCGCGTTGCCCGCATAAACCTTTCCGTCATCGAGTCCGGAGATGAAAGCCGCCACCGTGGTCGTCCCCAGATCAATCGCCAGCCCGAATTCTCCGCCCACCGTCTCCAGGTCCACGCCGGTGGAGAAGGTCTTGTCGGTGCTCACCGCGGCCGCATCCAGCTCCACCGCCGCGTTTCCTTGAACGCGCGTCTGGCAGGCCAGCCGCGTCCCCGCCGCGCGCTCGCGCTCCGAGAGATTCTTCAGCTCGCACGCGGAAACCCCCGAGAGCCCGCCATCGGCCCGCACCCGGCACTTGCCGCAGGTGCCCCGGCCCCCGCACGGCCGGTCCAGCATCACCCCCGCGGAAAGGATCACGTCGTCCAGCCGCGCGCCTTCATCGCACGCGATACCGGTCACGCCCGCTCCCGTCTTGATTGTGATCTTCATGATCGTGGGTAAAATATTATTTTAAGCCATCCGTGTCGCCCGTTCAAAGGTTTTTCCGGATCAGCTCGAGCCCCTCTCCCGCCTCGGCCAAAAACTCCGCGAGCGAGCGCACCGAGAGCGAGCGCCGCGCCAGGTAGCGCGGACGAAGATAAAAATCCCGGATCGCCCGCCGCTTCAAACGCGCCACGTCCTCCCGCGACAAGGCCCGCGTCCGCATCGCCACCACGCCGCCGCCCTGGTCCGGGTCAACGCCCGCCGCCGCGAGCCCCTCCGCCTCCGCGATCCTCTGAAGCAACGTCCCTCCCCGCGGCACCGCCACGTTATAAGAGACGAAGTCCGGGTCCAGCTCGCGCGCGAGCCGCATGTCGGCCGCGAGCGATTCCTCCGTGTCCTCCGGCAGCCCGATAATAAAAGTCGCCACCGTCCGCACCTTCATCCGCCGGCAGCGCGCGAACCCATCCTTCACCCGCTCCAACGACAGTCCCTTGTGATACGACTTCAAGGCCGCCGCGTCCGCCGTCTCCACCCCCATGATCACCGTGTGGCAGCCCGCGCCCTTCATGGCCGCGAGCAGCGCGTCGTCGAGCAGGTCGGCGCGGGTGAAGGTGGTGAACCCCGCCGGCGCCTCCCGCCCCAGCCGGGCGCACAGCTCGAGCGAGCGCTCCCGCGACGCCCCGAAGCACTGGTCGGTCACGAACAGCTCGGCCACGCCCCGCTCCTTGAGCCACTTCCACTCCGCCGCCACCTCCGCCTCCGGCCGCATCCGATAGCCCAGGCCCGCCATCACGCAGAACCCGCACTTGAACGGGCACCCGAAATCCGTGAGCACCGTCGCGAACCGCCGGCCCCGCGCGAAGCTGAAACGATACCCGTCGTGCCCGAACAATTCATGGCGCGGCCGGCCCAGTAAAAACTCGGAGGGCGGCGCCGGGTCGAGTCCGCCGATGATCTCATCGCCCTTCCTCGCCATCAGGTCCGGCCCGGGCGCGCCCGTGTCCAGGTACGTCGCCAGTCCCTCGGAAACGAAGCACAGCAGGGCCCCGCTGATAAAGGGGTGCGCGCGGAGCCATTTTTCAGGGTCGTCCAGAAACACCTCGCCGGTGATGAAGATCGGCGCCGGGGACCGCCCCGCGAGCGCGGCGTAAAATTCCCGGTCCTGCGTGTCCGAGACCGCGCCCCACAAGCCGAGCACCGCGTCGGGCCGGATGCGCTCGAGCTCCGCGAAACACGCCTCCCGCGTCATGCGCCGCGCCACCGCGTCCACGGCCGCGAGCTCGTGCGCTTGCGCCAGCACCCCGCTTTGCATGAGCAGGTCAATGGGCTGGAACAGGTAATTGGATTTGGTGCTCTTGGAGCAGTAGTAGTCGCGGATCACGATGCCCCGCGCGGGCGGGTTGAGCAGCAGGACCTTCATCCGTCCGCTCCGAGCGATCGGCGCACCGCCTCGAACGCCTCGTCCACCCCGATCCCGGTGAGGCATTCCGGCTCCGGGCGCATGCAGCGCACCGTCTTGGCGTTGTAGATGCTGATGCACGGGCTGCAGTCAATGCCGCGGTAGAGCGTGGCGTGGCCCTCTCCGCGCGGCCCGAACAGCACCGGCGTCTCCGGCCCGAAGAAGCTCACCGTCGGGGTCCCGAGAGCGCCCGCGAGATGCAGCGGCCCGCTGTCGTTGGTGACGAGCAGCGCGGCGCGGCGCAGGATCCCGCAAAGGCCGCGCAGGCTGGACTTGCCCGCCAGGTTCACGATCTTGCCGGGCTCCCGCGTCATGGCGAGGACGCGGCCCACGAACGGCGCTTCCTCCGGCGCCCCCAGCAGCGCCACCCGCCCGAGCCCCGCCTCCATCACCCGGTCAATCAGCTTGGCGAACGACTCCTCCGGCCACCGCCGGGCCAGCGCCATGGTGGAAGCGTTGGTGTTGAACGCGATCACCCGCTCATCCTCGCCCACGCCCGCCGCCGCCAGCAGCCCGCCGGCCTCCCGGTCCTCCTCACCATTCAACTTGATGCGCACCGGCCCGTTCACGCCCTTCTCGCCCGACAGCGCCCGGTGCAGGTTCAGGAAATTGTCGGTGACGTGCCAGTAGGGGTTAAAAGCGCAATGCGCCGTGTGCAGGTTCCCCCGCCATACGTCCCAGGAATGGAAGCCGACCCGGACCGGCGCGCCCGACAGGTAGCTGACGATCGTGGAGAAGCGGGTGAGGTATTCGAGGTCAATGACCGCGTCGGGCCGAAGCTCGCGCACCCGGCCCATGAGGCCCATGATGCGGGAGGCGACGCCGGCGGCGCTTTCCGGCAGCTCCAGGTAAACCACGCGGTCGCTGAGGTCCAGGAGCTCGATGATGCCGCGGTTGTGGCCGAGCGTGATCAGGCTGATCTCCGCGTCCGGGTAGGTGCGGCGCAGCGAGTAAAACAGCGGCGCCGCCAGGATCAGGCTGCCCATGCCCCAGAACTTGATCACCGCGATGCGCGGCGGCCGCCCGGCCGCGCCGATCTTCTTCGGCAGCGCCGCCGCTCCCGCGCTTTTCCGCGCCCGGCCCCCGCTCCGGAGCACGTCATAGACCCGAAGCGCCACGCACAGCGGGTTCCCCGCCAGCCGGTCAACGTGCTTCATGGTCTGCATGTCCATCAGATCCACTCCCGAAACGACAGCGCCATGCGCACGAACCGCGGCGCTCCACGGATCCCCACGCTCCCCTTCAGCACCCGCCACACCCGGGCCGGCCGGCTGTAAAACCTGCGGTAAGCATAGCGCCGAAGCTCCATGATCCGCTCCCTGGACAGGCCCGGATACGACAGCACCGAGAAGTTCTGCTCGAAGAGCTCCCACGGCGCGTCCAGGAGCCACCCCTCGCCCCGGGCTTTCTTATACAGTGCGCTGCCGGGGAAGGGCACCGCGCAGTAGAACTGGGCGTAATCCAGCGGGAGCGAGCACGCGAACTCGATGGTCTCGCGGATGCCGTCCTCCGTCTCCCCGGGATACCCGATCACGAAGTGCGCCGTGACCTGCAAGCCGGCCTCCCGCGACCACGCCACCGCGCTCCGGTTCTGCTCCGGCGTGATCTTCTTGTCCATGAGCGCGAGCGTCCGCGCGCTTCCCGACTCCAGCCCGAACCCGATCATCCAGCAACCCGCGCGCTTCAATTTAGTGAGCAGCTCCGGGTCCACGTGGTCCGCCCGCGAGTTGACCACGAACCGGACGCCCGGGTCCGCCGCGATGATCGCGTCGAGCACCGCCATGGTCCACTCCCGCTTCAGCGTGAACGATTCCGACCAGAACAGGAAGTCGCGGATGCCGTGGCCGTCACGCGCCGCCTTGAGCTCGCTCACGATCCGCTCCGGAGACTTGAGGCGCAGGGCGTGGCCGTAATAGGCGGGGTCGGCGCAAAAATCGCAGTGGAATGGACAGCCGCGGGAGGTCCCGATGAGCAGGAACGGCCGTCCGGTGAACGGCAGCTTGTAGCGCTCGGGCCGCGCCAGGCGCCACGCGGGAAACGGCAGCGTATCCAGGTCCGCCGCCGCCCGCTCCGGGCCGTGCGCGATCCCGCCGCCCGAGCGCGCCGACACCCCGGCCAGCCCCGCCGCCGCCCGCCCCGCCCCGAGCGCCGCCGCCACGTCTTTCACCGTCAGCTCCGGCTCGCCCCTCACCACCGCGTCCAGGCCCGGCGCCATCCGGAGCGACTCCTCCGGCAACGCCGTGACGTGGATGCCGATCGCCAGGATATATGAGCCCGGCAGCTCGCGCTTCAGCCGGTCGGCCAGACCCAGGTCGGAGACGATGGAGGGCGTCGCGGTGTTGATGACGATGAGGTCCGGCTTGAAGGACCGCGCGCGCGAAAGCACGTCTTCCACGGAAATTTTTTCGATGATGCAGTCATCGAGGCGGCAGGTGACGCCCGCATCCTCCAGCACGGCCCCGATGGTGGCCAGCGAGATCGGGGCCCACACCGCGGTCCAGGCCCCCGCCCGCTGCATGCACCGGCCCTCCCGTACTATGTCCACGCCGCCGGCCGCGGGAGGATTAATGAGATGCGCCCGCATCACCACTCCTTGAACAGGCGGAGAAAAAACTTGTGCGCCTTCCGAAACGTCGGCAGCTTCGAGACCCCTCCCGCGCGCGCGTACTCGTGGCTCCCGACCTCGCCCACCCTAAGACCCTGCTTCAGCGCCTTCATCACCATCTCGTGCTCGATGTCGAAGTCGTCGGATTCGAGGCCCAGGGCGAGCCCGGACGAGCGCCGGAGCGCCCGGAAACCGTTCAGGCAATCCGTGACCTCCCTTTGGAAATGGTGCGAGATGATCATGGACAAAAAGTTTCCCCCCAGGTCGCGGACGAAATGCGCCAGGTTCGGGTGCACGTCGTCCGACCCGCCGCGCCACCGCGACGCCACCACCATGTCGAGCCTGCCCTCAACAATCGGAGCAACCAGCTTCGGGATGTCGGCCGGGTCGTGCGACCCGTCCGCGTCCAGGAAAACCACCACCTCGCCCCGCGCCTCGCTAAGCCCGGCGCGGTAGCCGTCGCCCTTGCCCCGGCCGTGGTCCGACACCACCCGCGCCCCTGCGGCCTCCGCGATCTCCCGCGTCCGGTCCGACGAATGCCCGTCAACAACCAGCAGCTCGTCCACCAGCGGCCGCGCCTTCGTGACCACCGCCCCGATCGTCTCCTCCTCGTCCTTGGCCAGAACCACGCCGGATATTTTTATCTGCGCTTCCGCCATTAGTATCCCCGCTGCCGGTCCTCGATCAATGTGGGAGGCCGCCTCCGGTGGGCGACCCTGAACCGCCCAGCCTGATCACCAGCCCCTCCGGCGGGTTGACCACGCCGATGAACCCGGCCGGGTCGCCGCCGATCATCACCCGCGTAAGCTCCGCACGCGGGCTCGATTCCAGGCCGTCCACCCAATGATAGGATACCACCACTCGGCCCGTGTCCGTAGCCAGCCCGCCAAGCTCGATCCGGCCATAGTCCGCCCGCGAGGTCCCCGAGCCTTCCAGAAAATAATCGTGGCCCCGCCGGATCACGAACACTTCGAGGTAACCGAACTCAGCCGCTCGCTCCGCCGCCGGGTACGCACTGAAGCGCTTTTTGGCCTCCGCGCTCACACGGCCCAGCCCACGTTATACGTTTTCATCATCGCGTCCAGGTCCGCGTCGGAAAAGTCCGCGACCGGCCGATTAAGCAGCCTCCCGTCCTGGAACGACGCGAAGTGATGGAGGATGAAGGCGTTGGGCAGCGGGCCGCCGATCAGCTCGCGCGGCGCCAGCGTGGGCAACAGGTGCGGGATGCGGGCGCCGCCGTAGATCGCGGGGCCCGGACCCTCCCACGCGTTGATGTCCTCGATCAGGATGCGCGCGCTCCGGCCGGTGTGGCCGCGGACCCACTCGATCAGCTCCCGGCTCGGACCGTCCATCTCCGTGGTAAGCGGCGCCACCCTGCTGAACTGCCGGAAGCTCGGCGCCATCAGCAGCCCGATCAATATCAGCGCGAACGCCGCCCAGCCGATGGCGCCTCCTCTATTGAGCGCCGTGAGCCGCTCCCGCGCGGCGATAATTCCGTGGGCCGCGGCCGGAAGCCACAACAGATAGAACGCGGTGACGTAGCGGTACGGCTGCAAATGCCTGAGCTCGGCCGCGAACGAGCCGAAGTAAGCGAGGCCGCCGTAGAACGCGAGGAGCAGAATGAGCGCGAGGAACAGCGGCGGGGCCTCGCGCCGAAGACGCCTCATGCCGATGATCCCCAGGGCCATCACCAGGATGCGGCCGAGCGGCAGCCCGAAGAACGGCTGCACCGGCCATAAGTCCTTGACCGGCCGGAGCAGGTCCGTGTTCTGGAAAAACGTCGTGGACTGGTCCTCGATCTTGAGCGGCAGGAAATGGAAGAACGGACGCAGCCAATAAACGTTGGCCAGCGCCGTGAACGCCACCACCCCGGCGAGCGCCGCCCACTCCCGCCACGAAAGCGGCCGCGCGTAAACCGCCGTCATCAGGAACATGGCCGGCAAGAGCAGCACGAACGCGGTCTTGTGCATGGTGAACGCAAGAGCGCAAGCCGCGGCCAAAAAGAGCGCGGCCCGCGGCTCGCGGCGGGCGAGGAAGCGGTGGAGGAGGCCGAGCGGCAGCAGGAAAAAAACGAGCAGGAACGCGCCGGAAATCATTCCGAACCGCCCGAACAGCGCGCCCTCCGACACCCAGAAATAAACCGTGCCCAGCGCGGCCCCGGCGATGGCCGCGCCCCGGCCCGGACCGAACTGCCGGAGCGCACCGTAAAACACGAGCGGCGCCAGCAGGAAGCTTAAAATGAAGCAGGCCTTCACCACCCGCGCCAGACTGAGCCCCGGCAGCGCCACCGCCGCGAGCTGCACCGGCAGGCTCGAGTTGAACACGAAGTCCAGCGGATACCCCGCCATGAAATACGGATCGTAGCCCCAGAGCCGGCCGTCCACCCGCTCGAACTCCCGCGCCGCGTACGGCCAGGCATATTGCGAGCAGAAGTCCACGTTCAGGATGGGCCGGTCGTTGGTGACGTCCGACCAATGGCTGAAGGACCCGAGGGTCAGCGCGAGCTGGATGATCGTAAGGAGGGCGAGGCTTAAGATGACGGTCCTGGTCGCGAGGTCCTTGTGGCCATCCGGTCCCAAGGTCTTTTCATCCGAAGTAATGCTGCATCCTCCGGTACGACTGATAGCGGAAGATGAACTTGTCGAGGCTGGGGTCGCGGGCGAGGTCGCGGGCCAGCTCCCGGAGATTATCGGTGAACACTCGGAACTTGCGGCGCTTGAGGATGGCGGCGCGGCTGTCGAGCAGGTCCTGGTAGGCGAGTCCGGGGATGGAGATGGGCGGCTCGCCCGACTTGCTCTTTTTCAGGTAGTAGTCCATGTCCGCGAAGTTCTTGATCCGGGTGCGGCCCTCCCGGGCGCAGCGCTCCGCCAGCACCGTGCCCAAAAGCGGCGTGTAGATCGAGATGTGCACGGTGTTGGGGTTGAGCTCGGCCACCAGCTTCTCGGTGGCCAGGAGCGACTCCTTGCTCTCGTTGGGCGAGCCGAGCAGCACGTAGGCGTGGGTGCGGAACCCGAACTCGCGGCAGATCCGGAAGGCCTCTCTGGCCTGCTCCACCGTCGTGCCCTTGTTCAGCGCGTCCAGCACCTCCTGCGAGCCCGACTCGATCCCGAAGAGCACGTAGTAAACTCCCATCTCCTGGAGCAGCCGCGCCTTGTCCCGGTCAAAGGTGTCCACCCGCGAGTTCACCACGTAGCGGAAATTATGGATCAGGTCAGCGTGGCCCAGCGTCTCCACCAGCCCGGCCAGCCACGACTTCTTCACCGTGAACGTGTCGTCGTGGAAAAAAAAGTCGCGGACGTCGTAGCGCCGGTGGTACACGCCGATGGCCTCCGCCACCCGCTCCGGGCTCTCGAACCTGACCTTCCTGCCGAACAGCCGCTCCAGCGTGGGCTGGCAGAAGCTGCACTTGAACGGGCAGCCCCGGGAGGAGTGCAGGTTGATGGCCCGCGCCCGGAGGTACTGGCCCATCACGTCGAGCAGGTCGCGGTCGGGGATCGGAAGCGAGTCCAGGTCCGCGATCATCTCCGCCGGCCCCGTCACCAGCACGCCCTCCCCGTCGCGCAGCGCCAGCCCCGGGAGCTCCCGCCCGTCGCCGCCGCCGTCAATCGCCGCGAGCAGGCGGGGCAGCGTCCGCTCCGCTTCCCCCATCACCGCGTAATCCAGCTCCGGGATGGCGCACAGCGTCGCCTCCGGCGCGATGGTCGGGTGCGGACCGCCCATCAGCGTCACCGCGCCCAGGCCCTTGGCCGCGGCCACGATCTTCGCGGCGTTCGCAAAAAAGTCGGTGAGGCACGACACGCCCACGGCCTGCGGCCTGATCCGACCGAGCTCGGAGATCACCCGCTCGGGGCCGGGATCGAAGCTCGAATCGAACAGCCACACCTCGTGGCCGACGTCGCGCAGGACCGTCCCCAGCGTGATGATCCCGAGCGGAGGCCACATGCCGTGCACCTGCTCCCGCACCCGGGGGAATATGAGCGCCACCCGCAACCGATAACTCTCCTGAAAATTGAATTTAGCATACGGCCCGGAAACCGTCAAAGAAAAGCCCGCGACAAGAAAAGCCCGCGCTTCAGCGACCCCGCTCCTCCCACCGCCTCCGATACTCCTTCTTGTAGCGGTCCACCGCCGCCGCGTAGCTCTTCGGCTCCACCGCCAGGCGTTCGAACTCGATGGTCAATTTCCGGCTCCCGGCAGGCATTGAGATCGCGCCGCCGCTCCGGGCCACCGGCTTCCCGTCAACCGCGGCGGACGTGAGCTTGAGAAAATACGGAACGTGGAACGTAACCGAGTCCGGCGCGTTGCGCCAGTACCCGGTGAGGTCCAGCGTGGCGGAGGTCTCGGAGAACGACAGCTCATAAGAGACGGGCCCGAACCAGGTGGGCGCGTTTTCCACCGTGATCCGGTCGCCCGGCTTGGTCCACTCCGGTGACAGCGCCGATGCAAGGTGCAACTCCTTGCCGTCCTCCCGTATCAGCATGTTGCGCAACAGCAGGTCAAAATCGGCCGCGTACCAGCCGTGCGGCGGGAAGTTGCACGTCTGCACCTTGCCCACGCCCTGGCAGTAGTCGCGGCCGTCCCAGGCAAAGATGGCCCACTCGAACCCCTCGTGGCACGCGCCCGTGTGCAGGAGCATGCCGTAAAAATCGTCGAGCGCGCGCTCCTGCTCGCCCCGGATCAGCATGGTCTGGGCCACCCTTTCCGTGAGGTAATGGTGCAGGCTCTGGTGCCACATCCCGATGCCCTCCTGCATCCGGTCGCGCCGGTAGTGCTCGAACGTGGCCGTGACCAGCGGATCGAACGGGGCGATGATGTGGCCCGGGTAAACCGCCAGCAGGTTGCCCCATTCCGTGCCGCCCGGAACGTCCAGGCCCGGCGGGATCACCCCGTCCCGCTGGGCCGCCACCTCGCCAAGCCGCGTCATGAACCGGTCATAATATCGGCCGCGCAGCTCAGCGTATTTTTCCGCCAGGTCGTCGCGGCCCGCCGCCCGGCACAGGTCAATGGCCGCGTCCAGGCCCGTGAGCGCCCAGAAATTATGCCCGGTGTAACGGCCCGTGATCGTCTCGTTGTCGAACGCGTCGGTCGGCGGCATCAGGCCCCACGCGTCATTCGTGAGCGCGGTGTCGAGCCACCCCACCGCCGCCTCCACGCGCGGCACCGCGTCCTTGGCGAACTCCACGTCGCCGGTGTAACGGACCACCGTGCCCAGCGCCCACATGCTCTGGCCCCATCCGTCAAGCTGGCCCCGCTGGCTCAGGAAATTGCCGTCGTCCCTCTGATACGGATAAAAATGCCGCGCCAGCGCCCGGCCCACCTCCGGATACCCCCACGTCTCGTACAGCGATACGTAAAACGACGAGTCGCGCAGCCAGAACCGGTTGTACTGGAAACGGTTCACGTGCTGCTCCACCTCGTCATCACTGATTACGTTCTGGCTCATCAGCGAGTGGATCACGTACGCCCGCGAAGCGTCGTTCACCTTCCGCTCCGCCACCTTAAAATGCGCGCCCCGCCCGAGCCACCCCTCCCAGTACGACTCCATCGCGGCCAGCCTCTCATCAAAGTCCGCCCCCGCCAGACGCTGCGCCATGACCGCGTCCGCCGGGTAGTGCGGCATCGCAAAGTCCGCCGAAAAGCTCTCACCCGGCCCGAGCGTCCTCTTATACACCGCGAGGCACACCGGCTCCTCCCGGCCCGCGCCGACGAACGCCTTCCGGTACGCCTTGCCCGCCCGCGACTCCAGCGTGTCCGGCTTCTTGCCCCATGCGTAAATGATCTTGCCGCCCCGCGTGGCCGCCCGCTCCGTCATCTCGTAATTCCAGAAAGCGTTGAAGTTCATCTGCCGCATCTGCTGCGAGCGGTGGTCGCGCGGACCGTACATGAAGCCGCCGGCGAACCGCGCCTGGGCTTCCTTATCGCCTGGGTTCTCCGCGGTGATCCGGATGAAGTTCACGGGCGGCGACTGGCCGAACGAGTCGCCATCGAGCCAGTACTGGAAGGCGCGCACGGTGTAGGCCACGCCGCCGCTCTCGACCGTATAGGTGATGCAAGGCAGGTATCCCTTGTAAAGGGTGTAGATGCGTTGGTTGGCCGGCGCGAGCGGATCGCCGGCCAGCGCGAGCCACTCGGCGGCGCCGGTCCACAAATGCCCGTTGTCCGTGACCTGCGTCGCCCGCGGCTCGCCCCTGATCCCGATCTGAAAGCTCGGCCGCGCGAAATAGGAAAAGGTCGCGCCGTCGTCAAGCGCCGGGTCGAGCATCGGCTTCGGGATCGCGTCCATGGTCACGCCGACCAGCGCGTTCCGCACCACCGTGTTCACCAGGTCCGTGACCCGCGGCCGGGGCTTCCCCGGACCAGGGCCCGCCGCCGCGCTCACCAAAAAAACACCCGCCATGAGCCCCAGCGCCACTGACCACGACCTCCGATTCCCCGCCTTGTTCATGTCAAACCTCCCGTAACCGCCGAGATTCACCGCTCCCCGCGCAGCCCGCACCATTATTGCACTTTGCCGCCCTCAAATCATCTGGTCCGAATCCGTGTTAATCTGTGTTCATCTGTGGTTCCCTGAATCGTCGCCTCCGCCCAGCCGAATTGCGCCCGGGCCGCTCCGAAAATACAATGGTATGACGGACCCAGGAGCCATGTCGGAAAAGATCGCCCATAACCTCCGCCCGGACCGGCCCGCGGACCACGCCCGCGTGCTCATTATTCTATTGGCCGCGCTCGTCGTCATCTTCCATGCCGACCTTTTCTCCGGCGCCGATCTTTTTTTCAAAGCCTATCGCGACATCAACCCCATCACGTACGGCTACCCCTTCCTGCGCCTGGACCTGATGAGCTGGAGCCTGGGCCTGTTCCCGCTGTGGAACCCGTATAACCTGCTCGGCACGCCGCTGGTCGCCGGCTATCAGTCGGCGGTGTTTTCGCCGCTGCTCTGGCCGCTCACCTTCGGGCCGATCGAGGCGCTGGCCGTGCCTTATCTCTTCGCGCGGCTCGCGCTTGCCGGGTGGGGCGCGTACGTCTTCGGCCGCCGCCTCGGGCTCAGCAAGTCAGCGGCGACCGTGGCCGCGATCAGCTTCGGCCTCACCGGATACCTCGTCCAGTACGTGAACGACCAGAACATCGTGATTGACCTCCTCATCCCCTGGCTCCTCGTCGCCGCCCACCGCCTCATCAAAAACCGACGCCTCATTGACGTCATCTTGATGAGCGCCGCCTCCGCTCTCGTCATCCTCGGCGGCCAGCCCGGCGCCGCCATCTTCACCCTGGCGCTCGGCTATGGCTACGCGCTCTTTATTTTTTTTGCCGCCACGCCGCGCCGCATGGGGACGCTCGCGCTGATCGCGGCCGCGGCAATCATCGCCTCCATCGTCTCGCTGCCCCAGCTCCTGCCCTTCTTCGAGTTCATGCCGCAGGCCTGGACCTTTCACCAGGCCGGCTTCGGCGCCGAGCACCTGCCGCCTTCCGGGCTCATCACCCTGATCGCGCCCGGCTTTTACGGCCCGCTGGATCAGGCGCAAAAAGTCCTGCCGCTCATCCGCATCGCGCCCTACCTCGGCGCCGCGCCCGCGGCCCTCGCCCTCGCCGCCGCGCTCCGGCCGCGCCGCGCCCCTGACGCCTTCTTCGCCGCCGTTCTCGCCTTTTCGCTCGGCGTGCTCGCCGGACTGCCGCTCTTCGATCTCATCCCGCGCCTGCCCGGCCTTGCCTTCCTCACCTTCATCAAGTACATCCAGCCGCTCATCGCCTTCTCGGCCGCCTTCCTCGCCGCGAGCATGACCGATGAGCTCCGGCGCGGGCAGGGCCGGCTCCGAGTGGCCGCGTCAGCGCTCATTCTTATCGGCGCGGCCGTCGCCGCCTGCGCCCTGATCCACCCCGAACTTGCCGAGACCGCGCGCGACATGAACGGCGCGGTCCTTCTCCTCATCGCGCTGGCCGGGTCCGCCGCCTTGATCGCGCTCGCATCGGTCAAGGCCCCGGGGCCGCGCGGAGCGCGCGCGCTGTCCGCCGCCCTCATCGCGCTCGTCGTCCTCGATCTGGTCTCCGCCTCCGCCGTCAACCGCCCCTTCATGTTCCGCAACATGGCGCGCGAGGACTTCGCGGCCATCAAGCGCATGATCGGCAAGGACGATGCCTACGCCCGCTTCATCGCCTCCGACAACGTCATGGTCCCCAACCAGGGCCTGCTGGTCCCCGCCTTCGAGTTCGGACTTGCCGACGGCCTCATCATCCGGGACAGCGTGGACCTGTTCAGCGCCGTCTCCGGCCTGTCCGGCGACACTCTTTACCATGAATTCACCCGCTACCATTCCCTGCGCGTCCCGCTCGACGCTCTTGATTCCCCGCTCTCGCGCCTGATCGGCTTGCGCCACCGCCTTACCCGGCTCCCCCTGCCCGCGAATAAAACCATTGACGCCATCATGTCCCGCGCCGAGCTGGCCGCGCCTTCCCCCGCGCATTTCGCCAAGGTCAGAATGACCATCGCCGACGACGAGCGCGAGGCCATCTTCGCGCACCCGCCCGGCGCCATCAGACTCATTCCCGATGATCTCGGCATGAAGAGCTCCGGCGCCGGCCCCGTCTCCGTCTCCTTCTCGGCAGGCCTCGATCCGCGCGTCAAGAATCTCGCGGGAGACGGCGTCTGGTTCATGGCCCTGTCAAGAGAGATGGGTCCGTCGCTGCTCTGGGCGCTCTATATTGATTCGCGCCAACAACCGGGCGACCGCTCGTGGAAAAACATTGAGCTGCGGGCGCAGGCGGAAATAGGACTGACCCTGGCCACCTTGCCGGCCGCATCCATCGAGCACGACTGGGCGGCCTGGGGCGACGTCAGGGCGGGCGATGGCCGGCGGCCGTCCGACGAGATGGCGAACGGCTTCCGGTTGTATAAGGACGAACCGGCGGGGCCGCGGGTCTTTCTCGCGGATGCGGGAGCGCCGGAGCTGGAACGTCCGGGCCGGGGAAGCTCTGCAATTGAGCGCTACGGCTTGCAGCGGGTGTCATGCCGGGCCGCGGCCGATGGCACCGGCTTACTGGTCCTGGCCGATGCCTATTACCCAGGCTGGCGCGCACTGGTGGCCGGCGAGGAAACGAGGATCGCGAAGACCGCTCACGGCCTGCGCGCGGTCCCGGTGCCGGAGGGGAAATCGGTGGTCGAGTTTATTTATGAGCCGGTATCGTTCCGGGTGGCCTTGTGGGCGGCGCTGGCTTGCCTTTTTGTCATCGTATTTTTAGGCGCAATGCACGGACTATCCTTGCGGTCCCCGTTCTTATAACCACAAACCCCAAACCACAAACCACAAACTATTCCGCCATGAATTCATTCACCACGCGCAGGAATTCATCGGGCTGCCACTGCATGGGCGTGTGGTTGCCGCCCGGGACGATGACCATGGTCGCGCCGGGGATGTGGTCGCGGTAGAACTCGCCGGCGGCGCGGGGCAGGAGCCCGTCGTCGGAGCCCCAGATCACCAGCGTGGGCGCGGTGACGGCCGCCAGACGGTCGTCCACGACGTCCTTGCTGATGCTCTTCATCGTCCGCGCCAGCGCGAGCGCCGCGCATTTTTTCCGGCCGCTCGCGTAGAGCTCCTCGGCGAGCACGACCCGTTTCCGCTCGGAGACGGGCACCGCGGCCTGGCGTTTTTCATTCACCGGGAACACGAGGTGGATGAGCGGGATCACGGTGGAAGGCGTCATGAGATGGCCGGCCATTTTCATGAGATTGTTCTGGATGCCGGTCCCGGCCGCGTCCACCAGGATCAGCCGGTCCACCCGGTCCGGATGGCGGATCGCCACCCACGCCGTGACCGCGCCGCCCATCGAGGACCCGGCCACCGTGGCCTTCTCGATCTTCAGCTCGTCCATCACCTGGACCACTAAGTCCGCGAGCCCGGGCATGGTGTAGCCGAACCCCTCCGGGCACCCGCTCTTGCCGTGGCCCGGCAGGTCCACCACGACCACCCGATGATGCTCGGAAAGCGGACCGAACACGCTCTCCCAGTTCCAGGCGTTGCCCGCCCACCCGTGCACCAGCACCATGGCCTCGCCCTGGCCCTCATCCAGGTAACAGATCTTCGCGCCGCCGATGGTGAGCCACTGCTCCGGCGAGTAATAAGGCGCGGGCGTAAAGGCCCTCTCCGCCGCGGCCGGCGCCGCCAGCACGGCCGCGAAGAGCAGCAGTATCGCAACCGCCTGCAAACGACGTGAGATTCTTACCCGATTCATTGTTTTACCTCTCCTCGATTCAATCCATGCGTGGGAGCGCCCTTCCGGGCGCGATCTTCGCGGAAGAGCGCCCGACGCAAGAACACGGATCGTGCCCGGAAGGGCACTCCCACACCACTTCCTCGGAACGAAGTCATTATAGCAAATCGCGGGAGATTCCATACCCGCCGGCTATATTCACATCGCACAACTGGCTTGCCGCGAGCTTCGCGGCTGGTTCCCGGGCGGTTGAGCAGGGCGGGGTTGATTTCGATGAGCGTTCGGGCGGAGGCGGCCCGGTTACATGTGCTCGATGCAGGTGATCTGGAGATTGGTGGTCCGGCCGCGGTTGGCGGGCTTGCTCCATTCCTTGCGGTTTTCCGTGATCTGATAATCCATGATGCGGCTGTCTACCAGGTCGAAGATGATCTTGCCCTGGAAGGCGCCGAGGATGCCGGAGCTCTTGTCGTCGGAGTCATAATTGTAATTGCCGTCCACCCGGACGCGGGCGTAGGCGTGGCCGCGCCCCTTGTAATTGGAATTGATGTCCTCCACCGTGTAGACGACGACCAGGCTGGTCACGGCCTCGCTGTCGAGCAGGGGCATTTTGAGGGGCTGGGCCAGCTTCCACCTCGTGCCCTCGGCGACGGGGTTGGGCGACAGCACCAGGGGCAGGAGGTAATAGCGCGTGCCCTCGGTGTAATGCACGACCTTGGCCACCTGGCCGGACGGGTCAATCATCCGCTCGATGCGCTCGCTCTTGGCGGGCACGCCGAAGCTGCGCAGGTCGAACTCGGTGCCGGAAAATTCCGCGCTGCTCTCCACCACCTTGAACAGGCCGTGGATCTTGTCCTCCTCCACCACCTCCCACAGGTCGGAGTACTGGAGCTTGATCTGCTGCACCGAGCTCTCGCCGGTGGTCATCTGCCCCACGATGTACATCGAGTATTGGAACCGGTCGCCGGGGGCGAAGCGGTAGGTGAGCTGGTAGCTCTTCTGCAAAACGGCCCGGCCGCCGGGCAGCAGCGCCAGGAAGATGACCATCGCGGCCAGGGCTTTATCGCGTCCTTTCATTCGCTTCAGCATCAGCTCTCCCCCGCCCGCGCGCTCCCCCTCAGCGCCCCGTAAGCCCGAGCACGTCCTGCATGTCGTAGAGGCCGGGAGGGCGGCCGGCCACCCAGTGCGCCGCCCGCGCCGCCCCTTTGGCGAAAGTGTCCCGGCTGTGCGCCCGGTGCGTGAGCTCGATCCGCTCCCCGGGGCCCGCCAGCAGCACCGTGTGATCGCCCACGATGTCGCCGGCCCGGAGCGTCTGCACCCCGATCTCCCGCTCCGGCCGCTCCCCGATCATCCCCTCCCGGCAGTACCGGCCAGTCTCCGAAAGCTTCCAGCCCCGGCCCGCGGCCGCCATCTCCGCCAGCTTCAGCGCCGTGCCGGACGGCGCGTCCTTTTTCAGGCGGTGGTGGGCCTCCACCACCTCGATGTCAAACCCCGCCCCCAGGATCTCCGCCGCCCGCCGCGTCAGGTAAAAAAGCAGGTTCACGCCCACGCTCATGTTAGGCGACAGCACCACCGCCACGGACCTGGCGAGCTCCGCGGCCCGCGCCTTGTGCGCCTCGCCAAGACCCGTGGTCCCGATCACCATGGCCACCCCGCTCTTCGCGCACAGCTCCAGGTTCTTGAGCGTGGACTCGGGGCTGGTGAAATCCATCACCACCCCGGCGCCGGCCAGCAGCGGCGCGAGCGCGTCCGTGATCTTGACGTTCAACTCCCGCACTCCCGCCAGCGTGCCCGCGTCGCGGCCCAGCTCGGGATGGCCCGCGGCCTCCACCGCGCCCTTGAGCTCAAGCCCCGGGTCCTCGGCCACCGCCGCCACCAGTCGCCGGCCCATCCGGCCGGCCGCCCCGGCCACCACCACCCCGATCCCGGCCATCAGATCAACCCCAGGTCCTTCATCGCCTTTTCCACCTTCGGCCGGTACTGCTCCGTAAGCACGGTGAGCGGCAGCCGGATCTCATCCCCGCACAGCCCCAGCCGGTGCGCCGCCCACTTCACCGGGATCGGGTTCGTCTCCAGGAACATCGCGTGGTTCAGCGGATGCAGCTTCTGCTGCAGCTCGCGCGCCCGGTCGGCGTCGCCCTGCTCCCAGGCGTTGTAGAGCTCCGCCGACAAGGCCGGCGCCACGTTGGCCGTGACCGAGATCGCGCCCTTCCCGCCGATGGACAAGAGGGACAGGTTGGCGAAATCGTCGCCGGAGAGCAGCACCAGCTCGCCCCCGCAGGCCTCGAGCGTGTCCAGCGTCTGCTTGATGCTGCCCGCGGCGTCCTTCAAGCCGATGATGTTGTCAATCCTGCTGAGCCGGCCCACCGTCTCCGGCAACAGGTTAACCCCGGTGCGCGACGGCACGTTATAGAGCACGATGGGGATGTCAACAGCCTTGGCCACCGTCTCGAAGTGCCGGTACAGGCCCTCCTGCGTCGGACGGTTGTAATACGGCGTGATCAGCAGGGCCCCCTGCGCCCCGGCCTCCGCCGCGTGCCGCGTCAGCTTGATCGTCTCCCAGGTGCTGTTGCTGCCAGTGCCCGCCAGGACCGGGACCCGGCCGCCCGCCTGCTCGACCACCAGCTCCACCACCCGCTCGTGCTCAGCGTAGCTCATGGTCGAGGACTCGCCGGTGGTCCCGCTCGGCACCAGGCCATGAATGCCCTCGCCGATCTGCCAGTCAACCAGCCGGCGCAACGCGTCCTCATCCACCGCGCCCTCCCGCATCGGCGTGATCAGGGCCGTCAAGGTGCCTTCGAACATATTCCTCTCCTCCCTCTCTCGGAACCATCAAGATTTTAGCATGGCGCGTTTTGTCAAGGCAAGCGGTGAAAATGAACCGACGTGAACCCGCTGATGAGACCACGGAATACATGAAGTGACCGGTGGACCCTCAGGGAGTGAATTATCACTCCGGCCGGGCTCGTCTCGCACAGAGGCTATAGAGCGCACGGAGAATAATAATTTTTTCTTCACTCTGTGTGCTCCGTGCCTCGGTGCGAAACCAATCGCCCGACGCCGTGCCGCAACGTTTATGCACCGCCCCCTATTCCGCGACCTCCACCCGGTTGCGCCCGTTCTTCTTGGCCTGGAACAGGGCGTTGTCCGCGAGGCGGATCAGGTCGTCCACCGAGTGGATGTCCTTGCGAGGGTACGCCGCGATGCCCAGGCTGATCGTGATCCGGAGCTCCTGGCCCCGCTCCAGCAATACGAAGTCCTCCACCCGCTTCCGGTAACGCTCCGCCACCACCAGGGCCCCCTTGAGATCCGTCTCCGGCATCAAGAGCGCGAATTCCTCGCCCCCGTAACGGCCCACGATGTCGTGGACCCGAAGGCTCTCCCGAAGAATCTGCGCCACCTCGTACAACACCCGGTCCCCGATCAGGTGGCCGTAGCTGTCATTGAAATTCTTGAAATGGTCTATGTCTATCATCACGAAGCTGACGCGCGACTCGTAGCGCTGCGCCCGCTGGAACTCCAGCTCCAGAAGCTCCATGAAATAACGCCGGTTGTAAAGCTTGGTCAGATCGTCCGTGTTCGACAATTCCTCCAGCCGCCGGTTGGTCTCCCGAAGCTCCTCCTGCAGCGCCTTGATCTTGTAGTGCACCTTCACCCGGGCCACCAGCTCCCCCGGGTTGAACGGCTTGGTGATGTAGTCCGACGCACCCTGCTCCAAAGCCCGGATCTTGAGCTTCACGTCCTCCTCCGCCGTCAGCATGATCACCGGGATGTCGTCGAACTCCGAACGGGCGCGCTTCATGCTCAGGAACTTGAAACCGTCAATCCCCGGCATCACCACGTCGCACAAAATCAAATCCACCGGCTTGTTCAGCAGGATCTTGAATCCGTCAATCCCGTCCGGCGCCTCGTAAAACACGTCGAACAGACGCACCTCACGGAGAGAGTTCCGGACCTCCCGCCGGATCTGGTCGTTGTCGTCTATGATCAGCACCGCGTTCTTCATGGCTTAAGCCTCTTGGCCCACCTAATATATCCGGATTTTACCGCCTTGTCAGCCCGGATGCGCCAAGGACACTCGGACCGGCAAAAAGCGAAGCGGCTGCACTAATGTCGAGCTGCCGCTAAAGGGGAGCGGCTGCCCCCAGCCGCTCGCTCACCCGCTCGCTCACCCGCTCGCTCACTCCACTTTATCCCGCATGAAACCGCATCCCGCCCGAAAAGGCAAGCCCGGAAAATTTTTTTGCAATGCCGCATAGCATAGTCACTCTGGCCGCCCCGGTCAAGCGCCCCGGCCGCGGCCGGCATCGCCGCCCTCGGCCGCCCGTGAAAATCGCCCTTCACGCCCTGCTCCTGGAACCCCGGCCGGAACTCCGGGTTGACAGCCGGAGTCTATGCAGGGAGAATAACCCCGAAAGTGAGGCCCATGCGACAGCGTTACGCGATAATCACCGTCCTCGCCTTGGCCCTGGTCATGCTCTGTCTGGCCGGGTGCGAGCGGAAGGAATGGGAAAAGACCCGCCGGAAAAAAACTGTCGAGGGCTATCAAGAGTACCTCCAAAAATATCCCCAGGGAGAGCACGCCCAGAGGGCCTGGGCCGGGATTGACCATCTTTCCTTCATGGACGCTTACAAACAAAAAACGCCCGAGGCCTACCGCCGCTACCTCCAAGACTTCCCGCGGGGGAAAAAGGCGGACAAGGCCCGCGCCAACATCAAGAAGCTCTATCGCGCCAAGGCGGACCAGCTCACGGCCGGGGAAATGGCGGCCGCCCGCGTCATCGTGGGAACCTCGCTCGGGTCCTTTACCCTTTCCCTCGATCCGGTCCGGGCCCCCGCCACCTGCCGCAACCTTCTCTATCTCGCCTGGATCCACTTCTACATTGGCCTCACCGTAAGCCCCGTTATTGACGGGAAGATCGTCCAGATGGGCGACCCCCTCGGCAACGGCTTCGGAGGACCCGGCTACATGATCACCGCGGAAATCAACGAAAATAAGCAAACCCGCGGCGCCGTATCCATGTGGCGGCTGCCCGTGGACCCCGACACCGCCGGCAGCCAGTTCTTTATCTGCCTCCGGGACCTGCCCGAGATGGACGGCTCTTATACCGTGTTCGGCCGTGTCCAATCCGGCATGGACGTGCTCGACCGCATCGGAAACGTCGAGACCACCGGCGCGAAGGGATCGCCCGCGTGGAAGCCGCTCGAAACCATTTACATCAAGAAGCTCGAGGTCTCCGGCATCGAGCTCAACTGGGACCGCGTTCAGGTCAATCAGGAAGAACCCGAAAACGAAGAATCAAGGGAGGATGAAAAATGAAAAGGACAATTGTGCTGCTCGCCCTGGTCCTGGCCGCCGGGATCTGCCAGCCGGCCTGTCACAAGGACGAGGCCGCCAAGAACGAGGCCGTGCCCAAGCTCGCCGAGCCCGACCAATGGGCCCGCGCCGAGAAGGACCAGAGCCCCGCCGCCTACGACGCTTATCTTGACAACTACCCCGCAGGCCCCAAGGCCCAGGAGGCCAAGGAGGCGCTGCGCGAGCTCTGGGACGCCAAGGTCAAGGACCTGACACCGGCCTCGATGGAAAACCTCACCGCCGTGATCGAGACCAACCGCGGGACCATCAGGTTCAAGTTCTATCCTCGGGTCGCCCCCGAGACCTGCAAGAACTTCATCAAGCTCGCCCAGTCCCGCTTCTACGACGGACTCACCTACCACCGCATCATTGACGGATTCATGATCCAGGGAGGAGACCCCATCGGCAACGGGAGCGGAGGACCCGGCTACTCCGTCAAGGCCGAGTTCGGCGACCAGAAGCACCTGGAGGGCACCGTGGCCATGGCCCGCTCCGCCGACCCCAACTCCGCCGGCAGCCAGTTCTACATCTGCCTCGCGCCCCAACCCAAGCTCGACCGCAAATACACCGTCTTCGGACAGGTCTCCTCAGGCATGGACGTCGTCCACCAGATCGGCTCATCCCGCACCGGACCCGGCGACCGGCCCATCGAACCACAGATCATGAAAAAGGTCTACATCGAAGGACTCTGAGCAAAAACGCCACAGCCGCCCGCTTCTTGCTTCTTGTCACGTGCGGCCGACAAAGGGCCGTGGGTGCCCCCACCCGCGGCCTTTTCCTCGCGCCCGGGCGCCTGCGGCTGTTTTTTCGCAATGCCGGAGAGTACCGATTCGCGGAGCCGCCCGCTCAGGCCCATTGCCGATCGCGTCGCCGCTCTCCTGACTTTTCAGGCCGGTTCACCGGCCTTGGCCCTGGTGCAGGCCCGTGCTTTAGCGCGGGTAAGCCGCCGCATCGCTTCCCCCAGGACCCCGTTTCAACGGGGTTCTCGAAAAATCGGGATTTATCCCTCGCAACACCGACGCTCCTAAATGGTAATACGCACGGGGTCAACAGGTTCAATGTCTCTCCTGCCCCAACGGGGCATCTTTAACGTAGCCCAGGGTTGACCCGCCATCGGCGGGGCTACCCTGGGAATACCCGCGACGCGCCACGATTGTACCCCGAAGGGGTTATTTACTACTGCACCAGCCACGCCGACGGCCGCTTCCGCTTCTCCCGGTCCGGGCCTGTGCCGGGCCGCAACGTATTTATCTCGCACCCCAATCCGCCGAGGACCGCCTCCGTCCGCGCGTGGCGCTGGTCCCGGCCCGGGTCGGTCACCACGATGCGCACGTCCAGGCCGAGGCCTTCCGCGGTCTTGAGCTCCTGGGGATGGCGCATCAGGGAATCGAGGTCGGTGATGAGGGTCACGGGGTTTGCGGGGAGCGCGAGCCTGGCGCCGATGGCGAAGGGCAGGCCCGGGCCCGCCATGTCGCGGTGGTTCATGATGAAGAGGCGGTGGTGCCGGTTGTTGGCGAGCAGCGCCCGGGCCGCCCGCGCCGGGGCCTTGCCGTCAACCACCAGCACGTCATCATCTTTCACCGCAAGCGCCAGTCCCTCGTACAGCGCCGCATCAGGAATGTTCTTCTTCTCATCGGCGACGATGGCCTCCCGCGCCTCTCTCACCTTTCCCGCCCACTCCTTCCATCGCCCCTCGCCCGCGTCGAGCCGCTTGAAAAACGACACCGGGTCCGCGTTCACCCCGACGTGCTTAGCCCTCCCGGTCAGCACCGCCGACGGGTCAACCTCCACCTGCACCGTGGTCCCGCCAAAGCCCGTGAGCGCCTTGAGCGCGTCCATGATCTCCGGGTCAATGCCGACGACGACCAGCGCGTCGGCCTGCTCCAGGATCGCCCGCCCGGTCCCGCTCTCCATGAACAGCCCGAGCGGACCCGCGAAGCACCCGTCCTTTCCGCTCATCGCGCTCGAGCTCGACCGCGCCGTGAGCGCCGGCAGGCCCGCCGCGTTCAGCAGCTCCGCCATCTGTTCGTACCGCCCCGCCGTGCCCATGGCCTGGCCGATCAGCGCGACCGGCCGCCGGGCCGCCCGCACCGCCTCGATCCCCGCCTTGACCTCGTCCTCCGTGCCCGGGAGCGCCCCGCTGAAACGGGTGGTCTCCGGCGGCGGCATGAGCTCCCGCATCTTTTTATCGCTCGGCTTCCCGGTCTTGAACAGCACGTCCACCGGCAGGTCCAGGTGCACCGGGCCCGGCGCGTTGGCCCGGGCCTCCCGGAGCGCCCGCGCCACCATCTGCGGGATGCGCTCCCAGTGGTACACGATCGCGTTCCACTTGGTGATCGGATAAAAAATCTCGTCCTGGTTCATGCCCTGCAGGTTCTCCTGGTGCGGCTTCATCTTCCAGCTCTGCACCTGCGGCGCGATCGAGATCACCGGCAAATAGCTCATCCACGCGTCCATCAGGCCCGCCACCTCGTACACCACGCCCGCGCCCACCGTGCACATCGAGACCGCCGGAATCCCCGACGCCGCCGCGTAGCCTCCCGCCATCACCGGGGCCGCCGCCTCGTTGCGCAACGTCACCAGCGCGATCTCCGGCCGCACCCGCGCCGCCTCGTACACCGAGCACATCTGCCCGCCGATGATCGAAAATATATACTTGACCCCATGCCCGGCCAGGCACTGCACCAGTAGGTCGCCGCCCGTCATCTTCGCCATCACCGCCTCCTCACCCCGAGATAAAGCTCTTGTAGATGTACGCCACGCGTTCGGCCGCCCGCGCGAAACCGTCCGACCGGCTCCGCCAGAAGCCCTTGAGCAGGTTCCCCGGGTCCAGCTCCACCCCGTCGAACTCGACCAGCGCGAAGCTGATCACCGCGTCCGGGTAGTTGGTCTTGTCCGTGACCACGTTGACGAGCGCGGGCCCGCCCGAGTCACGCGCCCGCTCGTAGGCCGGCACGATCTCGGCGGCCCTGGTCACGGTCTCGGCATGGAACCCGAAGCCCTTGGCGATCTGGGCGTAGTCAATGTCGGGCAGGTCCGTCCCGATGTAGTTGCACGCGTACATCGAGGTCTGGGCGCACCGGATCATGTTCCAGGCCGAGTCGTTGTTGACCACGATCATGATCGGCAGGCCCCGGTCCGCGATCGTCTCCAGCTCCTGCACGTTGTAGAGCATGCTCCCGTCGCCCGTGCACAACATCACCCGCCGCTCCGGAGACGCGAGCTGCATCCCCACCGCCGCCGGCACCCCCGCGCCCAGCGCCGCCATCCCGTAGGGGAAAAAGCTCTGGCCCGGCTTTAGCGGCGGCGCGTACATCGCCGCGTACAGCGCCGTGTTGCCGCCGTCAATCACCATCAGGAGATCGTCCTGGGCGACCTTCTTGCCCAGCTCATGCGCCAGCCGGCCCTGGTGGATCGCGGGCCAGTCGCGGTAAGCCTCCTTGAGCAGCCGCGCGTAACGGCCCTTTTTCAGAGCCAGGAGCTCAGACCGCCACTCTCCCCAGGCCGCCGGCGTCCGGAAGTTGTGCCGCTCCATCGCGGCCGCCAATTCAGTGAGGAACGTGTTCACGTCCGCCTGCACCGGCACGGCCGGGCTCACGTTGAGCCCGATCTGCAGCGGGTCTATATCAACGTGGATGAACTTGATCCGGCCGTTCCACAGCGGCGGCTTGCCGAAGCCCTCCAGCCCCCCGAACGCCGTGCCCAGCGCCAGCACGCAGTCCGCCTTCTTGATCGCCCGGTGGAACGCCTCGCCCGCCGCGTAGCTGGGTCCGCCGATAAAACACTCGTGGTCCGACGACACCCCGCCCATCCCCGCCATGCTGGTGGTCACCGGGATGCCGGTCTTGGTGAGGAACGCCGCCAGCGTGGCCTCCGCGCCCGACCGCATCACCCCGGCCCCGATGAAGCACAGCGGCCGCCGCGCCTGGAACAGCTCATCCACCGCCTTCTCCACGAGCGCCGGGTCCGGCCGGAGCCGCCTCGGCGCGAACGCCGGCCGCGCGCCCTCCGTCAGCCCCGCGAACAGGTCAACATCCGCGGCCTCGCGGAGCAGCCGCGCCGGGATGTCAATGTGCACCGGACCCATCCGGCCCCGCACGCTCTCCGCCAGACCCTTTATAATCAGCGCCGGGATGTCCTCCACGACCTCCGCCCGCGCGTGCCACTTCGTAACCGCCCGGAACACGCCCGTCTGGTCGAACCGCCGCCGGTCAACGCCCTTGTTGAAGTCCGGCGCGTCGTCGTCGCACACCGAGATGGAAAGCAGCGGTATCTTGTCCGCCCACGCGTTCGTGACCGCGCTCACTTGCGCCAGCGACCGGCCGCCGCTCCCCGTAACCACCGCGCTGATCTTCTTTGACCGGAACGTGAACGCGTCCGCCATCGCCGCCGCCGCGATCTCGTCCCGCGCCTTCACCACCTCCAAATCATCGCCCGCCGCCGCATCCAGCGCCGCCAGCGCCGGACCCGCCGCCTCGCTCTCCACCGCGAACACGTGGTCCACCCCGCACCGCAGCATCGCCTGCAGCAGAAGCCCCGCGCCATTCACCTGTTCCCCCATGGATCGTCTCCTTTAACAATCGGCGGGCCTTCCCGCCTTTCACAGCCCATCGCCAAAAGGGGAGCGGGTGCCCTCACCCGCGCCTTCTCACCCTTCCCCAGCCCCTCGCCCAAAGGGGAGCGGGTGCCCTCACCCGCGCCTTCTCACCCTTCCCCAACCCCTCGCCAAAAGGGGAGCGGGTGCCCTCACCCGCGTCTCGCCAATTCCACCAGGCTCTCCACAAGCTGCGCCACCAACTTGCGCGTCTCCTCGTCAATCAGCTTCCCCTCCGCGTCGAACTTATCCGCCGCCATGCTCACCATCACCTCCGGCTTGTTCACCACCGGCATGTCCATGTAAATGAAGCACTGCCTAAGGTGCATCTGCGCCCGCACCGTCCCCATCCGCCCCGTGGACGCGCCCATGATCGCCGCCGGCTTCCTCACCCAGCAGTTATCCTCCATTGGCCGAGTGCCCCAGTCAAACGCGTTCTTCAACACCCCCGGCACCGAGTAGTTGTACTCCGGCGTCGCGAACAGCACCGCGTCCGCCGCCCGCACCGCCGCCTTCAGCGCCTTCACCCGCTCCGGCATGCTAGCGAGCAGGTCCTGGTTGAACGGCGGGATGCCCTCGAGATCAAAAATCGTTAGCCCCGCCCCCTCCGGCAAGAGCTCGGCGGCAGCCCGGAGCAGCGCCCGGTTATAACTCCCCTGCCGCAGGCTCCCCGCGATCCCCAATATTTTCACCTTTCCCTCCACCGCGCGCCCCTCCCCGGATGGCCCACATAGCTCTGCTCTGTGCGCAGCCCCGCCGCAGTCGTTAAAGGGGAGCGGGTGCCCTCACCCGCGTCTTCTCCGAGTACGCCGGCGCCCTCACTGCCTCCCCGCCCCGCTCCCGTACTCGTACTTCTTCCCCTCCTGCTCCCGGTACAGCGCCTTCGTCTCTAAATATATGTACCGGATCTCCGGGTGCCTCTCCCGGATCGCCTTCTCCAGCCGGTCCACCGCCTCCGCGACCTCCGTGGCCGTCAGCTCCGGCCGGAAAATAATCCCCATGTTCAACAGCACCTCCTCCGGGCCGAAGTGCATGGTCAGCGACTTGGCCAGGCACTTCACCGCCGGGTCAGCCTCCGCCAGGGCCCGGATGTCTTTCAGCACCTCCGGCGCAACCGCCTCCCCGATCAGCAGCCCCTTGCTCTCATAAGCCAACAACACCGCGACCCCCGCCAGGATCCCGCCGATCACCATCGAAGCCGCCGCGTCAAGCTCCGGAACATGCAGCGCCTGACCGAGCGATATCCCCGCCAGGGCCACCACCAGCCCTAACAGCGCCGCGCTGTCCTCGAAAAAAACCGTGAACGTCGTCGGGTCCTTGCTCGCGTGCACCGACGCCAGCAACCCGCGCTTCCCCATGTGCTTCCGGAACTCCTTGAACGCCACCATCCACGACGCGCCCTCGAACAAGATCGAGAGCCCCAGCACGATGTAATTCCACTTCACGTCCGTGAGTACCGACGGGTGACGCAAATGGATCACGCCCTCGTACAGCGACACCCCGCCCCCCACCGCGAAAATCAGGATCGCCACGATCAGCGTCCAGAAATAAAGCTCCTTGCCCCGCCCGAACGGGTGCTCCGCGTCCGCCGGCTTCCGGCTCTGCCGAATCCCCCACAGCAGCAACAGACCGTTGCCCGTGTCCACCAGCGAGTGGATCCCCTCCGAAAGCATCGCCGAGCTCCCCGTCACAAACGCCGCCACGAACTTCGTCGCCGCGATCGCCACGTTCCCCGCTATCGCCGCGAATATCACCGCCTTCGATCCCGAATGCGCCATCACCGCTCCTTTCTCCGCCCGCGCTCGTTCCACTATAATAAATCACCCCATCCCATTGCAACGCCGGCCCCTCTTCCCCTCTCCGCGCGGAACATGATAAGATGGTCCGCCATAGAATAGGGGCCAAAGTATCAGCACTGATGAATCCGCCAGATGAAGAGGCAAGAAGCCAGAAGCAGGAATCATGCATCAACCCGCTCCCTTCTTGATTTTTCCGTTCCACCTCTATATTCTTGCTTCTTGATTCTTTCCTCATCCGCGTTCATCTGTGTTCATCTGCGTTAAAAAAAATTACACCGTCTCACTAGATCCAGGAGGGACCAATGCCCGACAACCTCTCATTCCTCTTCGAGCCCCGCTGGGCCGAAAATCTCGACCGCCGCATCGCCGCCGCCGTCCCCCTGCCACCGGCCGTGGTACCCCTCATCAAGCTCTTCATCATCACGCCCCTCCTCGTCCTCGGCATGTACCACCCCATCCCCATCATCTCCGGCCGGCCCTGGCTCCTCGCTATCCTCTTCCTTCTCTACGTCCTCAGCGACTACCTCGACGAAATCAGCGCCGCCCAACGCGGCCAGGAAAAATCTTTCCACCGCGCCTTAAGCCGCCTCTCCGACTACCCGATCCTCCTCGCCCTCGCCTTCTTCTCATTCGACGTGCTCGCCCCGTCCCTCATCGTCATGAAGGTCATCGTTGACCTCATCCTCATCACCCTCTACCTGCTCCACCGCGGCGCCGGCAAAAACCGGCTCCGCTCCGGCGTCAACTACGCCACCCTCATCGCCATGATCTTCGTGAGCCAGTCCCTTGGCCGGCAGCTCATCACCCCCGAGCTCGTCAACCGCATCCTCGTCGCCAACATCCTCTTCCACGCCATCACCGCCCTCTATTATCTGGACGTCCTCCAAAAACGATTCATCGCCGACGTCCTCTCCGGCTTCAACCTCCTCTGCGGCGTCTTCTCCATGATCTTCGCCTACCACGGCCGGCTCGAATTCTCCCTCATCTTCCTCATGCTCGGCGCCGCATTCGACGGCTTCGACGGCGCCGCCGCCCGCAAGTTCGGAGGAACGAGCTGGGGCGTCTACTCCGACGACGTCGCCGACGCCGTCAACTACGGCATCGCCCCCGGAGTCGCACTCTACTTCTCCCTCCCCGGAATCCAGGGCATCGTCCTCGGACCCTTCTACATCATCTTCACCCTCTCCCGACTCGTCTTCTTCACCTTGAACAAAGCCGAGTCCGACCCCAACTACTTCTCCGGAGTGCCCAGCACCATGGGCGGGATCATCTCCCTCTCCGCCCTCATCCTCTTCTCATCATACCCCGCCATCGTCGGCCTCCTCGTCGGTATCGCCTGCATCCTCATGGTCTCCTTCGACACCTCATACCGCCACCTCGGCCGAGCCCTCTCTCAACACCGCCGCGCATTCTTCGGTATGCCGCTGCTCCTCATCATCCTCATCGCCGGCCACAAAATCATCGGGCGGGATGCCCCCGTAGCCCTCATCCTCCTCGCCTCCCTCCTCTACGGCCTCAACCCCGCAGCCTCCGCCCTCGTCAAACTCATCCGCAAGAAAGAGGAGCGGGGATCGGGGAGCGAGGAGTGAGGATCGGACATCGGGCAGCGCGCGGATGGTGGAGGGGACACTCCTGTCCCCGTCATTCCCATGCCGGTAGGCGCCCGCGCTTTGGAGTGCGCGGGCACGACCGCGCTTTCATTGGCGCCGGGAAGGACCGCCGTGCTCAAGGATGCAAGTGCTCTTTCCATTCGGGAGAACCGAACGTTTTCCGATACCGCCTATGCGGGCGTTGTGCCGCCCCCAACTCCAATGAAAGCGCGGTCGTGCCCGCGCACTCCAAAGCGCTCTGCGGGAGGTACTCGTCATTGCAAGTCTTATTCAATAACGATATAATTTCGTTGTGGTCCAAAGTATTTCCCCGAAGGGGAACAATGTGAGTAGCCGGGTGGTGAAACCCCCGGAAAATCGTGCGACGGCATTCCGACCCTGCAGGGGTCGCACCCCGCCGCCGCTTGCGGTCCAACCCCGTCAGGGTTGGGGACCAAGGTGGCGCTGTTCCTCAAGGAGCGGCTGAAGAAGCAAGACAATGAAACCGTGACAAATTGTCACGTCTCTAAAACAAGGGTAGGACAGGTGTCCAGACTAAACAATATGCAAAAAATGCTCAATAGCCGCGTTATTGAGCTGATTTCCAAATAGGGTACAATATGTGGCCTAGCTTAGATAACGGCTGTCGGCGGCGCCTGAAGGAGAGCGGAGGAAAGGCACAATGAACGAGAACCATGAGGGAAAAGGTCTGAGCCCTGATCCAGCCGGGATGAGTAACATTGAAATAAAGCTACAAGATGAAGTGAAGGCAGAGAAGGTAAGGTCCTCCGACCCCGCACCCCAGACCGCAACCCCTCAATCCAAACCCCGAACTGGTCTGCCTCAAGCCCTTCCTGCCCTTGAATCCTCGAAGAGAAAAAGAAACAAGAGATTATCATATATGATTCTATCAATCGTTTCGCTCCTCTTTTTCCGTTATTGTCCTGTCTGGATTGGTACTTCTGCAGACTACATAGCGATTGCCACTCCTTATGATTTTACAAAGGAGGGGGTTCATAGGCTTGGCATTAGGTATGCCGTAGATAATGGCAAGCTGACTCTTGTAAGAATACATCTCTTTTTCAGGCCATCTTTGGCAAAATTAAATACAGGGCGGACCTTGCTGCAGTCGGCTGTTAGGTCTCCTAAGATCCGTAAGAAGTCGGATAGGCTGGAGCTGATTAAAATATTGATAGAAAAAGGGGCGGATGTGAATGCGAGAGACTCGCGGGGCAGAACGGCTCTGGACATGGCCTTAAGCGAGAATCTTAAATATTCATTGGATTTAATAAACTTATTGCTTGATAATGGTGCTTTGTATACTGACAAAGATGACCAGAAAAGAACATTGCTGCACCAATATGAAATGCCAATTGATTATATTGAAGATATGCTGTACAGGGGAGTAGAAATAAACGGTACGGACGGGAAGGGCCGAACCCCTCTTCATTACGCCGCCAAATCTTGCTGCCGTTATTATGACGGACATAAGATGTATTGCGACAATGCTGTCGAATTTTTGATAAGCAAGGGAGCCGACATTGATGTGGAAGATAATAATGGAGAAACTCCATTAGATGTCGCGGAAAAAAATGGTTACTATACCGCAGTGAAAACACTCATATCGCACGGTGCAAAATCCTGGTAATATTCATCCGAGCGTTTCACGAATGGCACTAGCTCAATTGATTGCAATTGACTATGCGAGGTAAAAGTTATGCTCGACCCCTTCAAGAAAGCCATTGATCTCCTCGAGCCCCTCCCGCTCGACGAAGGCCCCGACAAGGTGATGACCATGCCCGCCGCTATCAAGCGCTTCGTCAAGCCCGGCATGACCCTGCACCTCGTCACCACCCACAACCGGCCCGGATGCGCCGTGGTGGAGCTGATCCGGGAGTTCAAGGGCAAGAAGCCGGGGTTTACGTTTTCGTGCATCGGCTTCGTGTCCAACGGCGTGGCCCTCGTCCACGCCGGACTCGCCAAAAAATTAATCGCGACCTTCTGCGGCGACTCGTATCCCACTCCCGGCCCCAACCCCGTGATCACCCGCGCCTGGAAATCCGGCGAGATCGAGATCGAGAACTGGAGCATCCTGGCGCTCCCGATGCGCCTCCTCGCCGCGGCCATGGGCCTGCCGTTTTTGCCGTGCAAGTCCATCACCGGCTCCACCATGGCCACGGACAACCAGCGCGATTATTTCGAGACCGACGACGGCCACGGCGGCGTGATCGGGATGGTCCGGCCGCTCGCGCCCGACCTGGCCTTTGTGCACGCGCCCTATGCCGACAAGAGCGGCAACGTGATCATGACTCCGCCCTACGGGGAGGACGCGCTGGGCGCGCTGGCGGCGAAGGACGGCGTGATCGTGAGCGTGGAGAAGGTGGTGAGCTCGGAGTTCGTGCGGCGCTACTCGCACCTTTGCAAGGTCCCGTCGTACAAGGTGGTGGCGGTGTGCGAGGTCCCGTTCGGCGCGCACCCGGGCGGCGTGTCCAACCGCGGGCTGCCCGAGTTCGAGGCCTATGCCGACGATTACGATTTTGTCCAGGACATCAGGAAGGCCAGCAAGACCCGCGAGAGCATGGACCAGTGGGTGAAGGACTGGATTGACGACTGCCCCACCTGGGAGAGCTACCTGGAGAAGCTGGGCAAGGACCGCATCTGGTCGCTCAAGGGCAAGGCCGACCCCGACTCGTGGAAGAGCGAGCTGCTGACGCTGTCGCCGGACCTGCCGACCGGGCCCGAGTACTCGCCCGTCGAGATGATGGTGGTGGCCGCCGGCCGCGTCCTGGCCGAGCGCATGAAGGAGCAGGGCCTGCTCACCATCCTGGCCGGCGTCGGCGCCTCCAACCTCGCCGCCTGGCTCGGATACTACCGCCTCAAGCAGGAAGGGTACGACGTGGACCTGATGGCCGAGATCGGCCTCTACGGCTACGCGCCCCGGCCCGCCGACCCCTTCATCTTCAACTACCGCAACATGCCCACCGCCAAGATGCTCACCGGCATCCCCTCGATCATGGGCGTGTTCATGGGCGGCGCCGACAACCGCTGCATCGGCTCCATCGGCGCCGGCCAGGTGGACCAGCACGGCAACGTCAACTCGACGCTGATCCCCGGCAAGGCCTACCTCACCGGCTCCGGCGGCGCCAACGACATCTGCTCCGCGGCCCGCGAGGTCCTGGTCACCGCGCTCTCCGGCAGGGACCGCTTCGTGGAAAAACTGCCCTACCTCACCAGCCCGGGCCACAACGTCCGCGCCGTGGTCTCCGACGTCGGCGTCATGAGAAAGCCGGAAGGCTCGGACGAGCTCATCCTCACCGACTACTTCGCCGAGCCGGGCATATCAAAGGAGGACAGCCTTAAAAAGATCAAGGCCCAATGCGGCTGGGACCTCAAATTCGCCCCGGCCCCGATTGCAGTAGAGGCACCGTCGCTCGATGAGCTGAAACTGCTCCGCATTTTCGACCCCCGCCGCCAATTCCTCGGCAAACGATAAATTATAAATTAGGGACAGCCACGTTTTCGGACGGCAACCTATTGATTTAATATATCAATTTTATGGCACCATGCAATTACCGCATGGTAATGACAATAACTTTAATAATCAATAAGTTACGATCAGAAAAGGTGGCTGTCCCCAATTTCTCCAATTTCTTTTCTCCTCCGTGGTCGGCCGACGGGTTGGGGGTGGAGGGGGAGGTCGGTTTGGCGTTCGAGGCGTTTGACGAATGATTTATGGCCGGCGGGGAGGCCGCGGGAGGTGCAGGCGCGGAGGTGGTCGAGGTCGAGGCCGGGTTCGAAGGAACTGAGGTATTCGGACCAGTCAACGCCGGTTGGCCTAGTGAGGCGCTCCCACCTGGCATTATCAATTGCAATGGCGGCGGGGCTGGCGAGTCCGAGGTGGGCGCGGGCGGTGGACCATTCATAATCGGCTGGTGATTCGCAGATGCCGGCGCGGACGGGGTTGAGCTCGACGTAGGCCATGGCGGAGAGGAAGTAGGCGTCGTCCATGGGGCAGGAGTGGAAGCGGCCCTGCCACAGGTGGCCGGAGCGGCCGAGGCGGCGGTTGAGCTTCTGGGCGTAGACCCAATGGGCGCGGCCGACGGCGTTGGCGAGGGAGGCCGGGTCGCGGGGGGTGGCGACGAGGTGGACGTGGTTGGTCATGAGGCAATAGGCGTGGAGGGCGAGGCCGTGGCGGCGGCACTGGCTGGCGAGGATGGCGAGGTAGAGGCGGCGGTCGCCGTCGGAGAAGAAGACGGGGCCGCGGTTATTGCCGCGCTGGACCACGTGGTGGGGGCATTTGGGGGCCACGACTCTGGCGATCCGACCCATGGGGGGATTATACCAAGGTGCGCGAGGCGGGTCAAGGACAAAGTGGGCCGGAGGTCCAATTGCCAAAAGGTATCAATAAAAAATAAAAGAAACAATAAGTTATAAACCGAAAAGGTGGCTGTCCCGAATTATTAATAAGTTACAAACCGAAAAGGTGGCTGTCCCGAATTATTTGTAGCCGCACCCGTCCCACCCCGGCGCCCGGTAACCGTCGCCGCCGCGGTCAATGTAGATGGGGTTGGTGGTGAAGCGGGGTACGCCGCGGGGGTTGAACTGGGGGAGGTTGCGGGGCAACAGCTTTTCGCCGTAACCCATCACCACCACCCGCGCGTCGGCTGCTTGCTATGGGCAGTCCTTCAGCTTTTCTTGTCGGCTTCGAGTCCCTTGATGATCTTGGAGACGGCGCGGAGGAGTTTTTTCATGTCGTCGAGGATTTCCTGGCGGGGGTATGCGGATGACATTTCGAGCATTTCCTTGACCATTTCGAGGTCTTCTTCGAGGCGTCTTTTTTCGGCGGATACGCGGTCGAGCTCCATGGTGTGGTCGAGTTCGAGGTCGGCGAATTTCATGCGCATGGCGTCGAACTCGTCGCGCATTTTGGACTCGGTCTCTTCCTTTTCGGCGAGGCGGGCGGCGATTTCCTGGAGCCTGGCTTTCCACTCCTTCTTGATGTCGCGCGAGCGCTTGCGCTCGGTGACGAGGAGTTTCTGGAGGCGGTCGAGCCGGCGGCCCTGGGCCTGATTTTCAGCTCGGAGGCGGGCGAGCTCGCCGTTCAATTCGGGAGCGGCCTCGGCGGTCTTTTCCTCGGTGAGGGGCAGGTCCTGCTGCTCGTCGGGAGCGGCTTCCTGGTCGTTGAGCTCGAGCTCCTGTCCGACCTGTTCGAGCAGTCGCGCGACCTCGTTCCTGGCGGCGCGGGAGCCTAGCCCAAGCTCTTCGGGGTCGGCGTCGAAGATGCTGATGATGGGATCTTCTTCCATGGCGTCCTCGATGCGGGCCTTGATGCGCTTGACGTCGTCGGTGAGGTCGAAGCCGACGAGGTTCTCGACGCGGCGCAGGATCTCGGTGTCTTCGAAGGGCTTGCGGATGTAGTCGTTGGCCGTGAACTTGAGCTTGCGGTAGCGGTCGAAGTCGGCCTCGGCGGCTTCGGCGGAGAACAGGATGACGGGAATCTTGCCGAGCTTGCGGTCCTGCTTGATGACCTTGAGCACGCGCAGCCCGTCGGGGCCGTGGTTGCCTCCGGGCATGGGCAGCTCGCGGGAGAGCAGCACCACGTCGGGCGCGAACTCGCGGGCCTTCTTGATGCCCTCGTCGCCGGTCTCGGCCTTCTCGACCTCGAACTTCTGCCCGGTGAAGAAGTCGCGGAGCAGGCCCAAGAACTCGCGGTCGGGCTCGACCACCAGGATCCGGCGTTTTCTGGTTTTGTCGTTTTGCGCCACTTTTTCCTCGCTCACGCGCTCACGCAGTCGGGCGGCCGGCAGTCCATTCCCAGCGCTTGCGCCACGGCCTCGTTGGTGACCCAGCCGCACCGCTGGCCGGCCGGGGCGTAGACGTTGAGTCCCTTCCTGATGGCGGGGAATTCGAGGATGGCCTGCTTGATGCCCTTGTTGGCGATCTTGATAAGAAAGGGCAGCGTGGCGTTGGTCAGCGCCTCGGTGCTGGTTCGGGGCACGGCGCCGGGCATGTTGGCCACGCCGTAATGGGTGACGCCGTGGACGCGGTACACGGGTTCGTCGTGGGTGGTGGGATGGATGGTCTCGACGCACCCTCCCTGGTCCACGGCGATGTCCACGATCACGGAGCCGGGTCGCATCCGGCGGACCATGGCGTCGGTGACGAGCACGGGCGCTCGTCCGCCGGGGACGAGGACGGCGCCGATGAGCAGGTCGGCTTCGGGGACGTAGCGCTCGAGGTTGTGCTCGTCGGACATGACGGTGGTGACGCGTCCGTTGAAGATGTCGTCGAGATAGGCGAGCCGTCCGAGGTTGATGTCCATGATGCGGACGCGGGCTCCCATCCCGGCGGCGAGGCGGGCGGCGTTGGTTCCGGCGGTTCCTCCGCCGAGGACGAGGACCTCGCAGGGCGGGACGCCGGGCACGCCGCCGAGGAGGATTCCGGGCCCGCCCTGGTCGCGGGTGAGGTAAATGGCGCCGACCTGTACGGCCATGCGTCCGGCGATCTCGCTCATGGGCCTGAGGCAGGGCAGGAGGCCGTCGTCGGTCTGGATGGTTTCGAGGGCGACGGCGATGACGCCGTGGTCGGTGAGCGTGGTAGTGAGTCCGGGCAGCGGCGCGAGATGGAGGTAGCAGAAGAGGACGAGGCCGGGCCGGAGCAGGTCGTACTCCGGGGCTTGCGGCTCCTTGACCTTGGCGATGAGCTCGGCGCGTTCCCAGACCTCGCGGGCGCGCGGGAGAATCTCGGCGCCGGCGGCCCCGTACTCGTCGTCGGGATAGCCGGAGCCGAGGCCGGCGCCGGACTCGATCAGCACGACGTGACCGGCCTTGACGAGCGCGCGGGCGCCGGAGGGCACGAGCCCGACCCGGTACTCCTCGGTCTTGATCTCGCGGGGCACGCCGATGATCATTGCTTTTTCTCCTCGAGCTCGATGGCCATGCCGTCGTATGCGGGCTCGACGCCCGGGGGCAGGTCGGCCCGGAGCCGCTGGTAATCGAGGCTGTGGCTCATGTGGGTGAGCAGGGCCCGTCCGGGCTTGATGCTCTCGACGGCCTTGACCGCCGCGTCCACGGAAAAGTGGGTGACGTGGGGCCGGTAGCGCAGGGCGTCCACGATGGCGAGAGGGACGCCGCGGACCTTTTCCAGGGTCTCGTCGGGGATTTCGCTGACGTCGGTCATGTAGGCCAGGAGGCGGTTGAACATGAAGCCCAGGATGGTTGTCTCGCCGTGCTTCAAGGGCAGCGGCTCGACGGTGATGCCGCCGAGCTCGAGCGGTCCCTCGATGACGTTGAGTCCGATCATGGGCAGGCCTCCGCCCTTGGGGGCGTCCGGGTCCCAGATGTAGCTGAACACGGTCTTGATGCGCTCGATGACCCTTTGGCTGCCGTAAATGGGGATGGGCCGGCCCATGACGAAGTTAAAGGTGCGCAGCTCGTCGAGCCCGAAGATGTGGTCGGCGTGGTCGTGGGTGAAGAGGGCGGCGTCCACGCGGGTGAGCCCGACGGCAAGGGCCTGGAAGCGGAGGTCGGGGGCGGTGTCCACGAGGATGGAGAAGCCGTTTTGCGCGACGGCGATTGATGAGCGGGTGCGCTGGTTGCGGGGGTCGCCGCTTCCGCACACGTCGCAGGGGCATCCGATCACGGGCACGCCGGTGGAGGTGCCGCATCCTAGAATCGTAACACGCATTTCATGGTCCTTCCGTGAGGTTTTATTTTAACACCGGGGCCGCAAAAACGGCAAGGAGGGGTCGAGTCATTAGAGTAAGAGTAACCGCCAAGACACCGAGTTCGCCAAGACCGGAAAGAGAAAAATTATTTTTTTTAATATTTTTCTTGGCGGTCTTGGCGTCTTGGCGGTGAATTCTTCGCTTGATTACTTGAGCGCGGCGAGGTCGAGGGGATAGCGGCCGTATTTTCGGAAGAGCTTTTCCTCGAGGCGGACGGTCTTGACTCCGACCTCGATGACCCAGGGCTCGGCGTAGGGCCAGCCCACGAGGCCGCCGTTGTGGTCCCCCAGCTTCAGGATCAGGTCTTTGACGTAGCGCTCGACCATGGCGGGGTCGTTGGTCGGATAGACCTGCTGGATGTCCACAGCGGCGAAGATGCAGATCTTGCCGGCGACGTTTTGGGCGAGCCAGTCGAGGCCGCACATCTCCGGGCTGTCGAGCTGGATGAATTCGAGTCCCGCCTCGATCATGAGGGGCAGGAGCGCCTTGATGTCGCCGCAGGAGTGCATGCCGCAGTGCATCCCGAGTTCGTGGCAGCGGCGGGTGACGCGCCGGTAGCGGGGCAGGAAGAACTGCTCGAAGTGGCGGGGCGAGATCAGGGCGCGGTCCTGCGATCCCCAGTCGTCCACCAGCATGAAGCCGTCGGCGCCGGCCTTATGGAAGTTCTCGACGATGTCAAGAGTCATGTCGGTAATCATGTCGAGGAGATGCGCGGATTCGTCGGGATGGAGGACCATGTCGGTCATGGCGTTCTCGAAGCCGCGCAGGTACTGGAAGCGCTCGCGGATCGAGTTGCCGTCCACGCCGAGGCGGTAGCGGTCGCCCTGGAGCCACTTGCTGAGCGCGGCGGCCTGGGCGAAGCGGCCCCAGTCCTTCATGTCGGGCAGGCGGTAATCATCGAGCAGGCGCCATCCGTCCTGGAGCGGGCCCTTCACGGTCTCGCCCAGGCTGGTGCGGCCGGAGGCCTTCCATACCGTGCCGAACTCGTCAATGGCGATGCGGTCCTCTTGAAGCCACTTCGCGCCCGGCCGCTTTGCCCATTTCCAGGCGCGGGTGGCGACCATGCCGGGATGGACGTAGGGGTAATAATCCGCCGGCGGCTGCCAGGAGCGGGGCGGCACGTGGAAGAGGAACCAGAAGTCCTTTTTCTGGTGGGGCACGCGGTCCGGGGCCTTGAACTCGAGCGCCCGCACCACGCGCTCGCGGCGGGACATGGGCCCGCGGCCGGTCACGTATTTTTCCCTGGCCGCGCTGAGGAATATTTTCACGGGCGAGAGCTTGGTGAGGTTGATCTGCCAGCGGGGGGTATGGCCCTTGTCTAACACGCCGTTTCCTCGATAAGCCGCTTCAGTTCCGCGGCGAGCTCGGCCTTTTTACCGGCCGCGGCGGGATCGGCGGCGAGGTCATGGCGCTCGGCCGGGTCCGCGGCGAGGTGGTACATCTCGTCGGGGAACCTTTTTTCGCTGCCCGGATAGGTGACGAGCTTCCAGTCCTCGGTGCGCACGGCGCGGATGGGCGGATGCGGGAAGCCGGGGTCCTTGAAGTATTCGTAGAGGAACGACGCGCGCCACTGATCGCTTTTTCCTTGAACGAGTTCCAGGCAGCTCTTGCCCTGCACGGCGGTGGGGACGGCGACTCCGGCGGCGGAAAGGATGGTGGGGTTGAGGTCAATGTTGAGGACCATCTGGTCCACTGCTTTTCCGCCGCCGGGTACGAGCCGCGGATAGCGCATGAGGTGCGGTATCCTCATGCTCTCGTCATAGGCGTAGCGCTTGTCAATGAGCCCGTGCTCGCCCCAGGCATAGCCGTTGTCGCCGGCGTAAACGATCAGCGTGTTCTCGGCGAGGCCCTTGTCGTCAAGAAACTTGAGCACGGCGCCCACGCTGTCGTCCACTCCCATCAGCGCCTCGTAATAGCCCTGCTGGCCCTCTTTGAACTTGGCGAGCTGGGGCACGTGGATCAGGCCCATGGGATAGTCGCGCTCGTTTTGCTCCATCTCATGCAGCGGCGCGTCCTTGAGCGCGCCCTTGTACTTGTCGGGCGGGACGAAGTCGTAGTGCACGGCCTTGTGGGAGAGGTAGAGGCAGAAGGGGCGGGAGCGGGGCCGGTTCATGAATTCCAGCGCGTATTGCGTGAGCACGTCGGTGATGTAGCCCTTGCGCTTCGTGTCCTTGCCGTCCACCACCAGCGGGCAGTCGTTGTACACGCCCTGTCCGCCGACGAAGTTGAAGGAGACCATGCGGTCCGCCTTGCCCTGTCCGGCCAGGTCGGGCACGCCCTTGCCCGGCATGTGCCACTTGCCGATGAAGGCGGTGTCGTAGCCCTGGCCGTGGAGGATCTCGAGGAACGTGACGTTGGAATCGCGCCACGGCGTCAGGTTGTTCATGACCCCGTGGCAATGGGCATACCGGCCGGTGAGGAACGACGCGCGGGAGGGGCTGCACAGGGAGGTGGTGACGAACGAGTTTTTGAAGTGCGCGCCCTCGGCCGCGATGCGGTCCAGGTTGGGGGTCTTGAGCCAGGGCTTGTCCATGAAGCCGAAGGCGTCGTAGCGGTGGTCGTCGGTGAGGATGAAGATGATGTTGGGGCGGGCGGCGCCGGCCAAGGCTCGTCTTCCGGCCAGGGCCCCGGCGGCGGCGCCGGCGGCCATGGTTTGCAGCGCCTGGCGGCGGTTGAATGTCTTCATGGCGCAAAGTCCTCCCTTCAGTGCGGTCCAAAATAAAGGCACAAGAAAAACGCCAAGACGCCAAGAACGCCAAGGGCGATGTTTTTATTAAATTCTCAAGCCGGCCTCCCGGCAGTTTAATCTTTCTTGGCGCTCCCGTTAGCTGGTTCGCCAAGCAGGTTGGAGTCAAGGCGATGCGTCTTTTTCCGAGACTTGCCGCCAAGAAACATCCGGTTTTACTTGGCGAACCTTGGCGCTCTTGGCGTCTTGGCGTTTTTCTTAATGTCTATTTTGGACAAGTATGTCCTCCCTTTCTAATTTATCCGGATTGACAGGTGAGTTCGCGGTCCAGCCGGGCGAGCTCCGCGGCGAGCTCGTTTTTCTTCCTGGCCCGGGCCGGATCGTCGGCCAGGTCGTTGCGTTCGCCCGGGTCGTCGGCCAGATGATACAGCTCGTCCTTGAAAACGGGACCGGCGGCCCCGGGATAGGTGATGAGCTTCCAGTCCCTGGTGCGCACGGCCTTGATGTTGGAGGCGGGGGGAAAACCGGGGTCCTCTCTGTACTCGTAGAGCCAGGAGCCGCGGCCGGGCAAATGCCGGGCCGGGTCCAGAAATTCGAGGTAACTCCGGCCCTGGACCCAGCCCGGGACCGGGATGCCCGCGGCCGTGAGCAGGGTCGGATTGAGGTCTATGTTCAGGACCATTTGCCCGGCCTTGATCCCGCCTTCAGGCGCCAGCCGGGGCCAGCGCAGCAGGTGCGGAACCCGGATACTCTCCTCGTAGGCCAGCCGCTTGTCAATCAGGCCGTGCTCGCCCCAGAGGTATCCGTTGTCGCTGCCATAGACGATGAGCGTATTCTCCGCCCAGCGCTTGTCATCGAGGAGCTTGAGCACGGCGCCGACGCTGTCGTCCACCCCCATCAGCGCCTCGTAATAGCGCTGCTGGCCCTTCTGGAAATGGATGAGCTGCGGCACGAGGATGCCGCTCATGAGGTAAGCGCGAGTCTGCTCCTCCATGGGATGCAAGGGGGCGCCGGCCAGCTTTCCCCGATACCGCTCGGGCGGGATGAAATTATTATGGACCGCCTTGTGGGAAAGATAGAGGCAGAAAGGCCCGGGCCGGGGCCGGTCCAGAAATTCCAGCGCGTATGAAGTGAGAATGTCCGTGAGGTAGCCCGAACTTTTTACGTCCTTGCCGTCCACGACCAGCGGACAATCTTCATAAACGCCCTGACCCAGGCCGATAGAGAAGGAAACCATTCGATCAAGCTTGCCCTCGCCGACCAGGTCGGGAACTGTTTTGCCCGGCATGTGCCACTTGCCGATGAAGGCGGTGTTATATCCCTGGCCGTGGAGCAGCTCGAGGAAAGTCACGTTCTTCTTGTTCCAGGGGGTGAGGTTGTTGACCACGCCGTGGCATCGGGCGTACTGGCCGGTGAGGAAAGAAGCGCGGGAGGGGCTGCACAATGAGGTGGTGACGAACGAGTTCTTGAAGTGCACGCCCTCGCGCGCGATGCGGTCCATGTTGGGGGTCTTGAGCCAGGGCTTGTCCATGAAGCCGAAGGCGTCCCAGCGGTGGTCGTCGGTGAGGATGAAGATGATGTTGGGGCGGGCGCCGGCCGCTCCGGAGCCCAGGAGCGGGAGCGCGGCCCCGGCGGCGGCGCCGGCGGCCATGGTCCGGAGCGCTTGCCTGCGGTTGCAGGTCGGGTGTTTCATCGCGGGTCCTCCCGGAAAATAATTATTGCGCAATCGGCACGGGAACACAATGGAAGCGGGGGGACGGTCAGAATTTGGAGTGCGGCGGCACGACGCCGCTTTCATTGGAGCTCATGCTCCATCAGAGTTCGATGAAACCGCAGAGACGCAAAGAGCGCAGAGAAAATAAAGAATATTTTCTTCTCCGCGTTCTCTGCGTCTCTGCGGTTAAAGTTGGAGCTTTTTCGTTTGCGGCGACAATGAAAGCGGCGTCGTGCCGCCGAACTTTAAAACAGCGGCGGGCAGGCACCGGAGCCTGCCCCTACTTGAGGAAGACGATGGAGAAGGGTGGGAGCCAGAGGTTGATGGGGGACGGGGTGACGAGGGTGTCGGTGCTGGTGTCAATGATGACGATTCCGGGGGCGGTGGCGGAGCGGTCGCAGAGGTAGAGCTCGCCGCGGTCGTTGAGTGCGAGGTCCCACAGCGTGAAGCCGGAGGCGGCGGAGTACAGCGGCGCGGGGTCGCGGAGCCCGGTTCCCGGATCAAAGGCGACGAGCAGGGAATGGAAGGAGGCGTCGGTGACGGTGGCGTAGCCCTTGGTCGCGGAGGCGATGGCGAAGTCGCCGATGTTTCCGCCGAGCGCGGTCTCGTCAATGATGAATCCTTCGGAGGTTCCGGTGGCCGGGTCAATGGCCTCGATGCCGCCGTCGCCGATCGCGGAGACCACTCCGGCGTCTCCCACCAGGATGCGGCCGAGCGACGGATCATAGACCACGTCGGTGGACGGGTTCTTGCCGAGGAGCGGGACGTCTCCGGCCAGGGTGTCGGTGGTTGTGTTTACCATGACGAGCCAGCTCTGTGCGCTGGGCTGCCAGTTGCGGCGGTCGAGGTTTTGCACGGCGACGTAGAGGGTGGAGCCGTGGATGAGGAGTCCGCTCATTTCGGGGATTCCGTCGGGGCCGCCGTATCCGGCGGCGGTGAGGTCAATGGATCCGAGGAAAGCGCCGGTCAAGGGATTGATGATCCAGAGGCCGCGGCATTCGTAGCGGGAGAGGTAGGCCTTGCTCTCGCTCACGAACGCCAGGTCCTGCGGGTTCACGGCGAAGCCGCAGCCGGTGTCGGGGAGCGAGTACTGTCTGACCAGTTTGAAGCGCTGGTCGAGCACGGTGATGTTGTCGTAGGTGAAGCGGTTGATGACGAAGACGTAGCCGCCGAAGGCGGCGGCGACGGGGTCGGGGCTGACGGCGTCGGCGGCGAATTGGGGGTCGGGCAGGTAGGCCTGCCGGGTGTCGAGGGAGATGACGCCGAAGCCGCCGGTGAGCGAGTAGTCGGTGGTGGCGACCAAGGCGGCGTATTGCGGCGGGTTGGGGCCGGTGTCGCCCTGCACTGGAATCGGGCCGCTGTCGGGCATGTTTGCGCCGGGGTCGGGCATGACCACGCAGGAACAGAGGAGCATAAGGAGCGCCGTGGCAAGCAAGAGAGGAAAATATTTTTTGTCACTCATTTTTTCATGTCCTCATAAGGGGCTGCGTAATCATATAATTCTTTTTTGACAGGATTAACAGGATTTACAGGATAAAAGAGGACAGCCAATAAAGATCTCCATGACATCCTGTAAATCCTGTTAATTCTGTCAAAATAATTATTTGACATGATATGGGCGTTTTAGCAGCGGGCCTCATTTCACCATTTCCCCTGCACGGTGATGAAATAACTCCTTCCGGGCAGCGGGTATCCGGCGACGTCGGCGATGCGGTCGTCGGCCAGGTTTTTAGTTTCCACGGTGATGTCCAGGGAGGCGTGGTTCTTTTTATACAGGTCCACGGCAGTGCCCATGTTATAGACGCGGCGGTCGGGGACCTGGTAGAGGTTGGCGCGGTCCCAGTAGTTGCCGCTCACGTAGTCGGCCTCGGCCCAGACTTTCCAGCGCTCAGGCGCGTACTCGATGCGTCCGTAGGCCTCGTGCATGGGGCGGAGCGGTAAAGCGTTGCCTTGCCAGTAGGCGACGTCGCCCTGGTCCACTGCTGCCTGGAAGGTGTAGTTGCCGGAGAGGCGCCAGTCGTCAAAGAGGCCGAATCCGAATGAGAGCTCGTGGCCGCCGACCCGGGCGGCGCCGATGTTCACGGCGCGGATGGTGCGCTGCGAGTTCTGGAAGAAGAGGATCAGGTCGTCCACCCGGCTCTGAAAGAAGGCGTATTCGAGGTACGGGTCATGGAGCGGGCCGGAGCCGTAGCCGCGGCAGGCGAATCCGAGGTCGAAGTTGACGCCGCGCTCGGGCATAAGCCCGGTGTTGCCGACGGCCACGCCGCGGTCGCCGAAGAGCTCGTAAAAGGTGGGCACGCGGTAGAAGCGCCCGGCGTTGGCCTTGAGCACCAGGGTGTCGCTGGCGCGATAGCGGAGCCCGATGGAGGGGCTGGTTAGTTCGAGGGTGTCGGTGTTGTCGCCGGCGGCCCGGGACCAGGAGAAGTTAGGGTCGCCGGAGATGCGGTTCCAATACCATTCCTGGCGGAGCGCGGGCTGGATGGTCCATTTTCCGGACGGGTCGGTGAGCTCGACCTGGACCACGGCGGCCAGGCTGGAGCGCGTCTGCTCTTTGCCTTCTTCGCGGCGGGGCACGTGCTGGACCGGGGTGAACGACTCCTCCCGGTACTCGGTGAATGTCGTGAGGATGCCGTCGTCGCCGGCGAAGCGCCAGATGGCCTTGGCGCGGGCGCCGGCGGTGGCCATGCGGTTCTCGGTCTTGCGCTTTTGGCCGCCGAGCTCGCCTTCGGGATCGTCGAGGGTCTCGTCATCATAGAGCCCGTCGGCGCCGAGGGTGAGGTCGAGCGTGTCATCGAGCAGGGAGCGGTTGCGGGCGGAGAGCGTCAGGGTGGCGCGGCCGGTGGTATAGCGGGTGCTTCGGGCCTGGGCCGCGGCAAGGCCGGGCAATCCCTGGTCCTTGTAATGGCCGGTGGCGATGCCGGCGAGCTCCCACTCGGCGCCGCCGGCCAGGCGCGCGGTGAGGTCATAGGAGGAGAAGTCGTTGTTGACGCGGGTGTCGGTGAAGTCGTCGTGGCTGTTGGCGGGGGTGCCGTTGTCATTATCATAGGTGAAGTCGCCCTGGCTCGATTCGTGGCCGGCGAAGACGAGGGCGTTCACTTTGCCGACGGGTCCGGAGGCCATGGCGTCGGCCTTTAAAGTTTGATAGGAGCCGTAGGAGAGGCCGGCCTGGCCGCCCTTCTCGGCGCCTTTCCGGGTGACGAGGTTGATGGCGCCGCCGATGCCGGCTGCTCCGAAGTCGGCGGGGGTGATGCCCCTGAAGACCTCGATGTAAGCGATGTTGTCGAGGGGGAGGTCGGCAATGTTGGTGACGCCGGAGGATGCGCGGTTCATGGGCACGCCGTCGAGGAAGACCTGGACCTGGCTGGCGGAAGAGCCGCGGATGGAGGCGGTGGAGAAGGAGCCCAGGCCGCCGAGGCTGTTGATCTGCACGCCCACGCTGTCGCGGAGCACGTCGGCCACGGTCTCGACCCGGCCGGGGGTCTCGCCCACGTCTATCACGGTCATGAACTTGGTCGGGTTCTCGACCTTGCGCTCGGAGAGGACCTCGTCGCCGAAGACCACGGTGGTGTCGAGCTGCATTTCGAGGGACGCGGTGTCGCCGGGAGAGGGGTCGGCCCAAGCGCGGTGGTACGGACACAATAATAGAAGGAGGAAGATGAGGGAGATGAGCGACGCATCCCGCGCCTTGCGGCGCCCACATAGCAAGCTATGTGGGCTATCCGGGCATGGGGGGCCGCCATGAATTATGGAGTGGGCGATTATGTGTCCGGTGCGGATCAATGCCTTCTCCCTCACCGCGAGGTGCTTCGACATTGGCCGCAAGGCAGGTTTCCTGGCTTAAGGATCGTGGCGCGGGCCTTGCCTTCCCAGGCGGATGGCCCAGTGGCGTACTCGGTCCGCGCTCCCCTCTTACAGTTGCGGGTCAGCTCCGGCTTTTCACCGGATTCCCTCTTGGCCCCTAAGGGCGCCTTACAGCTTGGGGATAATATAGCGTCGGGATGAGATTAGGTCAAGACAGGGCTTGAGGCGTGAGGCTTGAGGCTTGAGGCTTGGGTCTTGGGGCTTGGGGCTTGAGGCTTGGGG
>Ga0307379_10000609_pt1 | contig 59484 bp, 42 predicted proteins | sample UN2MG_FD_202237 | JGI IMG/M metagenome (GOLD analysis project Ga0307379, IMG submission 202237) | Soil microbial communities from Risofladan, Vaasa, Finland - UN-2 | ecosystem: Environmental > Terrestrial > Soil > Coastal area > Acid sulfate soil | place: Finland: Risofladan, Vaasa | collected... | reverse complement strand
CACCGATGAAACACCCCCCAACACCGTGAACAGGGAATGGTCGGGAACGGTAAATCTCCATGCCGGACGGCCCGCAATCGCCGGTGCAACGCAAAATGAAGAGACTGCGGTTTTTCTGGTTCTCTGTGCCGATATAAAAGACAAGTAGAACTCGTTCAGGCCTTTAGCTTTAGCTTGCTGACTGTCTGGTGAGCAAGGCGGGTAGGCTCGGGAAGGCGATATTTAACTGCACAGGCAAGAGTGATTTTTATCGCATCGGCCAGCAGGCATTTGTTACCCACAGAAACAAAGACCGGCTTGACATTTATGCGTGTTCTAACGACCGCTCCAATTATCTCGGATTGAGTGTTCTGCTTTCCCTTTTCATCTTTCAGCAGGCTGTAGGCCCCCTTTTCGAGCGGGGGCTCTTCATACGTTCCGGTGAGTCTGCTTTTTGCACAGCCGATTGTCGGCTGATCCAGGAACAGACCAAGATGTGCCGCCAGACCGAGCCTGCGAGGATGGGCGATGCCCTGGCCGTCGATGATAAACACATCCGGCTCACTTTGAAGTTTATCCACAGCGGCGATACAAACGGGAGCTTCGCGAAAAGAAAGCAGCCCCGGTATGTACGGGAAGGTAACTTTTCGGGTGCTGTTTACTGTTTCGACAAGCTCAAAGTCGGGCAGCCGCAAAACGACAACAACAGCTAAAATTCGCTCGCCGTCCCTGCTGAAGGCACAATCAATACCGGCAATAAGTTTCGGACTTCTCTTTAAGGACGTAAACTGTACCTTGCAGGCAAGGTCGGCCTGAAGATCCCTGGCCCGTGAATAAGATAAATTCCAGCTATGTAACTTCTGCGTTTCCATACAGAACTTAATCTAATTTGGCCAACTTTTCTTCAAGGTCACCAACTGGTGTAAAGTACCATGTCCTGCCTATTTTCTGAGTGGTGAGAAGGCCTCGATTCTCCAAGTCAAAAAGGTCAAGACGGCCTGTCTGATAGACTACGTTGTGGCTTGTTTGATGAGATCTGATCGTATACTGATGATACGGATGACGCAAAGCATGACTGATCAACGCGCGCTGGCGATGGTTGAGCGAGGCCACACCGCGGAGTTCCCGTTCGATTGCCTGTAGCCTCTCAGTCTTTCGTTTGATGTATTTGTGAAGCTCTTTGATTGCCCGTCGAATTACATCAAGATGATAAAGAATGAAGTACGTGAGATCGTTGTCATCTGTCTCTGTGTAGAGGAAAGCACGGCCATATTTCACAGGTGCCTTGCGAATAATCTGCGAAATAGAAATGAACTCGAATAGCCAGAAGTTATGGCGCAGCATTGACCAGTAGAATAGAGCCCTGGCTGTTCTGCCATTTCCATCAATAAACGGATGGTCGTATGCCAGCCAGAAGTGCAAAATAATCGACCTAATCACGGGATGGATAAATCCACTGGGCGTTTTGCCATTTGCAAAATCGCACATAGCAGTCATTCTTTCCTCGAGTTGTTGAGCAGGAGGTGGATCGTGAAAAGTTTCATTGTACATATCACCAACAACGATACGCTCGTCTGCTTTGCGGAAACGACCCGCCGCTGATGTGTCATTCAATGTTTCATCAGTTATTATTTGTTGAAGATGAAAGACTAACTCTTTGGATAACCGTTCGTCTTTGAGTTTTCCAATTCGCCGCATAGTCTTGAAATTATTAAGAATCATTTGCTCGCTTTTGTCGCGAGGAGCTCGACCGGTCTTAATCATATCCTTTGCAATCTCACGCGTTGTTGCTGCACCTTCCAGTTGACTCGATGTAATTGCTTCTTGGATTAGAGAACCAACATAGTACTGGTCTTTTGTGTCCGGATTAGTGATTTGTTCCGGCATTCGGATTAGTCCACCAGTTCCTTGATCAATCTCATGGAGTATTTCTGGTATAGGATCCACTTCAAGATAGCTGAAAGGTTTTCCATCTTTATCGTTTAGAGTGACCTGCTTGAAAAGGCTACGGCGTTGCATTTTTAGTGCGTACCACCACTGTTCATGTGTAAGGTCCTTTGGGGGCGTATAGTAAATTAGCTTATCCCAATGAAGGTACTTACCTTTCACGGATAGGGGGAATCTTTCACCAAAAATCTTTGGAATCAGCTCTCGATCATCCCTAATTCGTTCCCAGATCTCCCCAAATTCAGGTGGCTTCTTAGGTATTTTCATCGCGTTATCCTCTGCATTATCATAGAGATACAAACATACTAATTATATACTAATTTATTAAAATTTAGTATATAGATTATCTTGCCCCTGTCTAATACTAATTTTAAATATTTTAGTATTAAATTAGTATAAGGCAAGCCTGAAACGATTATTCTGATAATATAGGCCGCTGGCATGGCATTAAGAATCTCCATTTTGGGATTACATCCGAAAAAACACGTTTTTTGGCAATAGCTCATCACCCTTTTTTATATTTTTTGTCGGATTAAAAGCGTTTTACCTTTGTGTTGGTTTTGTTACAATTGTTGATTTGTGTTAATGTCGATTTTTTGCAAATAGTATTACTGAGGTATCTAAAGAAGTAAATGGCCGGGAAAGCAGAAAAAGCAATTAGAATTACAGGAGCCTGCGAGCACAATCTCAAAAATATCAGCCTGAGTATCCCGCGAGATAAGCTGGTGGTAATTACGGGCATAAGCGGTTCGGGCAAAAGCTCGCTTGCGTTCGATACCATTTACGCCGAAGGGCGGAGAAAATATGTCGAGTCGCTCAGCACCTATGCCCGGCAGTTCCTCGAACAAATGCAGAAGCCGGCAGTCGCTGATATCACAGGTCTGCCGCCCACTATCGCAATCGAGCAGCGAAGTGCCAGCAGTAATCCACGCTCGACGGTAGCTACCACCACTGAAATTTATGACTACTTCAGGCTTCTTTTCGCCCGCACCGGTCAGCCGCACTGCTGGGTATGCGGCAAAGAGATTACAAGCCAGCACTCCTCGCAGATAGTAGAGTCAATTCTTACCGCGCCACAGGGCACGAAAGTACAGATTTGCGCCCCGCTGGTTCGCGGCAAAAAAGGTGAACATAAGGATATTTTCGCCGGCATACAACGTGAAGGCTTTGTTCGTGTTCGCGTTGATGGAGCTATTTATGATGTTCGCAATACTCCGGCTTTGAACAAGAACAAAAAGCATGATATCGCGGCAGTCGTCGATAGATTGATAATCAAGGATACGATTCGCATTCGTTTAGCTGATTCCGTTGAGACGGCACTGAAATTGGCTGAAGGAGTACTTCTGGTATTGGAGCAGAAGCCGGATTCGGAAAAAACAAGCAAAGGCAACGGCAAATGGCAAGAGATTATCTACAGCGAAAGGTTTGCATGCCCTAAGCATCCACAGGCCAGTCTCGAGGAATTATCGCCCCGGCTGTTCAGCTTCAACAGCCCGTACGGCGCCTGCAAAAGCTGCGACGGCCTGGGGACAATTCTGGAGTTTGACCCTGACCTGATTGTGCCGGACAAAAACGTCTCGCTCGAAAACGGAGCCATCGACGCCTGGCGCAAAGGCGGCAAAAGAATGAATATCTTCTACAACAGGCTTGTCAAAAGGTTCTGCAGGAATATGGGCATCAGCAAATCGGTGCCGTTTGAGCAAATACCAAATGAGCACAGAAGGATTCTGATATACGGGACAATCCCGGCCGATGAGCAAAAATACGGCATGTGTTTCGAAGGTGTCATCCCGAACCTTACCCGCCGATGGGAAAACACCACCAGCGAGTACGTCAAGACCCGATTGACCAGCTATCTTTCACAGCAGCCCTGCCGAAGCTGCCAGGGCGCCCGGCTTCGCCCCGAGGCCATAGCTGTGACAATCGGAGGCAAGAGCATACACCAGTTGACGGAGCTCAGCATCGAAAAGGCTCTGAGATTTTTCAATAAACTGAAGCTGGACAAGGAAAAGACCCTGATTGCCGCTGCGATATTAAAGGAAATAAAGGCAAGGCTTAAATTTATGGTGGATGTCGGACTCGGATATCTGACCCTGGACCGGATGAGCAGCACGCTTGCCGGAGGAGAAGCTCAGCGAATCCGCTTAGCCACACAGGTCGGCAGCGGCCTGGTGGGGGTCTGTTACGTCCTCGATGAGCCGACAATAGGTCTGCACAAACGTGACAACGACCGGTTGCTGGGAATACTGCAGCGACTCAGCCGATTAGGCAATACGGTAATAGTCGTCGAACATGACGAAGATATTATCAAAAGCGCGGACCATATTATCGACATTGGCCCGGCTGCCGGCGAGCACGGCGGCGAGCTTGTTGTACAGGGCAAGCTCAGTAACATTACCGACTGTGAAAACTCGCTGACAGGCGAATATCTGAGCGGCAAAAAGAGCATAGCGCTGCCGATAGAGAGAAGACGTTACAATCTGAGAAAATGCATAGAGGTGAAGTCGGCCGCCCAGAACAATCTTAAAAATATCGACGTCAAATTTCCGCTCGGGGTATTCACCTGTGTAACGGGCGTATCCGGCTCGGGCAAGAGTACACTGGTCAGCGACATCCTGTTGAAAGCCCTCAAACGCCGGCTCTATCATTCACGGGAAAAGCCCGGCAGTCACAAAACTGTTATTGGCACTTCGCAGATCGACAAGGTGATAGAGATAGACCAGTCGCCCATCGGAAAGACTCCGAGGAGCAATCCGGCAACATACACGGGGGTCTTCGACGTAATCAGAAAACTGTTCAGTATGACACGAGAGGCGAAGATCCGGGGATACAAGCCCGGACGATTCAGCTTCAATGTCAAAGGCGGGCGATGCGAATACTGTAAGGGACAGGGCACAAAAAAGATTGAGATGCACTTTTTGCCCGACGTTTATGTCACCTGCCAGAGCTGTAAAGGCAAAAGATACAATCCCGAGACTCTTGCAGTTACCTACAAGGGCAAGAATATCGCTGATGTGCTTGATATGCAGATTGAAGAGTCGCTTGATTTTTTTGCGAACTTTCCAACGATTGTGCGGATACTTCGAACGTTAACCGATGTCGGGCTGGATTATATGCAGTTGGGCCAGGCCTCAACGACCCTTTCCGGCGGCGAAGCGCAGCGGGTAAAACTCTCCGCCGAACTGGGCAAAGCAGCTACGGGGCATACCCTTTACCTGCTCGATGAGCCGACCACAGGACTGCACTTTGCCGACATTCACAATCTCCTGAACGTACTGCAGAGGCTGACGGATTGCGGCAATACAGTTGTCGTAATCGAGCATAATCTCGATGTCATCAAGATGGCGGATTATATTATAGACCTTGGTCCAGAAGGCGGAGACGCCGGCGGCAAAGTAGTCGTCGCAGGCGCGCCTGAGGAAATCATCAAGAATAAAAAAAGTTATACAGCCAAGTTCCTGAAGGCTAAACTCGCAGACAACACAGCATAAGGCGGACAATCAAATGTGGGAATTTAAATTAAGTACAATTGACGATTTGAACCGGTTGAGCAGGCGGCTCCATGTCTCTGTCAACGCAATCGAGGACGTCTCGATCCTCGCTGAGCCAGTACAGGCTGGTGAACTGGTGATTCCGAACTCACTGGCGGTACATCCGATGGAGGGCTGCGACGGCGATTCGCAGGGCCGGCCGGGAAAACTCACAATTCGACGATATAAAAGATTTGCTGCCGGCGGAGCCGGCCTGATATGGGCCGAGGCGACAGCGGTTGTACCCGAAGGCAGGGCTAATCCGAGACAATTGTGGCTTCACGAAAAGATTAAAGAAAGTTTTGCTGCAATGGTGAAAATGATAAGGCAGGTGGCGGCTGAGAGTATGGGGCCGGGTCATAAACCGGTAATCGTCTTGCAGTTGACTCATTCAGGTCGATACAGCAAGCCCGAAGGTGCGGGGCATCCGATGATTGCACAACGTGACCCGTATCGAGATGCTCTGGCTCCCCAGCAAAAACCCGATACAAACAGGAAAAGCAGGATACCCGACGACTGGCCCCTCGTGACCGATGAGTACCTCGATAAACTTCAGGATGCTTATGTCACGGCCGCACGTATCGCGTTTGAAGTCGGATTCGATGCGGTCGATATAAAATCCTGTCACGGGTATCTGATTAATGAGCTTTTCGGCTGCCGGGACAGGAAAGGTAAGTACGGCGGCTCATTCGAAAACCGAACCAGATTCCCGCTCGAAGTCATCGATAAGATTCACAAAGAATTGGGCAAAGATGCAGCGGTGGTAACCCGTCTCGGTATTTATGATGCTATCCCCTATCCTTTCGGCTGGGCCGTTGACAAGGATGATTACACCAAGCCCGACCTGACGGAGCCGAAGAAGCTGATCGGACTACTGCAGCAGCGAGGCGTCAAGCTGATTAACGTCACGTTGGCAAATCCGTATTACAATCCGCACGTAGGCCGACCTTTCAACGAGACGATAGTGGGCGGATATGAGGAGCCGGAACATCCGCTGGTGGGCGTGAGCAGGCTCGTTAATCTGACCGGCAAAATTCAAAAGGAATTTCCCGACATCGCAATTGTCGGTACAGGTTATAGCTGGCTGCGGACATTATTTGCCAACGTTGGGGCGGCAAACAAAACAAATGGCCTGACCACTTTAATCGGTGCCGGGCGAATGGGTTTCGCCTATCCGGATTTTGCAAAAGATATTATCACAACCGGCAGGATGTATCCGGAAAAAGTTTGTGTAAGCTGCAGTGCGTGCACCCAGATAATGCGCGATAATGGGATGACCGGCTGTGTGGTACGGGACAATGAAGTATATGGGCCCATATTCGAGCACGGCCGGATGAGCGACAGGGACAATCTTGCCAGGCTCGCCTCTGCCTGCCGCCAGTGTCAGGAGCCGACATGTCAATTAGGGTGCCCTGCCGGAGTAAACATCCCGAAATTCATCAGCCAGTTCCTGGATGGAGAAGAAAAGGCAGCCTACGATACGCTGAGAGAAGCGAATATATTTCCCGAAGTCTGCGCCTGGCTGTGTCCGGTCGAGCAGCAATGCGAAGGTCACTGCTTGCAGAGCTTCATCGGCGATGGGCCCCTGCCGATCGCTGGTATTCAAAAGTATCTGGCCTCAGCAGCCAACAAGAACGGCTGGTCAAAGCTCCATATCCCGCAAAAAGCTACAGGCAAGAACATCGCCATAATCGGCGCCGGTCCGGCTGGTCTGTCCTGTGCGGCAATGCTTCTCGAAGCGGGACATACGGTGACAATCTTTGACGCGAGCACTGAATTCGGCGGAATGATAGCTTCCGTCATCCCGCCCGACAAACAAAGCAATTCGCTCAAGAACGAAATCGCAGCGATTTTCGCAGATGTTCCAAAAGAACGAATGATTTTGCGTCTGGGCAAAGCATTGAATGCCGATTTCAATCTGGACCACATTATCGAAAATGGATTTGATGCCGTGTTTATCGGGATGGGCCTGCCGAAGTCGGTCGGCATAAGTGACAAAGACCAGGACATTGAAGGCCTGTGGAATTCGATGGAATTTCTAACCGCGGCCAGAGAGCCGGGCAGGCTGGAACTCAAAGGCCAATCCGTGGCGGCAATCGGGGGCGGCAATACCGCGATGGACGTCGCGACCACCGCCAGGCAGCTCGGCGCCAAAGACGTTTACGTTATTTATCGTCGTTCCTTTAAGGAAATGCCCGCCTGGAGTGCCGAGCGAGAAAAGGCGATAAACGAAGGTGTGCATTTTTTAATATTGACCCAGCCGATTGGTTTTAATTCATCCGGCGGGAAACTCACCGGGATTAAAGTGTGTCCAACCAGATTAGGAGAACCGGACCAGACTCACCGGCGCAGACCCGAGCCGGTGGAGTCAAGTGCCTACGAGCTTGATATGGACATTGTAGTCGAAGCAATCGGCCAGAAGCCGCCTGAAGATATCAGCGAAATTCTGCCGGGCCTGGAACTCAAAAAAGGTCTTGTTCAAATAAAACAAGGGACATCGGCAACCTCCAGGCCGGGAGTCTATGCCGGCGGAGACCTGGTCAGAGGCCCTTCGACGGTAGTTGCAGCCGTTGCTGATGGAATGGCAGCGTCAAACGAAATAAACGAATTTCTAAAAAAATAGACAAAAAAAGAGAGGATTTTGAAAATGGCAGAACGACCCGTAGCAATAGTTACAGGAGCAAGCCGGGGTATTGGAAAAGGCGTCGCGAAGGAGCTGGCGACATTGGGTTTTGACCTCGTGATCAACCACTTTGATTTCACGACCGAAGGTGAGCCTGACGAATCGCGAGCGGCAAAGACACAAAAGGAGATTAAGACCCTCGGCGCGGAGTGTGAAATTCTGCGAGGCGATGTCAGTAAAGCCAAAGACCGGAGCAGCCTTATTGCTCTGGCCAGGAGCAAATTCGGTAGATGCGATATGCTGGTGAATAACGCGGGCGTCGCGCCTTCGAAACGAATGGACCTTCTCGATGCCACCGAGGAAAGCTTCGACAGAGTGATGGGAATAAATCTTAAAGGGCCTTACTTTTTGACCCAGCAGGTGGCCAACTGGATGATCGAACAGAAAAAGGCACATCCTGAGCGAGCATTTCGGATTGTCAGCACCGGCTCAATCTCGGCATACACCAGTTCGCCGGCACGGGGTGAGTATTGCCTCAGCAAAGCGGGCATTGCAATGATGACGAAGCTTTATGCCGACAGATTAGCTGAATACGGCATTGGTGTATTCGAGATCAGCCCCGGCATCATAGCAACCGATATGACCAGCGTGGTTAAGGATAAATACGACAAGCTGATAGCAGAGGGCCTGACTCCGATTAAGCGGTGGGGCCAGCCGGAAGACATCGCAAAGGCCGTCGGGGCCATCGCCGAAGGCAGGCTCGACTTCTCAACCGGCCAGGTCATTAACGTCGATGGCGGCTTTCATTTAAGAAGACTGTAGGGAGGTAAGGATGGACATTAAAAGTACAATCACGACACTGTTAAAAGACGGCTTTATTCTCGTCTATAACCAGGACAAGCTCGACGTTGTAAGGACTGCCGAAGCTCTTATTAAGGCGGGCGTTAACAACATGGAAGTCACCTGCCGGATAAAGCAGCCTCTGGAGAAAATGTCCCGGCTGCGACAGGAGCTTCCTGATTTCGCGACGGGCTCGGCGAGTCTGATTGACTCACCCGAAATGCTTGATATTTACAACAAGGCCCATCCACAGGACCCGCTGCCCTCGGTTTCTCAGGTTGTGGATGCAGGCGCCTGCTATCTTGTCTCGGCGATTAATTTCAGTGATGCCGGCTTCGAGAAATTCGCCGGAAAGCTCCCAATGATACCAGGATGCGGCAGCACTACTGAAATCGTCAGCCAATTTTCCAAAGGGGCAAATCTCTGCAAGATATTTCCAGCCAAGCAGCTTGGCGGCCCGGCCTTTGTAAAGGCAATCGACCCGGCTATTCATAAGACCATCAGCCTCGTGCCAACGGGTGGAACCAATCCCGGTAATATTCCCGACTACATCGATGCCGGAATCCTGGTTCTGGGCGGCTCATTTAGCATGATTGAAAAAGCTACCATGAAGAAAATCATCGATGAGCAGGACTACGAGCTTCTGGCCGAGGAACTGAAAAAGATTAAACAGTTGATAGACAGGTTACGGGCGGAACAATACCCCGATATCGACTTTGCCTCAGCTTCTATTGAACAGGTAAGCCAAACCACCGGCAGAAATTTCAATATCGCATAGAAACGCATAGCACAAAGCGAAACAAGATATGAAAAATGCAGCTCTTACTGCTTTTTGGCAGTGCATAATGTTTGCAACCCTCACTATCTGTCCTTTAACAGCAAGAGGGAAGTTGCCCGGCAGCACAAACACTTCTGCCTCGATACTCACAATCAAAGCTAAGGACACCGGCTATCGCGGAATCTGGTATATGAATCAGCCCTCCGGCGATGAATACGTCTACAAGTACAGCGGCGGACTGGGAACATATTGCGCCAAACACAGACCGTTCGCCGTTTATTGTGAGAAGGTCAAAAAAACTTTCTTCTGCTACGGCGGAACAACAACAGACAGCAACACCAAGCTGCTCCATATGGTCTCTTACTACGACCACGAGATGGGGATGGTGCCCCGACCGACCATTCTTCTTGATAAAAAGACAAGCGATGCACACGACAATCCGGTTATCTCCGTTGATGATAACGGCCATATCTGGATATTCTCAACTTCCCACGGTACAGGCAGACCTTCATATGTTCACAAAAGCAAAAATCCATACGATGTGAATGAATTCGAACTCGTCAATGTAACAAAAATCGAAAACGACAAAGAAGTTCCAATGACCAACTTTTCCTATATGCAGCCCTGGCATCTCAAAGAAAAAGGTTTTGCGTGCTTTTTCACTCGTTACAACTATCCGGTTGACCGCACTATATGCTTTATGAAAAGCCGGGACGGAGTCCAATGGTCAAGTTGGCTCCGCATCGCCGCGATTGATAAGGGGCACTATCAAATCAGCGCCGCCGGCAAAAATAAGGCAGTGGCCGCATTCAATTTTCACCCACAGGGAAAAGGCCTGAACTGGCGCACGAACCTGTACTATATCGAAACTGCCGACCTTGGCAAAACATGGCGGACCGCCGATGGAAGGGATTTGACGCTGCCTTTGACGGACCCGGATAATCCTGCTCTCGTCCATGACTACCAGAAGGAAAGTCTGAACGTATATCTGAAGGATATTCGGTTCGACATGCAAGAAAATCCTGTAATTTTATTTTTGACGAGTAAAGGATACGAATCCGGCCCGAAAAACGACCCGCGGACATGGACTACCGCCCGATGGACGGGAAAAAACTGGCAGATAAGACCCGCTTTTGTCTCAGATAACAACTACGACATGGGCTCGCTCTATATCGAGGAAGACACAACGTGGCGAATCATCGGCCCGACCGAAACCGGGCCTCAGCCATATAATCCGGGCGGCGAGATAGCTATGTGGGCAAGTAAAGACCTTGGGAAAAGCTGGCGGAAAATCAAACAACTTACGAACAATAGTCCGTTCAACCATACATACGTGCGACGTCCGGTAGATGCTCATCCAGATTTCTATGCCATCTGGGCCGACGGACACGGCAGAAAACCCTCACAATCTTCGCTTTACTTTTGTGACAAGCAGGGAAATGTGCGGGTGCTGCCGCGGGAAATGCCTGAAGGATTTGTAAAGCCCGAACTTCTGAAGAATTAAAGAGCGAAGCTCATCCGGGCGCGGGAGCGGCATCTGCGCGGCGATATTATATTGACCCTTGATTTTCAAGGTCATACTGTGCAAAGAAATATGATTTTGGTAGTATATGGTTGATAGAAGATGCCTGGTTCGGTATTTGCCTTTATATACAGAAAACCCGACGGGCACGAGGTACGGGACGTATTGAGAATTGAAGTTAATTGAAAAGCTTTTTGCACACGGTCGGGCGGAATTGTGCCGCTATAGCAGCACTTTTTCACGATTGAAGGTGTTGGCCGAGGTCGTTATGGAAGGAATATGAATATGAAATATCGATTTGCCGTGTACGTCACCGCTATTATATGTTTAGCTGCGCACTGCACTTTAGCGGGTGAGGCTGTCACCCGCCAGGAAGCGATGAATGCATTGCGAAAGGCAGTACGGTTCTTTCACTCGGACGTGGCCATCCATGGTGGTTATCTTTGGAGGTACAGCGCTGATTTGGCTCTGCGGGAGGGAGAAGGCAAGGCAAGTGAGACGATGGTATGGGTCCAGCCGCCCGGCACACCTTCGATCGGTCAAGTTTATCTCGATGGGTACGAAGCAACCGGTGAACAACTCTATCTCGATGCGGCTCGGGATACCGCTTATGCACTTGTACGGGGACAACTTCGAACCGGAGGCTGGTTTTACCATATCGAGTTCGACCCCGCTAAACGGCAGCGTTATGGTTATCATGATGTCCCCAGGCAGGATGGCCAGAAACAAAAGACCACACTTGATGACAACACAACTCAGTCGGCCGTTCGCTTCCTTATGAGGCTGGACAAAATATTTCAATTCAGGGACAAGAAGATTCACGAGGCGGTTACCCGCGCCCTTGAGGCTATGCTCAGGGCTCAGTTCCCCAACGGCGGCTGGTACCAATGGTGGGACCAGTACCCAAGCCCGGCGAGCGCCGAGGATTACCCTGTGAAAGCGGCCGGTTATCCCGAAACATGGTCGCGCACCTGGTTAAATGTTTGGACCGGCCGCTATTTTCTCAACGACAACGTTATGATGGATATGATCGCCACTATGCTGGATGCCTATGACATTTATCAGGACCAGAAGTATCTGGAGTCTGCCTTGAAAGCAGGTGACTTTCTCATTCTGGCTCAGATGCCAGAGCCGCAGCCGGCATGGGCACAGCAATACGACCCCAATATGCATCCGGTCTGGGATCGCAAGTTTGAGCCGCCGGCAATAACCGGCGGAGAGTCGCAAAATGTCCTGGAAACTCTGATGCTGCTGTACCAAAAAACCGGAAAGAAAAAATATCTCGCCCCAATTCCGCGGGCAATTTCTTATCTTCGCAAATCGCAACTACCTAACGGTCGATTGGCACGATTTTACGAATTAAAGACAAACATGCCTCTTTATTTTACCAGGGATTACAAGATTACTTATAACAGTGATGACGTTCCGACGCACTATAGTTTTATTGTCGAATCGAGGCTGGATTCGATAGAGACTAAATATAATTTGTTATTAAAAACCGAACCAACAGATAAAGGCAAGCTCAGCGGCAAGAAAACGGAGCGATTGTCACCTAAATTGGCGGCAGAGGTACGAAAGATTATCGACAGTATGGACGAGCGTGGTGCCTGGGTCCAGCGAGGCCGGCTCAGGAGCCACAAGGTCGAGCCGGAATCCGGAATCATCGACAGCCGGACTTTTATAAGCAACGTCAGAACATTGTGCAGTTTTCTAACCGCCGAGAGTTGAATTTGATTATCGGTTTACATCTTGGGAAACAAACACGCGCAGACCTGACATGAATGAACATAATAAGAACAAACAATTACATTGGTATCGATCTTTGAAAAAAGGAAAGCAGATATGCAAAAAAAAGAATTAGGCAACCAAACTATCAGTTTACATCGTTACAACACGGTAATTGTCGGCTCAGGAGCGGCAGGAATGAACTGTGCCGTGCACCTGTATGAATTTATGGAACAGAAAGGCATTGCAAATCCGGAACAGAGGATCGCCGTAGTAACTGCAGGATTAGGCCTGGGCGCATCGCGGATGAGCGGCTCTGATAAGCAAACATATTACAAGATGGGCACCAGTCCGGATATCGCAGACAGCGCCGAAGAGTTTGTCAAGAGCTTAACCGCAGCCGGCTGCTGTCATGGCGATTCGGCCCTTGCCGAGGCAATCGGTTCACTTCGGGAATTCTACCATCTGGTCCAGGTGGGCGTGCCTTTTCCAACGGACCCAATGGGCAGTTTCATCGGCTATAAAACAGACCACGACCCATACGAAAGAGCCACTTCCGCGGGCCCGAAAACCAGCAAATTTATGAGTGAATGCCTGCAGAAACAACTCGAACGGTACGGCGTCAAGATTCACGACAGGCAGGAAATAGCTCATCTGCTCACCGTAGGCTCCGGCAAATCCAGGCGAATCGCAGGTGTTGTGACTATAGATAAAAAAAGTATCGACGAATCAAATGATGCTATAAACGTCTACCTCGGTGAGAATATTGTTCTTGCGGCCGGCGGTCCCGGCGAGCTTTATAAAACCAGCGTTTATCCGAAGGGCCAGTTAGGTATTCACGGCCTCGCCTTCAAAGCAGGACTGATCGGAGCAAATCTGACCGAATCACAGTTCGGACTGGCAAGTGTAAAGTTTCGCTGGAATGTGTCCGGGACTTATATGCAGGCTATACCGCGCATTTTCAGCACTGACGCCGATGGAAAAGACGAACGCGAATTTCTGACAGGTTTTTTTCCCTCAATGAGCAAGATGGCAACGGATATTTTTCTCAAGGGTTATCAGTGGCCCTTTGACCCGCAGCGAATTGAGAATCTTCAATCATCTTTAATTGATATTCTTGTATTCAATGAAACACAAAAAGACAGACGGGTCTTTATGGACTTTCTGCATAATCCTGTCGGTAATGATTCGATGGAGGATTTTGAAATCGAAGCTCTCGAACCGGAGGCTTCCGAATATCTCAAAAAGGCAGGCGCATTACAAAATACGCCTATCAAAAGGCTCTTTGCCATGAATCCTCCCGCCATCGATATTTACAAGGAAAACGGCATTGATTTATATTCACAGCCGCTCGAAATTGCGGTTTGTGCCCAGCACAACAACGGCGGCTTTGCCGTGGATAAATGGTGGCAGTCCAATATCCAGCGGACTTTTATAATCGGTGAGATGGCAGGGACACACGGCGTCAAACGGCCCGGGGGTTCGGCCCTTAACGCCGGCCAGACGGGCGGATTGCGAGCGGCAGAATACATTGTCAATGCCTACGGCTGTCCGGCTGAAGGCGGACCCGATTATTCTGACAACCGAGCCGGGATCGACCAACAGTTAACTCGCCTTATTAACAGGTTTGAGGCATATAAAAAATCATCCGGTTTGGTGCCCGTAGAAGTAATCGAGCAAATCCAGAACCGAATGACCACGTCGGCAGGGCATATAAGAGAGCTGAATGATGCCCGAAACGCCCTGGCAGAGGCGGTCAAGATTTACAAAGATATACAACAGCAGGGCTTCAAACTAAAGGACTCCAAGTCCCTTATAAAAGCGATCCAGGCAGAACATTTAGCCCTGACCAGCGTTGCGTATCTTAAAGCAGTAGTGGAATTACTCGAGCAAGGCAGCGGGTCACGTGGTTCGCATCTTGTTCTGGCCGAGGATGGTATTGAAATACATCCGGACGTTATTAACAAGGCAACCAGTGAGGCTTTAAGATTCAAACCCGAGAATGAGTCGTTAAGAAATTCAGTACTTCAGGTCGAATACGATGAAAGTTCGCCCGACTTGTTCCGTTGCATGAATATAGAACTGAGGCCGGCCCCGACCGACAGGAAGGCATTCGAACCGGCCTGGCAGGATTACAGAGAGGCAAGAATCTATTCCTAAATTTCGATACAAGGTACGACTATTATGATTGTTCAAGCTGTGAAATGGATTGGTGGTGTTGACGGTTATTTGGAGCTTATAGACCAAAGACGTCTGCCGGCGGAATTCGTCAAACTGCAATGCCGGGACGTCGAGAGCCTATTCGAAGCGATAAAGACGCTTGCTGTCCGAGGCGCTCCGGCCATAGGAGTCTCGGCAGCCTACGGACTTATCCTGGCTCTTCAAAAGCTTAACGCAAATGCCAGCATAGAAAAATCTCTCGAAGCATTAAAATGCGCTCGCAAATACCTCGCATCGTCCCGCCCTACCGCCGTGAACCTGTTTTGGGCATTGGATCGAGTCTGGCGGGCGGCGTCACCGGCTGAAACTTTGCAGCAGTTGCGAGAGACCGTCCTGAGAGAAGCTAATGCTATCTACGATGAAGACGTGGAGATGTGCCGGCGGATCGGCCGGCATGGTGAAAAATTCATTAAGAATGGCGACGGGATTCTGACGCACTGCAACGCCGGGGCTCTTGCCACCGCCGGGCAGGGAACCGCTCTTTCGCCGATGTTCGAGGCACACAAAAAGGGAAAAAAGTTCAGAGTCTACGCGGATGAGACCCGGCCGCTGCTGCAAGGAGCAAGACTGACTTCCTGGGAGCTGAAACAAGCGGGGATAGATGTGACAGTCATCTGCGACAACATGGCCGGGTGGCTGATGAAGCAGGGAAAGATAAACTCAGTCATAACCGGCGCCGACCGAATCGCGGCAAACGGTGATGCGGCCAACAAGATCGGTACCTACAGCCTGAGCATTCTGGCCCGCGAGCATAGCATACCATTTTACATCGCCGCCCCATCGAGTACTTTCGATTTGAGCATCAAGAGCGGCAGCGAGATACCAATCGAGCAAAGGCCTGCTGAGGAGGTAACTACATTTGCCGGTACACAAACCGCCCCTGCCGGCGTCGGTGTGCACAATCCTGCTTTTGACGTCACAGAGGCGAGGGACATCACCGCGATAATAACCGAAAGAGGCGTAATTCAAAATCCCGACACTAATGGTATCCTTGAGTGTTTAGGACAATAGAAAACGCCTCGACATCAATCACCCTCAGAGCAAAAGGCTCTTTTCGATCGCAATAGTACCGTTCCTTTGAGTTGTTACTAAATATTAGTCCACTGCGACGACTTCTTTGACCTGGGGGACTTTTTCCCTAAGGATTCTTTCGATTCCCATTTTCATTGTCATCGTAGCACCGGGACAACCCTGACAGGCCCCCTGCAGGCGCACTCTGACGGTGTTATCGTCATCTATCCCAACCAACTCAACGTCTCCGCCGTGGCCTTGCAGGCCCGGCCGAATGGCCTCGATCGTATCTTTGACCTGTTCTTCCAGGGTGTTTTCAGTATTAGCTTCGCTGCAACCGCATTTTTCACACATAAAAAATCTCCAAAAATTTTATTTACCTGTAATTATACAGACAATTCAGCTTTTAGCCAGTTTTTTTTATGTACGGCTTGAAAACGGATTTGTTGGACCTAAAAAAGGAAAAATCTTTATCGGCAGCGAAATAAATTGCCGAAAGTAATTGACAGAGGATAAGTGGCTATTGTATAATAGCTGTGTATTTGGATGAAAACATGCAAATACGACCCTGAGATGTCCCGGTATGGGATGGTTACGGGATTATGGCAGGATTTAGAATCTTCGAATGATTTGGTCGTTTTTCTCTCGCAGAAACGGTTAGTTCACCGAAGGGATCCAACGAAGCCATAAGTAACCGGAATAACAAGAGGGTTCCTGTTTTGCCTCGTGGCAAAAAGGAGCCAGTTAACGTTTATCAGGAAAGGAATAAAAATGAAAACCAAGTCTCGTGCTTCGGCTCGCTCAGCCGGCCAATTCACTGTCAAAACAGGCGCCCAGATCATTGTCGATACGCTAATTGAACAAGGCGTGGATACGATGTTCGGCTATACGGGCGGTGTGGTGTTGCCTTTATTCGACAGATTGTATGATGCGCCGATCAATTTTGTAGTGCCACGTCACGAACAAGGCGGGTGCCACATGGCCGATGCCTACGCCCGCGCCAGCGGAAAAGTCGGCGTTGTGCTCGCGACAAGCGGACCCGGGGCGTGCAACCTGGTGACCGGTCTTGCTACGGCGATGATGGACTCGGTACCTTTAGTTGCCATGACGGGCCAGGTTCGCACGGAACTGATTGGAAACGATGCGTTCCAGGAAGCCGACACTACCGGCATTACCCGTCCGGTCACAAAATATAATTGTATTGTCAAGGATATTAAAGACCTGGCGCGCACCATCCGCGAATCTTTTTATATTGCATCGACCGGTCGACCCGGTCCGGTGCTGATCGATATACCGGTTGACGTGGAGGTCAACAAGTACAGCACCGACGGCTCTGCTGAGATGAAGCTGCCCGGCTATCGAGTCCGGACCAAAGGACACGCCAGACAAATATCGACAGCCGCCAAGGCGATAAATAAATCCAAGCAGCCCGTACTTTATGTCGGCGGCGGTGTCATCACTGCAAATGCCAGCAAAGAATTAAGGGCGTTGGCGGAAAAAGCACATCTGCCCGTGACAATGACACTTTTGGGATTAGGCAGTTACGATCAGAGAAAGCCGGAATCTCTGGATATGCTCGGTATGCACGGCTCTGCGTATGCCAATTATGCCGTACAGGAGTGTGATTTACTGATTGCCGTAGGTGCCCGCTTTGATGATAGAGTTACGGGTAAAATCGAGACCTTTGCGCCGCATGCCAAGACAATACATATCGATATTGATCCTGCGAGCATTTCAAAGAATGTTCGAGTAGAAATTCCCGTTGTCGGCGATGCTAAAGCAATCCTTGGCGAGCTGGTTAAGCAGGTCGAATACCATGAAAGAAAAAGCTGGTTCAAAAAGATTGCCGATTGGAAGAAGAAGTTTGCGTTCCGCTATGACCAGAATGCATCGACTATTAAGCCGCAGTACGTTATCGAAGAGATTTGCTGTCAGACCAAAAGTAAAGCGATAATAACCACTGGTGTCGGTCAAAATCAGATGTGGGCCGCTCAGTTCTACAAGTTCGTCAAGCCCAGGCAGTTTATAAGCTCCGGCGGACTCGGGACGATGGGCTTCGGTCTGCCAGCCGCAATAGGCGCTCAGGTAGCCAAGCCGGACACCACCGTTATTGACATTGACGGTGACCACAGCTTCAATATGACGATGACCGAGCTTTCAACGGCAGTAGAGCACAATCTGCCGATAAAGGTCTGTATCCTGAACAACGGGTATATGGGAATGGTCCGGCAGTGGCAGGAGCTTTTCTACGGCAAGCGGTATTCCAAGAGCTATCTGTCCAATCCCGATTATGCTGTCCTGGCGCGTGCACTCGGCGCGATCGGGATGACCGTCGAGAAAAAAACCGACGTTCCCAAAGCAGTCAAGCAAATGTTGAAAGAAAAGCAGCCTTGTGTGGTTGACTTTAGAATCGAACCCGAAGAAAATGTTTGGCCTATGGTACCTGCAGGTAAAAGTATAGATGAGATGAGCGGGCTTGATATACTGGAAAGGTTAATCTGATTCGAGCATAAAAAGTTGATATTTTGTAGTTGTTAGCTCATAGACTATTGACTACGAACCACGAACTATGAACCAAGGACTAAATCATGAAACATATAATAAGCGCATTAGTTGAAAATAAGCCTGGAGTTCTGGCCCATGTTGCAGGAATGTTTGCAGCTCGGGCATTCAATATTGATTCGCTGGTTGTCGGTAGAACCGAGGACCCCGCGTTGAGCCGGATGACAATTGTCGTTATTGGCGATGACAGGGTCGTCGAGCAGGTTCGAAAGCAGTTAGCCAAGGTTGTTCCGGTAGTTAAGGTTCAGGATTTTGTCGGCCAACCGGTGGTGGCACGTGATTTGATGCTCATAGCGATTTCTGCGCCGCCGGAAAAAAGGGGTGAGATACTCTCGCTGATAGAAATGTTCAAGGGCAAAGTTGTGGACATCGGCCAGAAGTTCGTCATGGTCGAAGTCAGCGGGCCCGAGGAAAAGATAGAGGCCTTCATCAACGTGTGCAAGCCCTATGGCATTAAAAGCGTCGCCAGAACCGGAACAATCGCAATGTCGAGGCAGATAAAAACGGACAATCGTCCGGAACAAAATTCTAACGCGCAAACCGGACAATAATATATTTCTCGTACCGTGCCTTTCAAGAAAGACCATGTGCATTCTGGAAATTATGATGCGGTTTGGATACACCCGGGAAACTTCTGCCGGTATAATTTTCAAATCGCCGATACAAATGGCTATGCTCATTCAAAGTACACGACGGACAGGTCGGATATAAAATCGGACTCCTTAAAACCTTGAGCCGCCCCAGATGCGTTGCGTTGTGGAAACGGTACACTCAAAGCTGTCTTCGCGTTTTAATATCCGAACACAAACCCTATTCACAGCTTTTCCACAAAACAAAGTTACGATGTGCAAAACCTGTTAACAACATTTTTTTTTCGCGCGCAAAGTCAATGGCCACCGCAACCTCCAGTAAGTGGAAAAGAAATTTTTCAAAACGCAATTGATTTACTTTCTGATCCCTCAATAATGGGAGTTGTTAGTGATAAGTTGAATGGTTAAATGGTAGATTGTCTGTTACCCAAATACCATTAAAGGAAGGATACAATGCAGAGCACAATCACGGATGAGAGTTCTCTTACAACTGAAACCCAAATACGTGCTATTGACGAAGCTCTTGCCAATATGGTTGGACAGCAGAAGTTCAAAATATGGTTTAAGAATTCAACGAAGCTGACACTTGCCGGTGGATACCTGAAAGTCGCCGTGCCAAACCTTTTTATAGCAAGTTGGATTGAAAATCATTTTTTGAGTGAAATCAGCCAGGCTGTTCGGTCGGTTACCGGCAAAGATGCAAAGGTTACATTCACTATTAATCCTGAGCTTTCCGGCCATCAGAGGCGAACTCAACTGGATTCACCGGCAAAACTCGTTACTCGATCCTCGAGTCTCGATTCTCAACGAGCACCGAGCAGCAGGCGTCAAGCATCCGGAAAGCTCAAACTAAGTCTGGATACGTTCGTTGTCGGCTCATCGAATGAGCTGGCCTGCAATGCCGCCAAAGTTGTCGTAAATGAGCAGCAAAGCCCTTTTAATCCGCTGTTTATCCATGGAGGATACGGGGTCGGTAAAACACATCTACTACAAGGGATATGTAATGGGGTGTGTAATAAGCGGCCCCAGACTAATTGGCTATATCTGTCAGCGGAAGATTTTGTCAATCAGTTTGTGCTGGCCTTGAAGACAAAAAAGCTGGAGGCTTTTAGACGACGAATGCGACAAACGGACCTGTTAGCAATCGACGATATTCACTTCTTGGCCAGCAAACCATCAACGCAGGAGGAATTTTTACATACCTTCAATACAATCAATCTGGCAGGCAAACAGGTTGTCCTGGCTTCTGATGCACATCCGAAGATGATAGGTCAACTATCCGAAAAGCTGATTAACCGGTTTGTTTCCGGAATGGTTGTGAAGATTGAGACTCCTGATTTTCATACGCGCTGCCGGATATGCAGACAGTTTGCAAATAATATTAAAACTCAAAATGCGCCGATGCCCGAAAGCGTAATAAAATATATAGCCGAAAATCTACGCTCCAACGTGCGGGAGCTGGAAGGTGCACTGCTGAAGCTGATTGCATATTCGTCATTGAAAAACGAAAAAATCACCACGTCTATGGCCAAAGCGGTCCTGATTGAACACATGGAAAGGTGTGACCCGATTGTGCACGTATCGGACATCGAATCAGCGGTGGCGAGCTATTTCGGGATAACGCCGACGACTATGCACTCGTCCAAGAAAAACAGGACTGTGGCTATGGCCCGTCATTTCAGCATGTATCTGACCAGAAAACACACAAACATGTCGTCCTCAGAGATAGGCAGAGTGATGGGTAATAAAAATCATGCCACTGTACTTTTAGCCTGCAAAAAGATTGAAGATCTGATACAAAGAAATGCGGAGCTTCACTGGCAGGGCCCAGCCGGCAACAAAGTCTCAAAAGCCAAAACAATGCTTGCCCAGCTTGAAGAAAGTGTCTCTCGCTAAATTACGGCACCGAACACGAAATGCCGGAACAATACCATCCATGATTCATGACTGTTCTGCAAAAAACACTTTTGAGCTGCAATTCGTCACGGTTTTGTCATTGCGTTGTCAATCGCCATCCTAATTGCCTGAACCGCCTTTGACTGCGGCATCTTTTCATAAACTGCATCGATCGTCTGTTTAGCCTGTTTTAGTTTAGCCGTCCGATAATAAACATAGCTCAGGATGAACTGCAGCTCACTTGAGCCGCTTCTTGCCAGCCACTGTTCGGCCTCGGCTATCCTGCCGGCTAACTCGTTCTCGCCACCCAACATAGCAGCAAGGTCGATTTGAGTCTGTGCATATTCAGGATCAATTGTCAGGGCTCTTGAAATGAACAGGGCGCTACTGATATATTCTCCGGCCGCAAGCAACGCATGCCCCCTACCGGCAAATGCTAATGGATTGTCTGGTTCATACATCGACGCCAGAGAGAAAGTATTTGCTGCCTGGTAGTACCTGCCGGTCTTTAAATAATCATCAGCAGCCCGCATGTGCTGATTGAATTTAGCTGACGAGAAAGATATGAGGCTCTTATAAGACCCCATAATGTGTTTAGCCTCGGCAGATATATCGGCTTGTGAAAGCTTACCCAGCTCATCCAAAGGAGAACTTTGCTTTTGAGAGCTTTCCCAACTCGGTGCCCCTGGAAATTCAAAAGAGGTTGGTTTTCCGTTATTAGCCGGACCAAGCTCATCTGCTGTCGTTGCAGGAGCAAGCTCCTCCCCACTTAAGCGAAAGTCTCCTCTCTGGTAAAGACTCAATTGGTTCCCATAGTCAATCCGCTCCTGTTGGGTCGCATCACGAGAATTAAGCGTATATCGCTGGGGTCCCAGAAGCTTATTTTGGCTCTGAGAAATCGAATTGATTTTTCCGGCCTTACTTGCGTCATCCGGTCTCGCCTGCAAGCTTGTCTCGATGGACTTGGTCAAATCATCGAGTTGCTGCCTTATTCGCCCCAAAACATCATTTTGTCCCTGGTCAGGCGTATCTTCCTTTACGACTCCCACTTGCCGCTTGATATAATTATCCTGCTCACCAAGCGAAGGTTTATCCTGATATAACCTGGATTCACCGCTTATGGCTGGCCAGTTTGCGCCCTTTTGAGAAACGAGGTCTCCCTGCGATGTGGACTCCACGCCAGGTAACTCATCCAAAGCGGGAAGCCGGCGGGTAGCAATAGTTTGCTTTCCACTAACGGTGGATTCAGCCGGTGTTTGCATCTCAAACTTCGATTTTAGATTCTCGATACTCGTTTTACTGTTCGGATATCGAAAAGAATCATCCTTGACTAACGGGCCCTGTTTCGGTCCCTTATCCAAGAATCCAGACTCCAGACTTAAGGCCGTTGTTGGATCTTGCATACTGCCTCTTATGTCTTTAATCTGGTTCTGGGACTGTTCAAAAGCCAACCCATCACCTTGCCGGCTTATGCCGATTTCACCCGGAACCAGTCGCTCTGCTCCCTTCAGACTCAGCGACATGTCTCTCGTTAGCGTGCTTTTCGTTGCTCGTGACCCGAGTCCTCGGAAGCCGGGCTCAGCCAAAGAGCTATATTGCGTCTGAGATTCTTTCAATCCTATATCAGTTGTAGCAAGACCCCGGCTGGATAAAGCTTGTTCCGTTGGCAAAGACTCAAAACCAAATACATCAGTTCCCCCGAAACGACTGTCCTGTTGTCCAGTAGTCTTAATCCCTGGAATAGTAGGCATGAAGACACCAGAGCGGCCCGGCATCATAGTAGTTACTGTCGTGCTCGGAGAATAATAAGGCTGAGTTGGGTATTCGTAGGAATATCTACCGTAATCTTCTGAACCGGCCGAATCCCTTAAAAAAGAACTAAGAGACGCTGAACCAAGGTTCGCATTAAAATTTGAAGTCGATTGATAAGGCACGCTACCGCGGAAATGCCTGCCGCGGCGCACATTGCCTGTAATTAACAAATTCCCGGTCGTATCAATCGGGTCAGGATTACTTACAACACCACTGCTGATACTGCTCGGAGGCACAGTGCTCGGACCAATAGGATTCCTTATCGCAAAATTTTCTTGCGACCAGATTGCCGGCGAGCAGAATATAAAACAAAACACAGCTGTGACAATGAATAGCCAGATTCTCATAATATTAAATACCTAACAATTAGTTAATCGGTTAATTAACTACTGCCCTTTCACCACTTAACCAGTTAAGACTTAACTATTCGTTCGGGTATTCCTTATACTTCGGCTTTTCAGCCCAGCTTAGTTTAGTTGCCAAAGTGTCCCATTGGCTCCGAAGCGGATTATTCACAGTAAAAAAGTCGTAATTTTGCCTCTCGACTTTCACCACATCATCAATTAACAGCCTCAGCGAAACCTGGCCATCGATAGAAACAGTTGTGCCTTCGTTGACCCGTACGCCAAAGACCTCTATTGTGCTCTCGGCGTTTATAACAATTGGCCGAAAACTTAGCGAATGAGGACAAATCGGCGTAATAACCATAGCCTCCATCTTAGGCGAGAGTATCGGGCCCCCCGCCGAGAGATTATAGGCCGTTGAGCCGGTTGGGGTAGAAATTATCAATCCATCACTGACACAACCGGCCAGCGGCTGGCCATCCACTAATATCTTAAGCTCGATAGTTCTAAAAGACGGCCCTGCCGTGACAAAAATATCATTGATAGCTGCCGAGCGGAATTTCTGGATTCGGCTCCTTTCCTGGCCATTACTGAAAACTCTACAGTCCAGCATCATGCGCTTATCTATTGGAACCGTCCCTTTCGCAATACGAGGAAAGAATTTTTTAAGCTCGCCGACACTGAATTCGGCCAGGAAGCCGAGTTTCCCAACATTAACACCTATCACCGGCAAAGATGCCCTGCTTACAGTCCTTGCCGTTGAAATAATGCTCCCGTCGCCACCAAAAACAATCGCAAAATCACATTTTTTCAGTACATCATTTTTCGGTTCGGCCCCAGCATTCGACTCGGAATGATTATCTCGGGTGTCCTTTAAATCCTCAATGCCGTACCTTGCTACTATCTCAGACTTATCTTTGGCAAAGCTGACAAACTGCTCAATTGCCTCGCTGACGCCTTTTTTGTCCGGGTCTCCGAAAATTAACAGCTTGGGCAGGGATTTCATATCCTGTTCCTCGATACTCCATGCTCGATTTTAATTCTTTGTAAATAAATCCATCAAGCGTCGAGCATGTTTTTTACTGTTTCTGCTATTTTATCGGCATTTATTCCCGCTTCCGTAAGCTGAGCGTTGCGTAAATTGTGTCCTATAAATCTCCTTGGTGCACCGAGCAAGCGTACAGCCTTTAGCGAACAGCCTTTAGCAGCAGCCAGTTCAAGTATGGCCGAGCCAAATCCGCAGGCGATGGCATGGTCCTCTACCGTAACTATGCCCTTGCCCTGCTCAACCAGAGAGATGATCTTACTATCGACAGGAGCAGCGAATCGCCCATTAAGCACCTCAACCACAATTTTGTCTTCAGCCAACAACTCAGCTGCCTTCATCGCCTCTGTCAGGATACTGCCGTAACTGACAATCGCAACAGCAGAATTTTTTGCCCTTTTGACGGTTACGCTCTTACCTAACTTGAACGGCTTAGCGCAAACGGCCCTATCATACTCCTGCGGTGGTACAACGTCTTTCGGATACCTTATGACGACCGGCTTATCCTCATTCAAGGCAAATTTCAGGGCCAGTCTCATTTCAATATCATTGGCGGGAGCCGTCAGCACCATATTCGGCATCATTCGCAGGAATCCAATGTCCATCAGTCCGTGATGCGTCGGTCCGTCCGAGCCGACTACCCCAGCCCTGTCGATACAAAAAACGACCGGGAGATTTTGTAATGCCACTTCCTGGAAGATCTGGTCGAAACTACGCTGCAAAAAGGTCGAATAGATACAGACCACCGGCTTTAAACCGCTCCTGGCCAGACCGGCTGCTATATCGACAGCAGCACTTTCAGCGATACCAACATCGTAGAAGCGGTCGGGGAACTTTTTGCGGAACTCCTTCAGCCCCGTGCCGTCGCACATCGCCGAGGTAATGGCAACAATTTTCTCGTCCTTCTGGGCCAATTCAGTCAGATGCTCACCGAACGCTTTGGTAAAGCTCTTCCTGCCTGGTAATGAGGCCGATTCGACAGTATCTCCATTTATTTTGAATGGGCCGGTCGAATGAAATTTGCTGGGACCCAGATCCGCCGGACGAAAACCTTTGCCTTTCTTCGTGTAAACGTGCAAAATTGCCGGATGATTCAACTCTGCCGAGGCCTCGAACAACCGTATGAGTGAGCCGATATCGTGACCGTCAACAGGACCGAAGTACGGAATATGCAGACTTTCAAACATCTGACTGGCCGGCAGGACCATTCTGATACTTTTCTTAATCCTCTCAAGTGTTTCTTCAACACTTTTGCCGATAACTGGCATGTGTTCCAGGATATTGCTCGTAGTCTTGCGTAAACCCTCGTATGTCTGACTTAGTCGTACTTTGGAGAAATATTTCGCCATTGCTCCAACCGTGGCGTCTATCGCCATGTAGTTATCGTTGAGCACAATCAGCAATTGCCTCTTGACCAGTCCGAGATTGTTGAGCGCCTCAAAAGAAACACCGTTAACAATACTGGCATCGCCGATTACCGCCACGATTTTATTAGAGTGGCGTTCTTTATCCTTAATTCTCAATTGCTCACCCAAAGCCATCCCGATTGCTGTAGCTATTGAGGTTCCGGCATGCCCGACGGCAAACTGGTCATAGACACTCTCAGCCGGATTGGGAAAACCGCTAATGCCGCCGAAGTGACGAAGATTCTCGAATTTTTCTTTTCTTCCAGTGATAATTTTGTGCGTATAACACTGATGCCCGACATCCCAGAGCAGCTTGTCTTGTTGAAAATCAAATACGCAGTGCAACGCCAGTGTCAATTCCACCACGCCGAGATTGCTTGCAAGGTGTCCTCCGGTCTTACTTACTGAGTTGAGAATGAACTGGCGTATTTCCTCCGCCAAAGACCTCAGTTCAGGTACTGACAGTTTCTTAATATCCGCCGGACTATTAACTTGCTCCAGAAATTTACTCATTAAAGACTCTCTCAACCAATTTCTACTAAAAAACTCAGCCGAATGTGCAGGCACTTATCGGTAAATCTCAACTTTTAAGAGAAATTTTAATTCTCTTTAATATAACAGGTTGTAAGTGCAAAAGTAATGTTTTTTTTCTTTTCACTTTCATATCCCATCTTATCCAACATCCACAATAGTAAATACGAGACTTCGATCACACAATGAAAAATGACGGTGTGGAATTTGCCCGCGTTGCCATGGTCAGCTTTTTTTTACAAGGATTGCCGTGTAGCCTCCATCATAGTCAAAATCCCCGGTTGACGGTAAAATCAGCTTTTCGGATTCAAGCTCGAAGGTGTGGTTTTGCTTCAGGAAATCCCTTACAAGCTCGCTGTTTTCCTCTTTTTGAATACTGCAAGTACTGTAACATATTTTCCCTTGAGGCTTTAACATTACCGCAGTGGTACCAAGCAGCTCGCTTTGTATTTCGGTCAGTGCTTTTATTGTGTTTGGATTTACGCGATAGCGGGCCTCGAATCGTTTCGCCAGAACGCCGGTATTTGAGCAGGGCACATCCAGCACAACCGCATCGAAAGGGCCAATCTCGGCAGCGGCGACGCTCTGCAGATTTTCGTACTCAGCGATTTTGACGCTCTTTATTCCGAGCCGGGCAGTATTGTCTTTGACCATATCCAGCCGCCGGCTGTCGATATCTGTTGCGACAATCGTTGTCGAATCCCCGGTTGCTTCAGCCAACTGTGTTGTTTTTACGCCAGGTGCAGCGCAGAGGTCGAGTATTTTCCAGCCAGGCCGGGGATTGAGAATACGAACCGCCTGCGATGCTGTAATGTCCTGAACGATAAACAACCCTTCCACAAAACCGGGAAGCTGCGTTACCGCGCGCGGGCTTTTGATTCTAATCATTTCAACCTCAGGGACTATCTCAAACTCAATGTCTGCAAGGCTAATTTTTTCTGCCAAAGCCTCCGTTGTTGTTCTCAAACTGTTGGGTCTGATGTAAATGCTCGGCCTGCGATTGGATGCAAAGCAAATTTGCCTTGTGGATTCTTCGCCGAACTCGTCAAGCCAATCTGTCACCAGCCATTCGGGCAGCGAAAAAACGGTGCTCAGGTACTTGGCGACAGAAGCCTCGTCACCAGGCAATAAGTCGATATCGAATTCGCAGCCTCTCGAAGGGGCATTTGGCAGCATGCGCCTGGCGTCACCTTGAGCTAACGGAACCTGGCGATTGCTTATGTGCCTGATGATCTGTCGCAGAACCGCGTTCACAAAGGCGGTTTGCTTTTTGCCTGCTATGGTTTTGGCGCTCTCGACCGCCTCATTTACGATAGCATAGTCTTCGGTCGTAGGAGAATAGACCAACTCATATGTCCCGACACGAATGATGTTGAGCAACTTTCCCTCAATACGATCGACGGGCCGGCCTGAGAACGCCGCGATCACCGTATCGATAGCCTGGCGATTTCTCAAAGTCCCAAAGACAAGATCGGTAGCCCGCCGCCTCTGGTCGGTTGTATGCAGCAGTTTGTCCAATATCGGGCCGGCGTAATTCTTCCTGGGGTCACACCGGTTCAAAACTTCTATTGCGATAGCCCGTGCAGGTTTAGGTCTTCGGCCAGCCATATTTTACTTGTCTATCTTCACAAACGAATCGCCGGATTGGGTTTGGCGGCCGTTGACAAAATCTTTAAAGTCCATCAGTGCCGAGCCGGCCGGCTTGATTCGTGTAATCTTTAAGGCATTCTCGCCACAGACGACCTTCAGGTTCTCATCAAATGTTCCGGTCGGCAGCCTGGTTGGATTTTCCGTCTCAATCACTTCGGCCGCGGCGATGGTTACACGCATAGATTTGCCTGCCTTTTTCGAGATGTAATTAGCAGAAGCACCGGGCCAGGGCCAAAAGCCATGTATTTTTCTTACTAAAACATCCGCTGACTCAGCAAAGTTTAGAAAGCCATCGGATTTTTCCAGCTTCGGTGCGAGGGTTGCTTTAGAATGGTCCTGCTCGGCATAAACTGCTGAGCCATCGGCAATCCGGTCTATTGTCTTCAACAACAGCGGGGCTGCTATTTTTGCCAACCTGTCGTGTAACTGGCCGGCTGTTTCGTTGGGTATGATGTCTGTTTGGGCCTGTGCCAGGATTTGACCGGCGTCCATTTTTTCAGCCAAGGTGATTATGCTGATGCCGGTTTCGGTTTCGCCGTTGATTATTGCCCAGTTTATCGGAGCGGCTCCACGGTACTTCGGGAGTAAAGAGGCATGGACATTTATAGCACCCTTCGGCGACAGATTGATTAGCTCGTTGCCGATTTTTTGGCCGAACGCAATGACGACAATCAAGTCCGGCTCATAACCGGCTATCCTTTCGATAATATCAGGAATATTTACGTTGTCTGTTTCAATAAAAGGGACCAAGTGCGCATTTGCCCAGCGGGCAACCGGTGTCGGACAGGATTTTCTGCCCCTTCCGGCCGGGTTCGGAGGCTGGGTTACGATGTAGGGCAGACCATGACTTGACTGCTCCAGGGCATCCAGGCACTCAATACCAAATTCACCACTGCCAAGATATGCTATCTTCATTGTTTATCCCGGACAAGAGCAATAGGCTCTTATTGCTTGTGCCGTTCTGAAAGTTTCTTGAGATGTCTTCGATGTACAATTTTTGCTGTCTGGCCCATACGATTAACGATGGTCATTCCTTCAATATGGTCGTACTCGTGCTGGAGAGCCCGTGCGTAAAGTCCTTCGGCCTGGTCGGTAAACTCCCTGCCGTCAAGGTCAGTGGCAGTAACTTTGCATTTTTTGTATCTTCGAATTTTCGTATAGATTCCCGGCACCGACAGGCAACCTTCATCTATCGAACCAAGCTCTCCGTCCGGCGTGATGGTTGGGTTTATATAGACCTTGACGTTTTCCCTCGTTCCATCAAGCGATATTATGAAAAGCCGTATAGATACGCCCGCCTGTGGCGCCGCCAGACCGACACCTTTATTTTTCAGCATAATATCGGTCATCTTCTCTACCAACCGATGGATATTATCATCGACTTTTTCAACCGGCTGAGCCCGCCTGCCCAAAACCTCAGCCGGGTAATGGGTAATCCGACATTTCTCAATATCAATCATTTTTGGAGTTTTATTTCTTGTTTTACGCTTATTTATCGTCAAATTCGTCGCCGTCGAATGTGTTACCGAGATACGATTTTATAACGAGTTCGTTACGGATGATCTCGGCGGGCGGACCGGCCCCGATCACCCTGCCGTGATCGATAATGTAAGCCTTATCAACCACCTCGAGTGTCCTTTCGACGTTATGGTCGGTGACGAGTATACTGACACCGGAAGCAACAAGTCCTCGAATTTCCTGCTGCAAATCCTCAACGGCAATAGGATCAACACCGCTAAACGGCTCATCCAAAAGAATCAACGAAGGATTGGTCACCATAGCACGGGCGATTTCGAGTTTTCTCCGCTCCCCCCCGGAAAGGAATCTTCCCTGGCTGCCGGCAACCTCGCTCAGCGCGAAACGCTCAATTAGCATATCAGCCCTGCGGTTACGCTCGGCTCTGGTGATAGACATCGTTTCCAGAATCGCATAGAGGTTATCGCGAACGCTCAATCGCTGAAAGATACTCGGCTCCTGTGAAAGATATCCAATACCCAAGCGGGCTCGCTTGTACATCGGCAGTTTTGTAATATGCCGTCCTTCAAAGATGACCGACCCGCCATTTGGGGTAACCATACCCATAATCATTCTAAAGGAGGTGGTCTTGCCGGCACCATTACGGCCCAAAAGCCCGACAATACTTTGCTGCCTGATCGTAATAGATACTTCGTTAACAACGATCCTGCCTGAGTATCTCTTTACCAATCCACAAGTTTCAAGAAGAGTCATGCCTGCCATTTTTGTTTCTCATATTGCATATCGTATTCCGGCATTATAACAACACCAACTCCCAGAGCAAATAAATAACGCGCCCCATGAAGCCTAAACTAAGATAAGAGAAAAGCTAATAAATATTCTGGCATTTTTGCGGGATTTCTGCTATTAAATAGTTTCCTGTGCAAAAAGTGTGGTTTTTATTGACTAAAAGGGCAAATATGTTTGCTGTTCTAAGTGATATACATTCGAACATCGAGGCTTTAACTACGGTTTTAGACGATATCGAAAAACGGAATATAAAGACCATTTACTGCCTGGGCGATGTGATCGGTTACGGGCCAAATCCCACGGAATGTCTTGATCTCATTATTGAGAAGACCAAGTGGTGCGTTCTGGGTAATCATGACTATGCTGTCTTTTATGAGCCGACAAATTTCAACTACGGAGCCGAGCAGGCAAGCTTCTGGAGCAGGGAAGTATTGGAATTGGAGGAACAAGAAAAGCACCGCAACAGACGCTGGAGCTTTTTGGGCAATCTGCCGATGAGGCGAACTCTTAAAAGCACATTGGGAAAAAACTCGGCAACAATAGATTTTGTACACGCTTCTCCAAGAAGGCCGATTAACGAATATATTTTTCCTGATGATGTTTACACCAATCCAGTAAAAGTTCGAATGCTGTTCGAGAAAATCAAGCACATCTGCTTTGTGGGTCATACTCATATGCCCGGCGTATTTCTTGACGAGCCTGATTTCTATCTGCCGGCAGAACTGGGCGATAAATATCCGATTATCGAAGACGAAAAAGCAATCATCAATATAGGCTCTGTCGGACAGCCCAGAGACAAGGACAACAGGGCAAGCTATGTGTACGTTAACGAAAACGAAGTGCATTTTGTTCGGTTAGAGTACGATTTTGAAACCACTATGAAAAAGATAAGGGCAATCGAACAATTAGACGACTTCCATGCAGAGCGACTGCAGAGCGGAAGATAGATTGCGCCGGATTTCCTTGTGTCATTCCTGCGAAAGCAAGGATCCAGAAAATGAGAACTAAATAGATTTCCGCACCGGATCACAATACAAGGCGGAAATGAAATCATATAGACTTAAAACGAGATATTGGATTATGAGAATTGCTTTGACTTCAGTTGTGGTTTGTTTTTGTTTATTTTGTGGCTGGCTTGTTGTCGAGTCCGGAGTCTTTGAGAATCCATCACAAGCAGGCCTGCCCCTGATCCTGCTGCAAAGTACTATAGGCAGCCAAAACGATGATCTTGCGAATACACCTGAGAGGCAAGTCCCTCAAATTGAAGCGGCTGGTCCTAATTTCGGAGCCGATGGCGCTCCAGCCAAAATTACCACGCTCGGCTCAGTGGATCCCAAAAGCGGCTTTAAGTATCAACTGGAGCTAAGCTCCAAAGGTGCCGCCATTAGAAAAGCGACCTTCAGCGAGTTCAATGACCGTGATTATAAAAATCCGCAACCACTGGTAATTCTTTCCCCCACACGCGAGGCCGACGGCAGTGAAATTCTGTCAATGGCAAATAGAGGATTTCAAAATGATGCCCTTATCAAGCAGAAGCTTGAGTTGCCCCTGCAAAACTTGCACTGGAAGAGCTTCGATCTTGAAAAAGCAGAGGACGGCTCGCAGACTGCCCGTTTCGAGGCGATTATTAAACTTCAAGGCACTGATGAGCCGGTTGTGAAGCTGACTAAAACCTACAAAGTCAGCCCGGACAATTATCTTTTGGATTACGACATAACCGTTGAAAATCTATCCGCTTCCGAGCAACAAGTCCAATTCAATCTGGCTGGACCATGCGGGCTCGGCAGAGAGTCGTTCAGGAGCGATATGAGGAAAATTGTGGCCGGCTTTAGAGTCAGAGGTTCACAAAATCAGGGAATTACAAGCACAAGACTTGAGAAGAAAAATCTCATCAAGGCAAAGAGCCTTGATGATAGACAGCTGACTAAGCCCGGCACCGATTTTCTCTGGGCCGCCACGGTCAATAAGTACTTCGCGGCAATAGTCGTGCCTCTTCCGGATGAAGGAAAAGACTACTGCGACTGGGTAATCGACAAAACAGGCCGACTTTACAATCCTGATGGTGACAGCAAAGCCGACAGCGGCGATGAAACGATGGGATTGGATTTTAAAATCGCTCCAAGCACTTTGGCCGCTATGGGTAAGGCTGACAGCTCAAAAACATATCGCTTTCAATTCTATCTTGGGCCTAAGGATAAAAGCCTTTTCGATAAAAACGAGCGGTATCTAAAGCTTGGTTTTGTGCATACGATAGATTTTATAGCCTGCTGTTGTCCGGCCGGCATTATAAAACCGCTGGCTTTCGGGGTAATGGCGATAATGAAATGGATGTACACTTTTATCCCCAACTACGGTGTTGTCATTATCATATTGGTTTTGCTCATGCGCCTTGCAATGCATCCTATTACCAAAAAGAGCCAGGTCTCGATGAGTAAGATGGGCAAGCTGGCCCCGAAGTCCGAGGAGATTAAGAAAAAATACGCCAACAATAAGACCGAAATGAATAAACAGATGATGGCGCTCTACAGGGAGCAGGGCGCCTCGCCTATTATGGGCTTTCTGCCGATGATGGTGCAGATGCCAATCTGGATTGCTTTATGGAGCGCGGTATATGCCAGCATCGATCTGCGCGGCGCGCCGTTTTTACCGTTTTGGATTACCGACCTTTCAGTTCCGGACGCCGTGGTTAGATTCTCAACGGTAACCGTACCCTTGTTAAACTGGAAGATAGAATCGTTCAACCTGCTGCCGATTCTAATGGGTGTGGCATTTTATCTACAGCAGCAGTTGATGCCGTCCCAGGCAAATACTTCTATGAATCCACAAATGGCTCAGCAGCAAAAAATGATGAAGATTATATTCCCGTTATTGTTCCCTCTGGCTGTTTACACAGCTCCGTCAGGTGTAAATTTGTACATCATGACAAGCACTTTTGCCGGCGTTATTGAGCAGCATGTCATTCGCAAACACATTCAGGAAAAAGAAGAAGCCGAATCGAAGGGCTTAGTCGCAACAACGAGCAAAACCGGCGGAAAAGTTAAAAAGAAAAAACCTAAACCATTTTACAGAAATATGTAATGCTCCCACAAGGGGGATGGGAAGCACCGAATGTATGACCTAAATGACACCATCGTCGCAGTAAGTTCCCCGAGTTCAGATAAAAGAGTGATTGTTCGCATAAGCGGCTCCGAAACAATCGGGACCTGTAAAAAGATTTTCAGCCAGTCAATTTCCAAAGACAAGGCCTGTCTCGCGACCGGTAGTATACTCGTCGATTCCGAGCTAAAAATCGATGCAAAGCTGTATTTATTTCCGGCTCCGCATTCCTATACAGGCGAGGACGTTGCGGAAATTCACATCCATACAAATTCCGCTGTCAGCGAGGCCATATTAAGCAATTTACTGGACAGGGGCCTTCGGCTGGCCGAGCCGGGTGAATTCACAGCGAGGGCTTATCTGAACGGCAAGATGGATTTGGCCCAGGCCGAGGCTGTTAACGAAATCATTGTCAGCTCCAATAAATATCAATTAGCCGCTGCCGAGAGATTGCTGGCCGGGCGTTTAGGTAAAACCACCGCAGAAGTACGCCAAAATCTGATTAATTGTCTTAGCCTAATCGAAGCAGGGCTGGATTTTAGCGGCGAGGATATCGAATTTATAACTCGACCGCAAGCAGTCAAAAGACTCACCGAGATAAAAGACCAACTTGAGCAGTTGCTTTCGGGCAGCATTAGTTATGAATCGGTGATTGATTTACCGGCGGTGGGAATTGCCGGCGCTCCCAACTCCGGCAAGAGCAGTTTGCTTAACAAACTGCTCGGTGAAGAAAGAAGTATCGTCTCACACAAGCAGAAAACCACAAGAGATGTCCTGACCGGCACGTGCACCTTGACCCATTGCAGGTGTGTTCTGTTCGATTGTGCGGGTCTGGTTACCCGGATGGAGAATATACTTGATGAATTGGCACAACAGGCTGCAATCGAGGCGCTGCGAAACAGCGATGTGGTCATATTCTGCGCCGACATATCAAAAGCAAACTGGGCCCGTGATGCGGCAATTCGAAAGTTAATCAAGTCTAAAGTCATAGTGACTGTGGCAACAAAGTGCGATTTGCTGCCAGAACAAGCTCTGCCTGGACGTCTTGGAAAGTTGAGCGAATTGTTCGCTGTCGAGTTTGTCCCCATCTCAGCAAAAACCGGCGCCGGAATAGAACGGTTGAAAGAAACAATAGACGAAATCTTAATTAAAAAATCCGAGATCCATCGTCCACATGGCGTGGCTCTTACAGCCCGGCACAGAAAGGCTGTTACTGAGGCAATTGAGAACGTTCGTGAATCCATCGATGAGTTGAGAGCCGGTAACGACGAGGTTACCGCGATGATGCTGCGAGCTGCTTATGAGGCTCTTTCCGACATTGAACAGCCCGCCGCAGCACACGTCGATGAGCAGATACTGGAGCAGATATTCAGCCGTTTCTGCATAGGTAAATAAGCTGTATAGGAGTAGATATGAATCGTCAGAGACTAATTGGGATAATTTTGTGCATCTGTGTTTTTGTTTGCATATCGCACGAGGCTGAGTCTAAGGAACCGTTTTTTCTTCAGGGCGGTGAACGAATCGTTTTCTTTGGTGACAGCATAACACAGAGCGGCCTGTATGCAGGGTACATTGAGACATTTCTACTAACGCGCTTTCCGGACAAGCAGTTCGAGATAATTAACCGAGGGATCAGCGGTGAAACGCTCTCGGGTACGAGCGAGATCGAACAAAATCCACCCAGGCCCGATGCGCACAAACGGTTCAGCAGAGACATTACACCATTGAAGCCGGATGTGCTCGTCTCGTGCTTCGGGATGAACGACGGTAACTACCATCCGTTCAGCGAAGAGCTGTTTGCCAAATACAGGTCCGGCGTCGAGAGGCTAATCAGACGAGCAGCCGAGCAAGCAAAAACGAAACTTGTAATAATGACGCCTCCTCCGTTTGATCCTTATCGCAAGAAGATGTCAGATTCGAACGCCAAACACTGGGGCTACAAGTACACGTTTATCGGATACGATGATGTGCTTGAGCGTTACAGCCAGTGGCTTCTGACGTTTCGCAAAGACGGTTTTGTCGTAGCAGATGTGCATACAGCGATAAACAATCATCTGGCGGAACGCCGCAAAGGCAAGGTGAGTTTCTATATGTCCGGTGATGGTGTCCATCCAAACCCAACGGGTCACTGGCTGATGGCCCAGACGCTGCTGTTAGCCTGGAATACCCCCGCAGAAGCAGGTTCAGCCCACATTGATGCAAACACAAAAACACCTGTCCAGGGTGATGTAAGCGGCCTGAAGATTCAGGACGGTACTATCGAATGCACCTGGCTATCGGCACTCCCCATGCCTATGGATCCACGATGGGACGCTGAGTCTGTCGCTCTGGAGAAAGTCGCGGAGCGGCTCAACAGGCACCGTTTGAAAGTGACGTCGCTTGCCCCCGGACGATATCGGCTGTTCGCCAACGACGAAATGATAACTGAACTCGGAAATGATGCGCTGGCTAACGGTATTGACTTGCTTGACTTGCCTAAATTTCCAACAGTAAAACAAAGTCAGGAGGTTCTTAAGCTCGTGCAGCAGCGTCAGCAGCTTTTGTATAAAGCATGGCGTAACAGCATAAAAGCAGGTGATAAGAATCTCCCGGAAAGTATCATCCAGGAAGCCGACCTGTTGAATGCCAGGATTCGTCAGCTTTGCCGGCCCGGATCTATTGTCCTGAGGATCACGCCTGTGTCCGGTTAACTCTCAAACGAAAACCACAAAACAAATGAATGTATAGCAGGGAAAGTGAGGAAATTATGAATCTAAACACAGTAGTTACGGCGCTTATATGTCTGGGCCTGACGCTCAGCGCTGCCGTCCAGGCAGCCGAAGATCTGCGAGTTTTGCCCGAGACTATAGACGGCATCAAGTCTGTTGATATGATGAGCCACTACCTGCACGGGCTGGCCCGGATTCAGTTCGACAATTGGAAGAAGCAATACGAACAGCTCAAAACCCCTGAGCAGATCGCCGAGTATCAAAAGCGTTTGCGTGAGAAATTCATCGAGGCAATCGGCGGCCTGCCCGAACGCACGGCGTTGAATCCGCAAATCACCGGCGTGGTCCGCCGCGACGGATACAGAGTCGAGAAGGTTATCTTCGAGAGCCAGCCGAAGCACTATGTCACGGGCGCTCTATTTGTCCCCGATCCCAGCCGATTCAAGCCGCCCTATCCCGGCGTGCTCGAGCCGGTGGGCCATTCCTTCACCGCCGCCAAAGGACGCGATATATATCAGAGCATTGGAGCCCTTCTGGCGCTCAACGGGATGGTTGCCCTGGTCTTCGATCCTATAGACCAGGGCGAGCGTTCCCAGATGCTCTCGCAATGGCCTTCGCTCTCGGGCACCAAAGCTCACATAAACCTCGGGATTGGCAGCATGTTGCTGGGCCGCAACACCGCACGGTTCGAGATATGGGACGGCATGAGAGCGATCGACTATCTCCAGTCGCGCCCCGAGGTTGATGCCGCTCGGATAGGCTGCGCGGGTCTCAGCGGCGGCGGAACACAGACCTCGTATCTGATGGCGCTCGACGAGCGTATTAAAGCTGCCGCTCCTGCGTGCTATCTTACCAGCTTCGAGAGACTCCTGGCCACGATCGGCCCGCAAGACGCCGAGCAGAACATCTTCGGTCAGCTCGCCTTCGGCATGGACCACGCCGATTACATAATCATGCGAGCGCCCAAGCCAACGCTCATCTGCGCCGCGACTGGCGACTTTTTCGACATATCCGGCACATGGGACACATACCGCCGAGCAAAGCGTCTCTACAGTCGCATGGGATTTGCCGAGCGCGTCGATTTGATCGAGCACGACGGCGAACACACCTATCACGTGCCGCTGCGCGAAGCCACGACTCGCTGGATGATGCGCTGGCTGCTGGGCAAAGACGAGCCGATCACGGAACCTCCCCTCGAATTACTCAGCGAGAAAGAAATCCAGTGCACGCCGGACGGCCAGGTCATGCGCCTGCCGGGAGCCAGGTCGACTTATGACCTGAATCGAGACTGCGAAAGGAAGCTGGCCGAGCAGCGCGGGAAGCTGTGGTCGACAAATGACCGGGCTGAAATGCTGGGCCGGGTCCGGCGCATCGCCGGGGTACGCACTCTTACAGATCTTCCAAAGCCAGAGGTCAGGAACTTCGACATCATCAAACGAGAAGGTTGCACGATCCAGAAGATGGCCCTGATACCGGAGCCCGGCATATATCTACCGGCTTTGATGTTCACCCCAACGAAGGGAGAATCCACCCGAAGAGCAGTCTTGTACATTCACGAAGAAGGCAAGGCTGCAGATGCCGCGCCTGGCGGGCCGATCGAGAAACTCGTGAAGGCAGGCCGGCCCGTGTTAGCAGTAGACCTGCGAGGCACAGGAGAGACGCTACAGGCCACGAAGAGAAACCTCAGCGGCGCGACCGGACCCGACTGGAAAGTTGTCTTTACGGCCTTTCTGGTTGGTCGCTCCTACGTCGGAATGAGGGCTGAAGACGTGCTGGTCTGCACTCGCTTTCTGAAAGAGCAGTACACTGAGCCGGTGGAGTTAATCGCCGTGGGCAACGTCGGTGTTCCAGCGCTTCATGCCGCGGCACTTGAACCGAATCTTTTCAACTCAGTTAAACTGACGCGTTCGCTTGTCTCATGGTCGAACCTGATAGAGCTGGGTCTTGCCTACAATCAGCAGATAAACGCCGTTCACGGGGCCTTGAAAATCTACGACCTTCCGGACCTGGCAGAGACCCTGGGGACCAAGCTAACCATAGAAGAGCCGCTCAATGCCTTAGGACAGCCCGATTAGAGTACAAACTTATCATAGGCAACCAATTCGCCGCTGTTCGCAGAACAAAGCAAGGTCAGCAAAATCAATCAATATCAAGATAACGCAGTCTGACCTTTACTGCAATATCCTTCGTGAAATCGGGAAGAGCAAGGGGCAGTTTGCCTGCCTCGGAAGGAATGTTGTCAGTCTGGATGATGCCGCCGATGCCCCGAGTCTCATGGAACTCTACAACATAAAGCCCATCGTCCAAACCACGAAGAACAAACCGAACGTCGGAAAAAGTTCCATACGCGGTTCTGCCGTAGCGGCTGCCAACATCGTGGACCCATATGTAGGCGTGGTCGGTTCCTGAAAGCCCGACGAATTCGAGGCAGCCCTCGACGGTATTTATAAACTCATAGCCGGCAATAAGAAACCAGTCCTGCCCGGCGTTTTTGACCTGCACGGCGTGCCGTCCCGTCGGAAGCGGAACTTCGATTACAAAACTTGCCGAACCATTTACATAAGATGAAGAAAAAACCTCTCGCGAATCAACAAGGACGCGCAACCTGTTGTTGCCCCAGGCAGAGACCTCCTGCACATGGATTCTGAGCACATCACCGTCGATAAGATTGACATTAAAAGTCGGATCAGACCGGCAGGAAGCCTGAGATGAACCGTGTAGCCATATGGAAAGGTTCTCAGTCCCAGGCATGGTTCCGTCCGGCTGGGCAGTGAACTCTGTTTGAGTTGATACAGCCGAGAAACCTGATAAGCCGGGGCTTACTAAGATCCATTTCGGCAGTCCTGTTGTATCCAGGTCCGCCTTGGAGAGATTGTGAGCCGCAGGGTCTTCACCTCGAGCATAAATCGAAAGGGCGCCGAATTCATCATAGAGGTCAAGTTCTTCGATGTAGTAATCCCACCACCACAGGTGAGCACCGCTCTTGAGGTGAAACGCACTCCAGATGCCGTTGTGAAGGGCGAGGGCTTCGAGGATATGCGTCTTGTATGGCTCTTCCAAGTCATCTTCATCAATCTCCGGGACATCGACATTGCCGGTCCTGCCGACGCCGAACTCACCCATAATGACCGGCTTTCCATAACCGGCCAGTCGCGTAGCGGTGTTGTTGAAAAATCCAATCGTTTCAGAACCGTAATGGTGGACTTGTATCACGTCGATATTGTTCAGACTCCAGAGTGCATCGAAGCCGGACGTATCACTGCTGGTAGTGATCGGGTGGTTGAACGGATCGATTGATGCGAGATAGTTGGTCATTTCATCATGCCATGCCACAACGCTTGGTTGGTTATTCCTCCAGCCATCAGTAAATTGGACCTCATTCCAGAGTTCCCAGGCAAGGATGGCGCTTGAGTAGCCCCAGCGTGCGATAATATAGCGATATTTATTCTTCGTGAGTCTGATAGCGTCGCTGTTGGTGAAGAAATCGTCCGGCCTTTCAAGGAAACCGCCATCCTGATTAGCGTTAGCGATATTGTAGGGGTTTTCGTCCCAGTTGGAGTTTGTCGTTGTGCTGAATTGGCCGTGATGCTGCAGGACCAACTGAATCCCGATATCATTTCCTTCGGCCAATTCGATTATCCGGTCGAGCTTCCAGCCCATTTCCAGGCTTAATCGCCCCACACCCTCGAATAATCCGCTCCGATTATTATTGCTCCACTCGAGTATTTGGCCCTCAAAGAAATGAGTCATCCAGATGCGGGTCCAGTTTTCACCCACATTGCCCATCGACGTGAAGTATTTATCCCAGTCGGCGGGCCCATCGGGCAGCCAGCACACATTGTGGCCGATGGGCAAATACGGTTTCCCGTTGGCGTAACGCAGGTAGTGCTTATCACGTTGGTCTGTCCTGATAAAACCTTTTTCGTCGCTTTCGCGACAGGTGAAATTATTCTGCGGGTTAAACTCAGTCACGCCGTTTGTATCTACAATCGTAATTTGGCCGACCGCGTGCTCACCCGCCTGAGAAGGCGCAAAACGTGCTTTCCAGCAGGGATTGCGTTCATTGATGAAATGCCCGTTTACATAATCGTATTCTTTATAAAAAAAGGCCGGCACCGTCACTATGTTTCCATCAGGCTTTGCGAAGGTGACCATGATGTCAACAATGTTCGGGTCGAAGGGATTCTCGTAGCTTTGCGAGAGGGTAAAGGTAAGTTCGAATTTTTCATAGAGGCCAAAAACCCTAGCCCTGCCGCCATTTGTCGAAATTGATGTTATTTCGACTTTAGCCCCAGCGGTTGTTGGAAGAAAATATGCTATCGCGATTGTAAGATAAAGCAGTTTTTTTAATAAAACCGACAACTTCCCATTCTCCAAAGACATCCTGTGGGCCTAAAACTCAGCAAGGTATTATGCATCCGTTCAATCCCAACTGCTCCTGTCTTCATAACAAAAGATATTGTACTAAATAATCGCCCTATAGTCCAGAATATTCGCCGCTTGAAGTTAAGGTCGGTCAGGCTGTGGGCTACAGTGCCTGTAATCTGGCCGAGACATTCGGTCGTTTCCAAACAAATAACCAGGGGCAGGCCATTGAATTATAACCTGCCCCTGTTTCCTTACCCCTGCTTTTCTCTATCCAACTCCGGGGTAGATATAGGAGTCAAAAACTGTCAGCTTTTAAGTTCCTGCTTTTCTCTATTTCAATTAGCTGTCTTTAGCCTCGAATTCAGCGTCGATGACATCATCGGGCTTTTGTCTTTCAGGTTCCTCTTCGGACGGCGGTGCCTGCCCGGCCTGACCGGTCGGAGCGGAGGCGGCCTGCTTTTTGGCTGCCTCTTCATAAAGCACCTTGCCCAATTCCTGGCTGGTGGTGCCGAGGTTTTCAATCGCCTTCTTTATAGCATCTGCGTCCTCGCCTTTTATCGCCTCTTTAAGGTTGTTTGCTGCACTTTCAATCTTGCCCCGGGTCTCGGCAGAAACTTTGTCACCGTGTTCTTTGAGCGTTTTTTCCGTTGAATAAATCAACTGATCGGCCTGGTTCTTCAGGTCAACGACCTGTCTTTTCTTCTTATCTTCCTCGGCGTGAGCCTCTGCGTCCTTGGTCATCTTCTCAACCTCCTGGTCGCTCAGCCCTGAGCTGGATTTAATCTCAATTGACTGCTGCTTGCCGGTACCAAGGTCTTTGGCCGAGACGTTAAGAATGCCGTTGGCGTCAATATCAAACGCAACTTCAATCTGCGGAATGCCCCGTGGAGCCGGTGCAACATCGGCGAGCTGGAATCTTCCAAGAGTACGATTGTCCCTGGCAAATTCTCTCTCGCCCTGCAGAATGTGGATGTCAACAGTAGTCTGATTATCTGCAGCGGTTGAAAAAATCTCTTTCTTGCTGGTGGGGATTGTTGTATTGCGCTCAATCAATCTGGTCATAACTCCGCCTAAAGTCTCAACACCCAAGGAAAGCGGCGTTACATCCAAAAGCAGAATATCCTTTACCCCCGCATCACCGGCCAAAACCGCTCCCTGAATGGCTGCACCCACGGCAACGACCTCGTCGGGATTGATGCTCTTGTTCGGCTCTTTTTCGAAGATTGCTTTAACAATCCGCTGGACTTTAGGAATCCTTGTCGAGCCACCGACGAGGAGGACCTCGGCGATATCGCCGGCTTTGAGCTTCGCATCGTCGATAGCTTTGCGACATGGGTTCTTCAGCCGTTCAAATATTGGCTCTGCAAGTGATTCGAACTTACTGCGGCTGATGGTAATCTGCAAGTGCTTCGGACCAGAAGCGTCGGCGGTTATGAACGGCAGATTGACCGTACTCTCAAGCTGCGTACTCAATTCACACTTGGATTTTTCAGCGGCTTCCTTGAGCCTCTGATGGGCCATCGGGTCCTGACGCAAGTCGATACCTTCGGTCTTTTTGAACTCATCCGCCAGGTAATTTATCAACAACGCATCCAAATCGTCACCGCCAAGATGCGTATCGCCGTTCGTGCTGAGGACCTCAAAGACGTTGTCGCCGATATCGAGTATCGAGACGTCGAAGGTTCCGCCGCCAAAGTCGAATACTGCTACTTTTTCATTCTTTTTCTTTTCAAGCCCGTAGGCAAGTGCGGCGGCGGTGGGCTCATTGATTATCCGCTCGACCTGGAGCCCTGCGATTTTGCCGGCGTCTTTGGTTGCCTGGCGCTGAGAATCGTTAAAGTAGGCCGGTACGGTAATAACTGCGCTCGTAACTGTCTCGCCCAGATAATCCTCGGCGGTTTTCTTCAGGTCCTGAAGAATCATCGCTGAAATCTCCGGCGGAGTATATTCCTTGCCTCGGACATCAACCTTCACCAGCTCATCCGAGGCGCCTGTAATTTTATAAGGCACAATCTTCTCTTCAGATGAGACCTCATTGTGGCGTCGGCCCATAAAACGTTTGATGGAAAATACCGTGTTTTCCGGATTTGTTACCTGCTGATGGCGTGCAATCTGGCCAACAAGTCTTTCACCCTTGTCCGTGAAACCGACCACAGAAGAGGTCAGCCGAGAGCCGGAAGAATTAATCAGGACCTTCGGCGTTGAGCCTTCCATCACGGCCACAACAGAATTTGTCGTTCCCAAGTCTATTCCAATAATTTTTCCCATAGTTATATCCCTTTCGAAATAGTTTTATCTCTTGTAAACCAAAATATGCAAAAGACGTGCCAAAGATAAAATTCTCCTGTTGGAAACGACTTAAACCGCTTTTTTATAAGAATTTAGCTTTTTTCAGCTCTCCTCCTTGTAATTTGTAGATGTCAATTTTTGTGCCATTTTGGCAGATTCGACCGGTGCTGTCAAGCCACAAACGAAACTCTAACTCCGCACCTATTCGTCTGCGATGACCTGTGGCCGGGCAAGGATCGGCATTGAGGAAATTGGCTTTGTTTTTTCAAATCGCATTCCTGATAAATGTCTTTGTTTAGGATTTCGAGCTTCGTGCTTCGGATTTCCAGCCAAAGGCTGGCGAATTGGCTTTGTTTTTTCAAATTAGTGCGAATTTTACTCACTAATTTGCCTCTTTTTGACGTGCTTTCTGCGCCATTCGGCATATTTTCGCGCATCTTGTTGATTGATAAGGATTTGGGCTTCGACGGCCATAAAAGCCCCCCGGATTGATGAATGTCGATTATCTGCTCTACATACGACATACGATCTTCTACATATTATACCATAAAACAGGATATATGTCGAGTAAAATCCCGGCTGAAAACCATCCACTTCGCTCACTGCGTTCGCTCAGTGGCTGCCACCCGTCCGTCGGATGCGGAATCGAGAGTCATTTATTTTTAGTCTCACTATAAATCCTGTTAGTTTGAGCTTTCGCTGAGGTCAATTTCATTAGGTTCTTCCCATCTGCCTTTTTGTATGATTTCATCGATTCTTTTATCATATTCCGGAATATGATCGTATTCATAATCGTAATACTCTATGCCGGGAAGAAGCTCTCTGTTACCTGAAGTGAAATAATAGCGATGGCCTTTGAAACCCTCCGGGTAGATTCTCACCCCGAAATCTGCCATGCCTCCCTGCATCTGCAGGACTACATAGCCGTTGCGATTTATGAGGCTTGCATGTGGTCTGAGTTTCCGGATGACTTTGGGGATACGAACTCCCATTGGAACCGGAAAGCCGTCGATATGAAATGGCCCAAGAGGCCGGTAATCCATAGGGTCTTTGGGGGCCTGCCTCAGGATTTCCCTGCCGGCCTTTAACAACGCCTCATGGTCGGTGTGGTATAACAGCAGTACCCGCCGCTGTTGTGCAAAATCTTTTGCACTACCACGGAAAGTGATCGCTGAAAGTCTACTCCGCAACAAGACATAGCCGACAATCAAGGTAATGACCACTATGGCAAGAACAGTTTTGTTAGAGGACGTTTTACGCTTCTTCATCTTAAGATACTCACCTTCGGACCTTGAATTCGAGCCATCTGCTCTTGCCGCTCAGGAACTCCTCGCCCTGGCAGCGGAGGGCAAAGCCTTCATCGGTTATCTCATATACGAAGTCCCGGCCGGTGAATGGGTCTTTGGGCAGATACTCCGGGAGCTTTTCGGGCAACCGACCCGTCTCTGCTACGATAAGATAGATCTCAAAAGCGGCTCCGAGACCGTTGCAGAGCGCCGCGTGACCAATTAGGCGCGGATACATCTCATCTACTCTTGTCTCAGGATCACACCGAAGTATGACTGGGTCGACTACCGGATCACTGACGTATTCTTCCATCAGTTTGTCGGTAAGTGCCCGCATCTGCGTGTACTTCTGTTTGTAAGACATATCTTTGCCTATGATTCCAACAACCGAGTTCAAAAAACGTGCATACGGTTCGCGGATTTGCGACACAAGTTGCTCATCTGTCAAATCCCGGGCGCTTTCTTTAATCTGTTTGTCCTTGCCCTTCTCTACAAGTTGATTCCTGAGCTTTGCAAGAAGGACAGGATCGCTCCGCACGCAGTAGAGCGTAGCCTCGAATTCCGCCTGTAGTATTTCAGCGAAGGTTACTGGTGCCCCTTGTATGCCGACAAGTTGGCCTCGAAACCACATAAGGGCGTCCACATCCGGCGACATGGCGCCAAGAACATGCTTGGCAGTACGGAGGGCGGTTGCATCGAGCGATATCGAGGCTAAACGCATAAACGTCGTGTTATCGTTAATATGCTGGGCCAGTCGACGCATCGTCAGACAGCGTGCCAGTGCCGCGCGGTAGTGGCCATCCGCAGAAAGTACTCGGGCATCTACCTCAAGAATGAGCCTAAGTCGACGCATCTGAATTACTAAATCGTATTTGCGGAAGTCAGGTTCGGGTCCGTTCCATAGTCCCCATGTACATTGGGGTATCTGGGAAGCGGTCTCGACCAACCGGATCATTGGGAGGCAGTGTCCCAGATATGTTCTAATCCGTCTGTCGGATTCGGCACCTCTTAGAACATCCATTATCTTTTCGGAGGTAGCCATATTAGGTTCGGGACGGAGCAGAAATGCCTGGTAATACAGCAGGGCCGCATTATCCGGATTCGGAAAGGACGCATCTTTTGTCCACGAAGTGATTTCAGCGCCTCGTTCCTTGTACTGTTTCTCAGCCAACTTATTCTCGGCGGCAGCCATAGAAGTATGATCTAAACCAAAAACGCGTAACCACTCCTCCAATCCACGTTCCAGCTCCACTATCCCTTCTGGGCCTTCTTTTCCGCTGCCGTCAAGCGAAGTTGCGAAAACCAGAGCGTTCACGCAAAGGCATAATACCATAACAGTTCTCGTTGCTACAAGTCGATTCATGATACAGTCTCCCAATTGAAAACCACAACTCACGCAAGCAACGCACTTTTTCTATTCAGGTTCATCGAGAACAAAAAACTGTTAGCAAATCACGGAAACAAGGGACAACTCTGAAAAAAATCTGTTCGCACTGCTTCTATATAATATACGCGCAGCGGTCCGAAAGAGTCAAAAAAAATAATGGGCAGGAGGGATTTTAGCTTTTTCGCGGGTCGTCCTGGTTGAGGACCGAGCGGATGATTTGCGCACGCAGCGCGTCTCTATGGGTAGGATCCAGCGATTTTCCGTAGTTTAACTGCAGGTGTGCCGGCAGGGTCAGCATAAAGAGCCGATTTATTGTCGCAATGGAAAGCTGACGTGTCTTATTTGCCTCGCCGGCGCCACAGAGCGCACGAAGCTTTTCTATCGCGGGAGTTGAGGCCCCCATATACTTGTGCATGTTGATGCCCAATCGCAGGTGGCTCAGCAGGAACAGCGCTTCCTGCGAGCTTATCAAATGTGCATTTTGCAACAGCGCCATCGCCCGGGAGATCTTGTCGTCGAGGATGTCAGTCTGACTGGAAAGCAACTGGGATCTTGCAGCATTTTCATATTCGACTACTTCGGGGATAATGGTCTTTTCGAATTGCGAGATGATGTCCGATTCCGAGATACCGAGCGTAACCTGATTGGACAATTGATACAGGTCACTGGCCGCTTCTGTCCCCTCGCCGAAAAGCCCTCGTACGGCCAGGCTCATGTCCTTTGCGGCATTGAAAAACTTCTCTATCTGGCCGGTCATCTTCAGTGCCGGCAGATGCAGCATTACCGAAACCCTTATTCCCGTGCCCAGATTGGTCGGGCAGGCTGTCAGATACCCATAACAAGGGCTAAAGGCAAAGTCCACCTTTTGCTCTATCATATCGTCGATACGGTTTATCTGTTCGGCGCATTGAGAAAGCTGGCAGCCGGCTTTGAGCACCTGGATTCGCAGGTGGTCCTCCTCGTTGATCATAGCAGTGAAGAATTCCCGCTGAGCGATAACGACTCCTCTCGGACCTTTGCCGAATGCAAGGTGCCGGCTGATAAGATGCCGTTCCACCAGGAAATGCTTGTTCAGATCCGGGGCTTTGTCCACGCTGACATAGAATACTTCATCTCCAAGCTCGAGTGACATCATAACATCTCTTAGTTTTTCGAGTATCTCGGACTTTTCAGTATTAGAGCAGCGGCTTAAAAATTTGTGGCCGGCCAGGTTCCTGGCCAGACGAATCCGCGAGGATACAACAATATCAGCCAGCGGCCCGGAGCCGTCAAACCACTCGTTTATATCATTACTTATGTCGGTCAGTTTCATATTAATATAATGTACAGCCTTGTTACTGTTCGCTTTGTTTTATTTTGTCCCGCAATTCGGCGGCCAGCTCATAATCTTCGTTCTGCACAGCCGCTTCCAGTTGTTGACGCAGGCTTAAGAGCTCTATTTGTTTTTTCGTGTCCATTGGGATTTTCGAAGGAACCTTACCACAGTGAGCTGTTTTATCATCGTGAGCTCTTTCAATAAGCGGGCGAAGCGCTCTCTCGAAAAACTCATAATCATGAGGACAGCCCAGGACTCCTTCCTTGCGGAACTGAGCCAGAGTAAAACCGCAATTCGGGCAGGCGAGACCCTGTTCCGAGGAGCCGGAAAGCTCATCGTCCGTTGGCTGGACGGCAAGCAGGTTACTGAGCAGCTCATTTATCGGGATATGACTCTTGACAGCTATATCCTGCTCAACAGCGCATTGCTCGCAGATGTGCATCTCAGTGCGAATTCCCTCGGCAATCTCGGTCAGGTGAATAGTCGCATCATTTTTATTACAAATCTGACATTGCATAATTAACTCAACTCTTGATCCTCTCCTCGAACGAGCACACCCGTTATTGAAGCCTCCGCCTGCGGCAGATTGAGCTTCACTTTACGTTATTATAGCACACAAAGATCATTTTGCAATCAATCTCAAAACAGGAACACAAGAATTCCGCTTAAATAATCGACAAATTTTAAAACCTACTACAGGCCGATTTGCCTAATCTCTGAATTTTGCCGAGCAGCCCGGCTCCTCGACAACCCTGATACTCCGCAGTCTTACACCTTCGGGCATTTCCATTCGAAGATTCTCGTATATATATTTGGCTACGTTCTCAGCAGATGGATTGTTCTGCTGAAAAAAGCTGATGCTTTCCAAAGCCGAATTATCAAACTCGGCTATCGTTTTATCTACCATCGCCTTAAGTGTCTGGAAGTTCATCACAACCCCCATATTATTAAGCTCTTCACTACGGACTTTAGCGGTAACCAGCCAGTTATGATGGTGAACGGATTCTTTTGAGCCGTCAGGTAAAGTCAACTGATGCGATGCGCGAAAGCGTGTCTCGACACTGATTGTAAACATCTCGATCCCCGATACTCGATACTCGAGAAGCACCGAGCATCCGTTTTGATTTCACTTTTTAAGGTGTTTTTTCAAACGCTCATAAATACTGCCCGGAATCAAATTCGACAAATCCCCGCCTAAAGAAGCGATCTCGCGAATTAAGGTCGAGCTGGTAAAACCATACTGTTCACTGGTCATAATAAAGATCGTTTCTATCCCTGCGACGGCCCGGTTGGTCATGGCAAGCTGGAACTCATATTGAACATCGGTAAGGCTTCGCAGGCCACGCAGGATAACGTCGGCCTTCTTAATGGCGGCGTACTCAACCGTTAGACCTTCGAAACTTTCCACCAGGACCCCGGGCATATCGGTTATTAGTTCCGCTATCATCTCTACACGCTCTTCCGGCGTAAAGAGCTGGTTCTTGACCGGACTTCGCCCGACCGCGATGACAAGCTCATCGAAGAGCTTCATGCCGCGTTCGATAACATCCAGATGCCCGTTCGTAATCGGGTCAAACGAGCCCGGAAAAATCGCCCTGACAAATTTTTTAGCCATCAATATACCCTTGTTTGAAGACCCTAATCTTTGGCCTACAGTAGCAAGATATTACCTTATCAATTATAAATAATCAATAATTATTTTTGGATTCCCGCAAGGCGGGGTCCTTCAGCCATCGGTCGAGCCAGGCGATTACGGTTTCGTGCCAGAGGATGGAATTTGCCGGCTTGAGGACCCAGTGGTTTTCGTCGGGGAAGTAGAGCAGTTTGCTGGGAATTCCCCGCCGCTGAAGGGCGTTGAATGTACCCAGACCCTGAGTCTCGGCCACGCGAAAATCCAGTGCTCCGTGGATGACCAGCATCGGGGTCTTCCAGTTCCCGACGAAGTTGACCGGATTGTGCTTTTCGTAGCCTTCCGGGTTGTCCCAGGGCGTACCGAGATGGTCCCACTCCGGGAACCAGAGTTCTTCGGTGTCGAAATAGGCCATCCGCTCACAAATGTTACCGTCGTGGTTGACCAGACAGCGGAAGCGGTCGGGCCAGTTGCCGGCTATCCAGTTAATCATATAACCGCCGAAAGAACCGCCAAGAGCCCCGACCCTGTCGCCATCAATCCAGGGATAACGCTCCAAAGCGGCAGCCAAACCCTTTTTTAAATCTTCCAGAGGCTTGCCGCCCCAGTCGCCTCGAATTGAATCTGTAAAGGCCTGTCCGTATCCTGTTGAGCCGTGAAAATCCACCATGACGGCGGCATAGCCGGCACCGGCATATGCCTGCGGGTTCCAGCGGTAGTGAAAGGTGTTGCCGAAAGAACCCTGCGGGCCGCCGTGAATCAGAAAAGCCAGCGGGTATTTCTTATCGGGATCAAAATCGACAGGCTTGACCATATAGCAATAGACCGTTTCGTCGTTCCAGCCGGCGAATGTGAACTGCTCGTATTGCCCCATGCGGGCCGCGGTGATTTTTTCAGCGTTGATATCGGTGATTTTGCGAACATCGCCGCCGTCAGGATTGACCGAGTATAATTCCACAGGAGAGCGCAGATTTTTCAGCCCGTAAATAATCCTCCCATCTGCAATGCCGGGAGAGCTTACATCGCCTTCTTTAACAATGGTTCGAACGGCACCGGTCTTTACATCGATGGAAAACAGAGATTTCTGGCCCGTATTGTCTGCAGTAGCGTAAATGTTTTTCCCATCCGCCGAGAAGCAAAAGGACGATGGGCTGCGGTCCCATTCTTCCGTCAGAACCCGCTCCAGATTGCCGGGCCATCGGCGCAAAACAATTCGAAGGCGGTCCGATTCATAGTCTGGCCTGGCCATAGCCAGGTAAGCCAGAGTCTTACCGTCAGGCGAGAAAACCGGGCTCGTATCCCAGGCCGTGTTTTTCCCCGTCAAACATTTCGGCGGTTCAGAGCCGTCAACAGGTGCCAGATAAAGGTCGAAGTCTGTCGACCAGGGTTCTTCCGGGCCAACATCGCGAGCGGAAAAAACAATTCCCTTGCCGTCGGGGGTGAACGTAATTTCCTCCGGGCCGCCGAAGGGTTTGGAAGGAGTGTCGGCATCCATACCCTGCATCACGTCCACCGCGTCACTTCCTGCCGAAGGCATTACAAACAGATGTGAACGTCGGCCATCCTTCCATGCATCCCAGTGCCGAACAAATATTCGCTCGTAAATCCGTCCGCTCGCTTTTCTTTTCTCGATCTTATCGAGCCTGGCCTTTGTCTCGGCCGACGTATTGCAATCCGGAAAAACTTCCATAGTAAAGGCAATGTGCTTTCCATCCGGTGAGAGAACCAGATTGCCGGCATCAAGCGGCTCATCTGTTACCTGCTGCGCTTCTCCGCCGTCAATTCGTATACGCCAAACCTGAGAAGAATCCGAGCGGGTGGATATAAACCAGACCGATTTGCCGTCCGGCGCCCAGAGCGGATTATAGTCCCCCGCCGGATGTGACGTCAAACGGCGAAGAGCCGTCCCGTCGGAACCAATCAACCACAGGTCGGTTCGCCCCTTGTTTGCTTCAAGGTCGGTCTCTCGCAGAACAAAAACAATCCATTTACCATCCGGTGACACTTGAGGGTCGGAAAGTTGATCCATAGCGAGCATATCGTGAATTGAAAACGGATGGGTTTGATTACCGTTAAGTGGGGACCTGTTCTGTGACACCCCGGAAACAACTGTAACACTTACCCAAATAAAAATAAACAGGGACATGGGTATCGTACGCATCATTTTCTCCAGATAGTTTGTTTAACTGGTTAATCAACAACTCAACACTACGCCTTTTTGTTGAGTGTGACCGGGATATCAAGCCAAAAGGTTGAGCCTTTACTCTGACCCCGGGGAGGACTTTCCATACCGATACTACCTGCGAGCATGGCGGCTAACTCCGTGCTTATGGCAAGTCCCAGCCCGCTGCCGGTCGATTCACGGGTTATGGAACCATCGGCCTGCCGGAATTTCTCAAATATTTTTTCCCGATCAGACTCGGCGATACCACAACCGTTATCGGTCACCGCAATTCGAATCATTCGCGATTCGGGCCCCGTGCCCTGAGCCCCGGGCGACGGGAACTGGGCGGTAATTTCAATTCTGCCCCGCGACATTGTAAACTTTACCGCATTACTTAGAAAATTGTAAAGTATCTGCTGGACCTTGCCAACATCGGTTACAAGGGGCGGTAAGTCTGAATCGAGAACTAATTTTACTTTAATCTTCTTCTTCTTCGTCAGCAATGAAAACTGCGATAGAAGAGTTTTAAGTAAACCGGCCACGGAGGTTTCTTCTATATGCAGCTCCATTTTTCCGGCCTGGGTTTTCGCCAGGTCCAGCAGGTCGTTAATCATATTAAGCAGGTTGTTTCCGCTTGTGATAATGTTCTCAGCGTATCTTTGTGCCTTGTCCTTTTTCAGCAATTGGGGTTTATCCCGCAAAACCTGGGCGAAACCAAGAATCGCATTCAGCGGTGTTCTGAACTCATGCGAGATGTTGGCCAGGAATTCGCCCTTTACCTTATTGGCCTTAAACAGCTCGATATTTCGCCCGGAAAGCTCGGCTAACTTGGCATCGAGCTGTTTGTTCGCCTGGCGCAGCTTTTCCTGTGTAGCCTGCAGCGCATCGAGCATGTGGTTAAACGCCCTGGCCAGCTTCTCATATTCGTCACGTGTGGCTATTGAGCTTCTTATTTCGAGATTTCCCTCAGCAACGTTATTCGCAAGTGCCCGCAGTTGTCGAATAGGTCTCAGGATCAGACGCTGCGTTATCATATAAAAGACAATGATAGCCCCGGTGCCGCCAATCAGACCGGCCACGATAATCCAGATCCGATTCATAAAAACCATATTACCAACTTCGCCGGCAAGGTCCCGGGATTGGACGAGTACAGCTCCTATAGGTTCATTCAGCCCAATTTCACTGGCGGTACCCTGCGTATTGTGGCAGGTTCTACATCGCTCGGTCGCACGGAAGATCCGCACATAATTACTTTCCAGACGCCCATGTGTTTTCGTCAGCCGGATATTATCGTTCCTGTCCTGATCGGATATCAGAGTATCGAGCATCTTTTGGACCTCTTCAGTCAACTGTGACTGGGTGTTTCCATCTTCCTTTTTGAGGCGAATCCAGTGCATCTCGGCATTGTTAACATCAAGCACCTGACCGGTACTGTCCAGCGGAGGAGGTGTCTGGCTGGGATCTTTTAGCTGGAAGTGCAGGTCGAGCAGCATTTTCGACCTTGCCCGTCCGGCATCGAGCAGGTCTTTTTTCGTGAGCTGTCCCATCCAGATATAAGGAATCGAAAGTGCCAGCACCAGCACAAGCACAACCGCCACCCCAAAAGTAAGCTGCACTTTTTTAGCCAGAGACAACGGCCATAAATGCAAAAGCTTCAAGAATCTTGGCCAGATGTGACTTAATTTAATCCGCATATATTATGAACGTTCTTCCTCAAAAAACAAAGTGCCATTGCTAAACTTGTTTTCCAATCAATTTATGTCAGAGCTTTTCAGCTTTCTTTTACTACCGACCACACTATTGCTGTTGCTCGGCGTCTTTTTGCTCTATTATGTGTGAGTGCCTTTGCATTCGCAGGTTAAGTTCGTCAAGCTGTTTCTGGTCCACTTCGCTCGGCGCATCGGTTAAGAAACACTGGCCTCGCTGGGTCTTCGGAAAGGCGATAACGTCTCGGATATTATCTGTGCGGGTCAGCAGCATGATAATCCTGTCGAGTCCAAAGGCGATTCCTCCGTGGGGCGGAGCGCCGTATTCCAGGGCCTTTAAGAAGAAGCCGAACCGCTGCAGAGCCTGCTGTCTCGATATATTGAGCAAATCAAAGACCCTCTGTTGAACTTTCGGATTGTGGATACGAATACTCCCGCCTCCAATTTCAGAACCGTTGACGACGATGTCGTAGGCCTGCGAACAGATATTGGCAGGATCGGTATCGAGCTTCGGCAAATCCTCTTCGATGGGAGAGGTAAACGGATGGTGCAGCGGATCGTAGCGTCCTTCGTCCTCGTTCCACTCGAACAGTGGAAAGTCCACGATCCATACGAATTCGAATCGGTTCTTGTCGTAGATATTTAAATCGCGGGCGAGCTTGCACCGCAACGGAGCCAGGGCCTTGTTGGCGGCTTCTTCTTTATCAGCGACAAACAAGAGCAAATCGCCGTCTTTTGCCCCGAATCGTTCGAATAGCTGCTTCTGCAAATCCGTACCGAAGAACTTGGCGGTACCGCCGAGAAGCGAGAGCTTGCCGTCTTCTGTCTTGACCTTGGACCAGGCCAGTCCCTTGGCACCGTAGTCGCCAACGAAACTGGTGAGCGTTTTTTCAATATCGCTCCTGGAATATTTTTCACCGCCGGGTGCACAAAGGCCTTTGACGATTCCACCTTCTTCAATAGTTGAGGTGAAGACCTTGAAAGTGCTTTGTCTGGCCAGGTCGGAAATGTTTTTAAGCTTCATATCGAAGCGCAAGTCCGGCCTGTCGGTGCCGTAATCATCCATCGCCTCTTTGTAAGACATTCTCCGCATCGGCAACGTCACATCCACGTCCAGTATTCGCTTCCAGATTCGAGCGACAAGGTTTGAGTGAACGCCGATGACATCGTTACTGTCAACGAAGCTCATCTCGACATCGATCTGCGTGAACTCCGCCTGCCGGTCGGCACGCGGGTCTTCATCGCGGAAGCATCGCACTATCTGGAAGTATTTATCGACACCGCTGACCATCAGAATCTGCTTAAACAGCTGCGGCGATTGCGGCAGCGCGTAGAAGCAGTTCTGGTGCAGCCTGCTGGGTACGAGAAAATCCCTCGCCCCTTCCGGCGTGCTCTTGGCCAGCATCGGCGTCTCAATCTCCCAGAAGCCCAATTTGTCGAAGTAATCCCGCACGACCATCGTCACCTGGTGACGGGTGCGCAGTTTCTTCTGCATCTGCGGCCGGCGAAGATCGATATACCGATTGACAAGTCGCAGCTCTTCGCCGGTTTTATCGGCGGCATCTATTTCAAACGGGGGCGTCTTCGAGGTATTCAGAACCTCCAGCCGCTCGGCGGCAACCTCGATTTCACCGGTCGCCAGTTTCGGGTTTTCCATCCCCTCACTTCTCGGCTGAACAACGCCTTCGGCTGCTATCACCCATTCACAGCGGGCCGTCTTGGCCAGCTTGTGCATCTGGGGTTGAGTCTCAGGGTCAAAAACTATTTGGGTAAGACCTTCTCTGTCGCGAAGGTCGATGAATACCAGGTTGCCATGGTCGCGATATGAATGGACCCAACCGGCCAACGCGACTTTTCTGCCGGCGTCTTCCAAACGAAGCTGGCCGCAATTACATGTTCTTTTAAGCATCGCTAAATCTCTCTAAAAAAAGATTGTCCGGATTCCCGCGCGCGCGGAAACACCACCCAAACAGGATAGCCGAACAGACCCGTTCCGTCAATAACCGGTTTTTATATTTGACAACAGGCTCTTAATATACCTGTTTGGCTCCTGGCCGAAATACCTCAACTAACTTCTCGAATTCCGGATTTATATCGTATCCATCGCCATAGTACCACAACCCTGAGATAAGCTCTTTTTGGCCATACTACGATAAACCGGTTCACTACCAGGGTCATATAATATATCACAAGATTGCCCGTGTGATATCTTAAGAACTTCTCTGTATAGATTCCAAGGATATTTAGAAGGCTTTCGAGGCTCGGGAACAGTTAACCTGATTTAGTACTTTCGGGCCGGAAAAATATTGTGTTTTCAGGAAAATAACTATAGTATTTCGCAATGGCAGAAGCTCAGATACAAACCGGGTGCCCCCGGGAAAATTGCTCAAAGGACGTTCAATGAGAAAAATCATAAACGGCGTTGGTAATTTTCTGATTGGTCTGCACCCGCTTCGACTCGTGATCTTAGGCTACGTCTCCTACATCATACTCGGGTGGATTCTCTTGTCACTGCCTTTCGCACAACACGGGCCCGGCGCCGGGGCATTGGACAATCTGTTCACATCCACCTCCGCGATTTCAACAACCGGGCTTGTAACCGTAAGCACCTCAGACAGCTATAACGTATTCGGGCAGCTCGTCATTCTGCTGCTGATCCAGCTCGGCGGCATCGGCTACATGACCTTCAGCTCATTCGTTATCCTTTCCAGAAAAAGGACACTTTCAGACAAAAGGACAGAAATTGCAAACGTCATATTTTCCCTGCCTCAGTCTTTTCGAATAGACAAATTTCTCCGCAGTGTAATTCTGTTTACCGCCGCGATAGAAACAGCGGGGGCCGGATGCCTCTATTTTATTTTCAGACAGGCCGGGCTGCCTCACGCTCTGTGGAGCGCCATCTTTCACAGCATCTCATCGTTCTGCACGGCGGGCTTTAGTTTGTACAACAACAGCTTAGAATTATTTACAGACAACTTCTGGCTTAATCTGACAGTCGCAGCCCTGAGCTATACCGGAGCCGTCGGATTCATTGTCTGTGTTGACGTGTGGCGAAGAATTACAAACAAAATCCAACATGTCACTTTGACCACCAAGATTATCCTGCACTGCACGTTCTGGGTCAGCCTTGTCGGCACGGCCATTCTCTTTCTCTCAGAACCCTCCATCCAGCAGCTTGCCGTCGAGAAACGGCTGATCGCATCGTTCTTTCAAGCGATGACCTCTATGACGACTGTCGGCTTCAATACCATCAGCATCTCAAAGATTTCGCGGGCATCGCTGCTGCTTTTAACCACGCTGATGATAATCGGGGCCTCGCCTTCGGGGACCGGGGGCGGATTGAAATCCACGACCTTCACAGCGCTGATTGGGGTCATGAGAAGTACACTGCAGGGCAAAAGGCATATTTATTTCTGGGGCCGGCGCGTTCCCAACGAACGCGTCCGTCTGGCGGTGGCGACATTCTGCTTATATGTGGCATTCCTGCTGCTGGGTGTCTATCTTCTGACTTTCACAGAGCAGATAGATTTCGAGGCGATTCTATTTGAATCCGCATCCGCCCTCGGAACAGTAGGCCTCAGTACAGGAATTACGGCCCAGCTCAGTTGTCTGGGAAAAATCGTAATTACATCTCTCATGTTCGTCGGCAGGCTCGGGCCGCTGACTTTCGGAATGTCATTGTTTCTCAGCCAGAAGGCTGTCGCAGAGGAGAAAGACGAAGACGTCGCTATCTGAGAAGGACTCGCTGTCATATGCTATATCTCCTCGTCTTGAAGTTCCCACTTCTCTGTCATTCTTTCGCCCCATGCGTGCGCAGCAGCTCAATGATTTCGGTGTGGCCTGAATCTTTTGCACAGTCCATAGGACTTCGGCCCTCGTTGTCTTTTACATTCACGTCGGCACCGTTGGCTATAAGCAGCTCGACCAGTTCCGCGCTGCCTGCGTGGGCTGCGCTATGCAGAGGCGTAACGCCGTAATTATCCTTGTCGTTGACGCCGGCTCCGTGGTCGATAAGCCATCCGGCCATATCTTTTCGATCTTTGGTTACAGCCCAGAACAGCGGTGTCTGACCACGTTTGCTTTTTGCATTGATGTCCGCTCCGCGAGCGACAAGCACTTCCACCACCTCCCTGCGGCCTGATATAACGGCAGTGTGAAGCGGCGTCATGCCGAATCTGTCCTCTGCATTGACGTCGGCACCTTCGTTTATAAGATGTTCGGCCACTTTCTGATTGGGTGCCATGTGCAAAAGCGTCCGCCTAAGCACTTCTCCACGGGCCTTAGACTGCTTGATTCTGACCGAGCCGGATTCCTTACTGCCGCAGCCAAAACCGGCAACCATCAACAGCAGAACAAAACAAAATAATCTTTTCGATCTCATTACTGTTCCTTCCCGTTCATTCCATCGCTCCATGCTTGCGGAGCAGCTCAACGATATCTTTGTGTCCACGCCGGTTCGCCTCAACCAGCGGTGTGCGTCCTTTGCCGTCTTTGGCATTAACATCGGCACCATGGGCTAACAGTAATTCAAACACATCTTTATGACCTCTAAGTGCTGCAAGGTGGAGTACTGTCCCACCTCTTCTATCTCTAACACTTAAGTCAGCTCCTCCGGAGATTAACAATTCAATGATATCTTTATGGCCAGCTCTTACAGCCAAATGTAAAGGTGTATCCCCCTGGGGATACCTTCTATTAGGACATGAACCTTCTGCAATAAGCAATTCAACAATTTCCTTATGACCTTGTATAACTGCTCGCTGAAGAGCGGTCATTCTAAAAGAATCATCCACGCTATCGACGTTGATACCACTTTCAAGCATTGCCTTAACTTGGTCGATATTGCCCACATGTGCTGCCTCCTGCAACGACCATGGAACCTCAGATGAGCCTTTCAGCCTATAGATACCTGTTTGGCTCCTGGCCGAAATACCTCAACTAACTTCTCGAATTCCGGATTTATATCGTATCCATCGCCATAGTACCACAACCCTGAGATAAGCTCTTTTTGGCCATACTACGATAAACCGGTTCACTACCAGGGTCATATAATATATCACAAGATTGCCCGTGTGATATCTTAAGAACTTCTCTGTATAGATTCCAAGGATATTTAGAAGGCTTTCGAGGCTCGGGAACAGTTAACCTGATTTAGTACTTTCGGGCCGGAAAAATATTGTGTTTTCAGGAAAATAACTATAGTATTTCGCAATGGCAGAAGCTCAGATACAAACCGGGTGCCCCCGGGAAAATTGCTCAAAGGACGTTCAATGAGAAAAATCATAAACGGCGTTGGTAATTTTCTGATTGGTCTGCACCCGCTTCGACTCGTGATCTTAGGCTACGTCTCCTACATCATACTCGGGTGGATTCTCTTGTCACTGCCTTTCGCACAACACGGGCCCGGCGCCGGGGCATTGGACAATCTGTTCACATCCACCTCCGCGATTTCAACAACCGGGCTTGTAACCGTAAGCACCTCAGACAGCTATAACGTATTCGGGCAGCTCGTCATTCTGCTGCTGATCCAGCTCGGCGGCATCGGCTACATGACCTTCAGCTCATTCGTTATCCTTTCCAGAAAAAGGACACTTTCAGACAAAAGGACAGAAATTGCAAACGTCATATTTTCCCTGCCTCAGTCTTTTCGAATAGACAAATTTCTCCGCAGTGTAATTCTGTTTACCGCCGCGATAGAAACAGCGGGGGCCGGATGCCTCTATTTTATTTTCAGACAGGCCGGGCTGCCTCACGCTCTGTGGAGCGCCATCTTTCACAGCATCTCATCGTTCTGCACGGCGGGCTTTAGTTTGTACAACAACAGCTTAGAATTATTTACAGACAACTTCTGGCTTAATCTGACAGTCGCAGCCCTGAGCTATACCGGAGCCGTCGGATTCATTGTCTGTGTTGACGTGTGGCGAAGAATTACAAACAAAATCCAACATGTCACTTTGACCACCAAGATTATCCTGCACTGCACGTTCTGGGTCAGCCTTGTCGGCACGGCCATTCTCTTTCTCTCAGAACCCTCCATCCAGCAGCTTGCCGTCGAGAAACGGCTGATCGCATCGTTCTTTCAAGCGATGACCTCTATGACGACTGTCGGCTTCAATACCATCAGCATCTCAAAGATTTCGCGGGCATCGCTGCTGCTTTTAACCACGCTGATGATAATCGGGGCCTCGCCTTCGGGGACCGGGGGCGGATTGAAATCCACGACCTTCACAGCGCTGATTGGGGTCATGAGAAGTACACTGCAGGGCAAAAGGCATATTTATTTCTGGGGCCGGCGCGTTCCCAACGAACGCGTCCGTCTGGCGGTGGCGACATTCTGCTTATATGTGGCATTCCTGCTGCTGGGTGTCTATCTTCTGACTTTCACAGAGCAGATAGATTTCGAGGCGATTCTATTTGAATCCGCATCCGCCCTCGGAACAGTAGGCCTCAGTACAGGAATTACGGCCCAGCTCAGTTGTCTGGGAAAAATCGTAATTACATCTCTCATGTTCGTCGGCAGGCTCGGGCCGCTGACTTTCGGAATGTCATTGTTTCTCAGCCAGAAGGCTGTCGCAGAGGAGAAAGACGAAGACGTCGCTATCTGAGAAGGACTCGCTGTCATATGCTATATCTCCTCGTCTTGAAGTTCCCACTTCTCTGTCATTCTTTCGCCCCATGCGTGCGCAGCAGCTCAATGATTTCGGTGTGGCCTGAATCTTTTGCACAGTCCATAGGACTTCGGCCCTCGTTGTCTTTTACATTCACGTCGGCACCGTTGGCTATAAGCAGCTCGACCAGTTCCGCGCTGCCTGCGTGGGCTGCGCTATGCAGAGGCGTAACGCCGTAATTATCCTTGTCGTTGACGCCGGCTCCGTGGTCGATAAGCCATCCGGCCATATCTTTTCGATCTTTGGTTACAGCCCAGAACAGCGGTGTCTGACCACGTTTGCTTTTTGCATTGATGTCCGCTCCGCGAGCGACAAGCACTTCCACCACCTCCCTGCGGCCTGATATAACGGCAGTGTGAAGCGGCGTCATGCCGAATCTGTCCTCTGCATTGACGTCGGCACCTTCGTTTATAAGATGTTCGGCCACTTTCTGATTGGGTGCCATGTGCAAAAGCGTCCGCCTAAGCACTTCTCCACGGGCCTTAGACTGCTTGATTCTGACCGAGCCGGATTCCTTACTGCCGCAGCCAAAACCGGCAACCATAAACAGCAGAACAAAACAAATTAATCTTCTCGATCTCAACACTGTTC
>Ga0307379_10000608_pt1 | contig 59660 bp, 54 predicted proteins | sample UN2MG_FD_202237 | JGI IMG/M metagenome (GOLD analysis project Ga0307379, IMG submission 202237) | Soil microbial communities from Risofladan, Vaasa, Finland - UN-2 | ecosystem: Environmental > Terrestrial > Soil > Coastal area > Acid sulfate soil | place: Finland: Risofladan, Vaasa | collected... | reverse complement strand
GCCTTTACTCTCATATATTCTTCAGATACTTCAGTTCCTCCAGGAACTTTCCGGCGCCGAGAACGACACAGGTGAGCGGGTTCTCGGCCAGTATCACGGGTACCCCTGTCTCCTTGCTTATGAGCTTGGGAAATCCCTTCAGGAGAGACCCTCCTCCTGTCATGACCACGCCCCGCTCGACTATATCAGCGGCGAGCTCAGGCGGAGTCTGATCGAGCGTCTTCTTTATCTCCTCCAGTACCATGTTGGTAGGCTCCTGCAGAGCCTCCCGTATCTCGACAGAGTCTATCGTCAGGATTCTCGGGAGCCCTGAGATGGAATCCCTCCCCCTGATTTCATAGGTCAGAACCTCCTTTTCCGGGTACACATTTCCTATCGTGATCTTTACCTCCTCCGCAGTGCTCTCACCGATCACGAGGTTGTGTATCTTCTTCATATGGTTTATTATCGCCTCGTCAAACTCGTCCCCCCCTATCCTTATCGCGTTGGAGACGACCATTCCTCCGAGGGAGATGACGGAAATTTCCGAGGTTCCGCCTCCTATATCGATCACCATGTTTCCAGCCGGCTCCTGGATGGGGATGTTCGCTCCGATCGCAGCAGCGAGCGACTCCTCAATGAGATAGATCTCCCGTGCTCCCGCCTGAACGGCGGATTCCCTTACCGCCCTCTTTTCGACCTCTGTGATGCACGACGGAATTCCGATGACAACCCTCGGCTTCACCAGGGCCTTTCGATTGTGCACCTTCTGGTAAAAGTACTTGATCATCTTTTCAACGGTCTCGAAGTCCGAGATCACTCCATCCTTCATCGGCCGTATTGCGATTATCTCTCCCGGGGTCCTCCCCAGCATCCGCTTTGCCTCCTGCCCAACCGCGAGGACCTTCTTTGAAGCGTTGTGAACTGCCACGACTGAGGGCTCTGAGAGTACGATCCCCTGTCCTCTCACGTATACGAGCGTGTTCGAAGTTCCGAGGTCGATTCCGATATCATTTGACCATGCCCCCCACATCTTGCCAAATACCATATATATCTCCTGTTTGATATTAAAAACGGATCGTTCTGGACCGAACTACGTTCGCACGGTCTTGCGCAAATCAATATAACTTATCGATTGTATTTATATGCTTGGGATCTATACTCAGCGCCCTTCGCCACTCTTTCCTTGCTGAGATCATATCCCCCTCTTTCTCGTGAATATTCCCGAGCCAGTAGTATGCATCCGCAGATCGCTCATTCAGCTCGAGGACCTTGTAGAGATGGTCCCTGGCCCGTTCATATCTCTCCTCCTGGAAATCGATCCAGGCCAGAGCGGAATAAGTCTCCTCGAGCACCGCGTTGTCGGCAGACCTGTTTATGAGAAGTGTAAACTCCCGAACCGCGCTTTCATACAGCCCCTTGTCCTTGTACGCGTGCGCAAGAAAGAGATGCCCTATATCCTTGTCAGAGGCAGCGACGGTCATCTCCAGATATTTAACCGCTTCATCAATTACGCCGAGCCTGTAGTAACAGTATCCCATTATCTCGTATACCTGTTTGTCCTCGTACCCGGAATCGAGCGCCTTCTTGAGATACCCGGTTGCGAGCTCGTAGTAGAGCGGTCCCTTCTTGAAATATGACATCCCCAGGATATACAGGCTCCTCGTCAGCACGTCATCGAAATTGGATAGTACGATCCCCTTCCTCATATACTGTATGGCGCGGTTAATCGACTCTTCCTTCTCCGGGCCGGTGAGGGACGAAGAGATGTTGTAGTATGCCTCCCCCAGATATCTTAATATTCGAGCGTTGTACGGTTTCTTCTCGAGGTAGGGCGCACCTTCGTGCACGACGATATTGTAATTACCGGATTCGAGATTTCTCTCCAAGAAGGTGTAATCATTGAACCGCAACCTGTAAAACTCCACCATCTTGGAATAAAGAGTGTATGCGTTTAGAAAAAATACAGAGTAAAAGCCTCCCCCTCCCAGCAGGAGCAGGATGATGAGCACTATAAAGAGCTTTTTCTTCTTTCTTTTCGGCTTATACAGGTACTTTGAAAAACGATAGTCGCGCATAGGTTACATTAGAGCATGCAGTATGTATTTAAATCTCGCCCTCTCTCCCTCGAGCTTAATAACATCCTTCTTTTTCTTCACGTTCTTCCTCTTGATGACAATATACGGGTCGAAGAAACGGTAGTTCCCTATGGAGGATATATAGATCCTTTTCAAGTTCTCCCCGTCGAAGACGAGTATGTTTTTCGACGTTAGTGCGATCTCTCCTTTCAGCTCCATGTTCAGTTTAGCTTTATCGAGCGTAAGCTGCCCAGGATCTACCGGAGTCTCCAGAGAAAAAAAGGTGCAGGATCCGATATAGTGAACGGCCTCGTTTTTTCCGAGCCCCGGCACGGGCCGGTCGGGCTTGAGCACAGGGACATAGTAGTCTTCCCTTTCCTCCCCTGCTTCATCACCAGTTTCCCCGTTATCGCTCTCCCTCTCAATCCCCCTCTTTCTGGAAAGGTCACTGCTCCGGTAGAATATGATCGTAGCAAAAAAAACAATAATACCAAATATTATTATTGATAAAAAAATAAAAAACATACTACCGCCTTATTGACAAGAATATTATTTTACAGATGAGTAAAAGTCAAATCATTTAAGCGGATACCACGTACGTTATACCTTTTTCATCATTGTAAGGCCGAATGGAAAGGAGAGTGCACTTCCAGAGGCGTTAAAAAAGTTGGAGCGAGTACCTTTTCTTAAAGGATGAGGGGCTTGTAGACCAGGGATCCTGTGACCGGGAGGGAAGATCTGTTCGGTTATAAGTAAAAGCCAACCGTCCGGATGCGTAAAGGCTCTACAGATGCTCACCTGTGCGGTGCACGATTTTGGGGAGATGAAACCCTGAAAGCCCGCTGCGACAGAGCGTTTCAAACCTTCTCGAGAATGGCCTTTCAGGGTGCAACCATCATGGCGTCGTATGACCAGAAGGCATCATACAGGGCGACACTGAAGTTTGTCATCACAGGGAACCTCGGGCCACCTCCGCCCTGTTTATAGTAAAAGCAACGGTTCACCGTAAAACGAGGTTTTACCTCTCGAACAGGGCTCCCGGGGAAACCGGCTTCTGAAAGCAACCCGCCTTTCAGACTTCAAGAAAGAGTGCCCCGGCCTCCACCCTTTTTTCTCCCGCCTCATCCTCGCACCACGCCTCGAGCTTCAGCCTCCTGCCGCGGGTCTCCACACACCTTCCCCTCACGATGATCTCTTCATCGACTCGAACGGGCTTAATGAACCTTACCTCGATACGCAACGTCACTGCCGGTTTTTTGTCGAAGAGACATACCTTTGCCATCACCTCATCCAGGACCATTGTGATGAACCCGCCGTGGACCACCTCCTTGAAACCCTGCATATATTCCTTCGGTCTCCACCTTGTATATACTTCTTTCTTTTCGGTGTCCCGGGAGAACTCTAGCCGTAATCCGTTCGGGTTTTCCCTGCCGCAGACGAAGCAGCCCTCATATGTGTCGCTGTACTCTACTTCCACCTGTAATTCCCTCAGGACCGGTATAGGAGCTATTTTACAATGAGCACCTTTCTAACGTACCGATCACTCCCTATTTTAATCACCATGTAATATACTCCCGGAACAACCGTTGCGCCGTTCCTGTTCCTGCCGTTCCAGGTTACAAGGTTCGTTCCTGCACTTCCTGTGCCGTCGAAGAGCACCTTTACCGGATTTCCTGCAAGGTCATACGCAGTGATCGTTACCTTCCTGCCGGAATCGATATAGTAGTTGATATAGGTTACGTCCCCGGTGCGCGGGTTAATGACATTGTTCCGTATGGTAACCCTCTGTGACTGCTCATAGAAGACCTTGAAATCCCACGGCACGCTTCCCCCGGTAGACTTGGGTCCGTCGGAGTAGTAGATCGCCCCGTCCGTGTCCACGAGGAACCGGACGACTGCGCCTTCGACCATCTCGGCATCGTCGTGAGGGATCGTTGCAGTCCAGCTCATTGCAGACCCGGTTGCGACGACCCTCCTATCGTTGGGGTTTGCGGGCGAGAGCCCGTCCGGCAGGGCCCCGACATCGAACCATAACGCCACAAAGTTGGCATTAAACTGCGTTTCTATACTAATCGTGATGTCAGAGTCCATGAACGCAGCCGGGAGGAGCGGATTTTCGAATACGCTCGAGCCGTCCGTTGCCGTGACCTTGACGATGAGGTTTGACCCTGCCCCGCCTATATCGACCTCGGCACCCTGTGGTGACTTCTGTGCGAGGAGGTCCTCGACGCAGGTGGTTCCTCCCGCCTTGATCCCGATCCCGGACGGGTTGCCGGGACCCGGCACAGACCACAGATCGGGCAGTATGAGAGAAGGGGTGGCCCCTAGCACTATATTAATGTAAACATCACCGGGAGTCGGATCATCGAGAGAGCTCCCTGCTCCGAACGAGTCGCCGAACGCCGCATTGAGGAGCTCGAAATCGGAACTGTTCGTACATGCAAGCTGCACAGGCTCCGTAAACTCGATCTGTATATAATCCCCGACGTCTATGTCGTTGCTGTCAGGGTCATTGAAGACTGCCGTTATCATTATCGGTTTGGCACCGTCAGCCGTGTTCTCCGTCTCGCCGTTGAGCATCTCGTTCGGCGTTGCGGCCTCCAGTATCTTGCTCGAGCCGAGCGTGCTGTACGAGGTAGAGGGAGTTACTCCTGTATCGTAGCTTCCGCCCTCATTGATAAGCAGTGTAACGGTGCTGACGTCTGCAGCGCCGTAGCTTCCGTTCTGTATCGTATACCCGAAAACCGCGATACAGTCCAGGCCGTCACCGCCCCCCCCCGCATCGGTGATGTCAACATTCTCGCTGAACTGCACGGTAATACGGTCTATACAACCGTTCTCGTCGAAGTCATCAGTAACAATGCTCCTGAAGGCGGGAAGGGCGCCGTCCTCTGCTGTTCCGCCGGTATCGCCGAGTCGGTTTCCTGCGAGATCGACGAGAAATATATCGGCCCCTGAGTAGTCGTAGCCCGGGATTGCGTCCGTGTCCCACAGACCGGTCTCTGTAAAGGTTATGCTGAACCTGTTGTCATTTGCATCCGCATCAAGGACTCCGTCGCTTATTCCGATCACAGACGTGCTGAAGCCTTCACCGTCGTGGGTCGCAATGTCGAAGTTGGTTGCGGTAAAACCGTCCTGTATGCCGCTGCTCGAAACATCGCTGGTCTCGAACTCGACCCGGTCGATATGGCCGTTCCCATTCAAATCGTAGGTCGCTTCCCAGCTTATGGACGGGCTATCAAGGTCCCATGCCGTAGCCGACGTTGCCAATACAGCCGCCGTAGATACGACCGGGTTTCCCGAAGCATCCTGTATCCCCGCATTGGCAGCCGGGATAAAGTTCCCTGAGGGCGCTGTATTCCCACTGGAGATACTACCGTGCGCGTCATCGCTCCTCGCGAGGTCGAACCGGACGATCCCTCCTGCTTCAACTGTCACTCCGACCTCAGTGATTGGAACAACAACATTACCACCAGTAGCAAAGCTCCCGTATCCACTCAAAACGCCGTTCGAATAATCTCCGCCGTGACCCGTGTCAAACCCCCCACCTGTCTCATCATCTCCGTCACTCGCTGTAAGTCCGCTCCCGGGAAGGAGGTCTCCACACCAGACAGGTTCACTGAAAGTAAGGTTTACCCTGTTCCACCAGTTCGTGCCGGATACGTTCAGCCTTGTAGTCTCAGCGGCGACCAGTACCGGATTCGCCCCGTCAGAGGTTGTGCCGCCTACAATGCTCGCAAGCTTGTTTGCAGAAAAGTCCTCTACATCATCCGTCCCGTCCTGTGTATAATCAAAATTTGGTGTGATACCAGTATCATAGCCCCCACCCTGTGTAAAACCTATACTGAATCTTTCATCATCTGCATCATTGTCATCCACTCCACCATTTATACCAGTAACAGCCGTCGAGAAACTCTCCCCTACATAACCCGCAATGTTAAAATTATCTATCCCAGGTACATCAACTATTGGTTCGCTGAGCTCAAACTCAACCCTGTCTATAAAACCATCAAAGTTGTTATCGTAAGTCTTTGCGACGACTATGACCGGTCCCGCCCCGTCTGTGGCCATCCTGCTCGTAAGGGGATTCGTATTGGGCGTGATCGGAACGAGATCTTCGATATTCCCTGCCACTACACTCAATGTCGGCGTCGCGTCCGTACCGGCCGAAGGCCACGTGATGTCTAACCATATGACCGCATCGTTCACCCCACCGTCTGCAGGAACACTGTTGACGCTCCCTCCCCCGTCAATGCCGAAATCACCCGCCGTGACACTCCCATCGTTTATACCCTCGCTGAACGTCACCTCGAGGCGGTCGATCGTCCCGTCCACATTCATGTCCATCGTAATGAGATCACTGATGACAGGACCCGCCCCGTCAGTGGCCTGCAGCGAATGATCATCAGCGATCTCTCCTGAACCACCACTAATTATATTGGCTCTCCCCTGTTTATAGGTGATTGTTGGCTTCTCGCCTGTATCGTATGATCCAATCTCGATCAATCCGACGGGCAGAGGGTCACCCAATGTTACAGTTCCCAAATAATCATTGGTATCTATGTTATAGGTAATTGGTGTTATATCAAAGCAGGCCAATCCCGAATCAGAACCGGTAACATCAACTGTCTCACTAAAGCGGATAGAGAGCTGGTCGATATGGCCATTACTGTCCATGTCTATTGTTGTTACCGAATCAATGACCAGTTGCGAAAACAGGTTTGTGGGAATCAGGAACAGTGAAATAATAAAAACTACCGATACGAAAAATGCTTTCAATGTCTTCATGTTAATCTTCTTTTACCTGCCTCCGCTCCTCTTCCATCTTCACCTTTACTGAAATTGCGTCTTTCAGCTGCAGAGCCTGTTTGTGTTTCGGGTCAATCTCCAGAACCCGTTCGACCATCTCCAGCGCCTCTTCATACCGGGCCTTCCTGTATAGATCGAGAGCCTTCATATAAAATGTTCCGATCTCTTTCTTTCTCTCCTCGATCCGAGTTACACCGAAATAGTATGAGAAGGAAACTGAAAACATGTTTAAGAACGCCAGACTCGGGCTGTAGGAGGCCTGGACACGTATGTCCCTGCTTCTGTATCCCAGCCCTACAGCGAACATGGGGTTCTCCTTGATCTGCACTCCGCCTTCCAGAAAAAACCTTTTACTGAAATCAAACTCCGCGCCGATTGAACCGTATAAAGGCTCATAGACCGGCACTGCAATCTCGGCGGCAACAAGGAGATTTTTCAGCACCCTGTACGAGGCCCCCGCATGGATCTCGAGCGGGAGCTTCTCCATCATCCTGCTGTACCCGATGTTCTTTACCGCGAGCCCGAATACAAGGCTCGGATCAGGACCGATGTGCCGCTTGAGGAGGTTTGTACGTACTATGACGCCGATGTCCGTCGCAAAGAGCAGATAGCTCTGTCCCGGGTAGAGCTCTTCTGGAACATTGTTGTAGAAGAGCTTCAGGTTCGCTCCAACCGCCATGTCGAGCGGGGAGAACTGATAGCCGAAGTTCAGAACACCGAGGCTCTGCGATATGATGTGGGATTGTCCGGTGGTCTCGCCGTAGTAGTCATAGTGAACGAACGGGAGATAGAGGTAGGTAAAACCGGCCCCGATAAAGAACCGTTCCGCAATGCCGGTCGAGAACCTGATGGCCTCATAGTTCACATCCTCGATCCATTCCTGATGGAGCACGGAGACCTTGTAGATCTTCCTCGTATCTCCGCCTGCAGGATTCGAATCGATATAGAAGGCATCATCGCTGATACCGACGAACGCCCCGCCGAGGCTCAGCGCCCTTGATCCGTAGATGAGCTTCAGCATCGGAGGACCCGCCTCTCCAGTATAGGGGAAGAGGAGGGAGGCCGGGCACAAAAAAAGAAGGAGAATAAAAACAAGGCTTTTAAAAAGACCTTTCAAAGCTCTCGACCACCTCTGTTCGCAGATATGGAGCAGTGCTTTCGTTCGCAGGACCTTCTATATAAGAATATAGCACACATGGTGACATGCTGCAAAAACGCACTGCCCGCTCATCCCTGTCACCAGCTATTCAGCCTCTTTAGAATTAATCGGCTTAATACCCCGATTCCGGTAAAAAAACTTGCCCGGAAGCCCGCAGGCACCCCTATCCTGCTGGGTTCGATGTTTCAATTTTTCATTCAAGATGTGCAGCAGGGCCGAATTTCGAACCTTGCAGTATTAAAAGCATCTCTACTCGCATGCGGTTTCCTGAAAGGAGAATCAAAAATGGTATAACGGTTTGAGACCGCCCTCTCCTCTTAAATTCCCGATCATCCCTTTCACTCTATACCGAGACAGGAGAAAAAAACAGGCCTTTAACCTCTGTGCCTCTGGTCTTTTTTAATCGTTGTTTTCTATCTCTCCGTATAATGAGGCATCCTCTCAGCGGATAATCGACGCTTCCGTTTCCTGATGATCCGCCCTCCCCCTGTGAACTGTGACCCTCCTCTTCGTCCCGAAGTCGATCTCAAACCCGACGGCATCATCCTTCTTCTTCTTCGAAGCAATCGATGCCGCGTCGCTGTAGCGGGCGATTATCCGCAGCGCTTTACGAATCGTCCCCGCGGCGCCGTCCCACATCATCACGCTGTAGGGGCCCGGGACGTCACGAACATCGATCTTCAGGTTCCCCCATCCGAGCCTGCAGAGAAAATCGTTTTCCGTCCTGTTCCTTCCGACAACGAGTTTGCAGCCCTCCGAGAGTCGAAAATGCCTTCCGTAGCGAAGTAAGATAAAGTCATCGACCCCCGGTTCAGCGGCATGCTCAACGAGATCTCTGAACCTCGCCTTAAACCCCTTCTCCGTGAGGATACACCCTCCCGCAGGTGACGGATACTCCCCTATTCCAAGGCGCGCCGCCATCTCCATCTGGGCCTTTCTTCCCCTGCCAGATATGGCATAGAGGTTTTCCCTGTTCACCCACCCTTCGGTCTCCGGGACCGTCGGCTGGAGAAGCCTCGCCGACAGGGGTCGGAGCAGATAGCCCTCGAGGCCGCTTCTTCTCTCTATTAGTTTCATAATGTTTTTTTTCTGGGACATGGGACGCTGCCCTACTACCTCTCCGGAGGCGACAAAGTCCGCCCCTATCTCTTTGGCGAGCTCCCATGCTTTTTTGAAGAACAGTATCTTACAGTCGATACATGGATTGACCCCGCTCCCGTACCCGTACCTGGGGTGAAGCAGGACATCCGTATACTCCTCCGATATATCAACATTGAGAAGGGGAAAGCCCAGAATTTCATCCTTTTTCTTGAAATCCCCGGGCAGTCTGTATTTCGGTATGTTGAACCAGGAGAGAAAATGAACACCCCACACATCGAGCCCTTCACGACCCATGATCTTCAGCGTCAGCAGGGAGTCGAGACCGCCGCTCGTGAGAACGAGAACCTTCCGCTTCATCCTGTTCTTCTACCCCCTGCGGGTCCCCCACAGGGGATCCCTGCGGGATGGAATAAAAAAGAGGAATAGAGCCCACCTCCGGTCCCTATTCCTCTTTTGAAACGGGTCATATAGAGTATCTTGGTATGTGGTCTCTGATCCACAGGACCTTCGGTCCAGATGACCTCAGATCTTTCAGATAATCAATCCGTCAGATCAGAAGAGGTTCCATATTACCCCGCTGATCTCCCTGATCATCGGAACCAGGACGAGTGAGATCACGCTCATAAGCTTTATCAGGATGTTGATCGACGGACCCACTGTATCCTTCATGGGATCGCCGACAGTATCACCGACAACCGCAGCCTTGTGCGCCTCGGAGCCTTTTCCGCCGTGTTTGCCTTCTTCGATGTACTTTTTGGCGTTGTCCATGGCTCCGCCGGAGTTTGCGTACTGGATTCCGATAATGATACCCGAAACAATAGCCCCTATGAGGGTACCTGCAAGAGTAACCGGACCGAACACTATCCCTACGGCGAGCGGGGTGAGAATTGCGATCGCTCCTGGGAGCAGCATTCCCTTTATTGCTCCCTTGGTTGCAATGTCCACGCATGTCTTCGAGTCAGGCTCCCCCTTGCCATCCATGATGCCGGGGATCTCCTTGAACTGACGGCGTACTTCCGCCACCATCTCGAACGCCTCCTTCTTCACCGCCTCGAACAGAAGCGAGGAGAAAAGAAACGGCAGCATACCGCCGATAAGGAGTCCTGAGAGCACCTTGATAGAGGAGAGTGCGAGCGAACTCTCAGCAATGTTGGCGGACACGATATAGGCGGCAAGCAGACCGATCGCAGCGTACGCGGCCGACCCTATTGCAAACCCTTTACCGATAGCGGCAGTGGTGTTCCCCACCGAATCGAGATGATCCGTCACTCCTCTCACTTCAGGCGGGAGACCGGACATCTCTGCTATTCCGCCAGCGTTATCGGCAATCGGACCGTACGAGTCTACGGAGACGATCATCCCGGTTGTGACGAGCATCCCGAACGATGCTATCCCGATTCCCAAGATCCCCGCACTTCCTGAAGAGATGATGATCGCAAACACTATTGCAATAACCGGTATAAAAACACTCTTCATTCCGAGGGCAAGGCCGCCTACCACACCGATTGCCGGACCGGTCTCGCAGCTTTCTGCGAGCCGCTTCACAGGCCGGTACCGGTTCGACGTGTAGATCTCACTCACAAAGCCTATGATTATTCCCGATATGGTGCCGGAGACGAGACTCCAGAAGATCCCCCACTTTCCGTAGTTACCGAAAGGAGCGCCCGTTTTCCATATTATCACAGCGGAGAGGATCATAGTGAGCACCGCAGCTACGTACGTACCGCCCAGCAGCGCACCCTGTGGGTTCTTCCTCGCAGCCGCTTTCACAAACATCACCCCGAGTATAGACGATATGATGCCTGCCGAAGCAATGGAGAGAACTATCTGGATGAGGTTCTTGACTCCATCGAGGTTGACTGCCGTGAGCTTCATCGTTCCGAGTGAAACGACGGAGATCGCGAGCACCATGCTCGCAATCATCGACTCTATGTATGACTCGAGAAGGTCCGCTCCGAGCCCCGCAGTGTCCCCGACATTATCTCCGACATTGTCGGCAATGACGGCCGGGTTTCTCGGATCATCTTCAGGAATGCCCGCCTCGACCTTTCCGACGAGGTCCGCTCCCATGTCCGCGCCCTTGGTAAATATACCACCGCCTGAACGGGCAAACAGGGCAAAGAGGCTCGCACCCATTGCGTATGCGTTGATGTTACCGAGCTTTCTTATAAACAGCGCCGAATCGGTTTCCCTGAATACCCCGAAGGCGAAGAGCAGTATCACCAGTCCGAGGAGGGCGATACCGACAACGGAAAGACCCATCACCGCACCTCCGGAGATCGCTATGTTGAGGGCTCCCTTCATGCCGCCATCCCTTGCTGCATGGGTGGTACGTACGTTCGCCCTCGTCGCTATCGACATCCCGATGAGTCCCGCCGCTCCTGAGACGATCGCACCCCATACAAACGAGACCGCAGACGCGTATCCGAAGTATTTCCTGGTGAACAGCATCGCGAGCGCGATAACACCCACGACGATGAAGATGTAGGTGTACTCCCGCCGCAGGAAGGTCGATGCGCCGATCTGTATCTGCCGTGCGATTTTCCGCATTACATCGGTTCCCTCTTCCTTCGAGAGCACGGAACGAATAAGTAAAAGCACTACAATGATAGCAATGACACTCGAAACGAGACCAAGTACAAGTCCGCTCATAATCACCTCCGAATAGAACAAGTTTGATTGCACCGTACCGGACCTCTCGTGTACCGACTCCAAGCATTTTTTAGTTACTTCAAGCTAATTTTTTTTATCGAATATGTCAATAAAAAGGTAGATCATCAGGACTATGTGTACCTGAACCTGGATAGTTTGCTGTGAGAAAACCGCTTTTTTACTACCGTGATTTGAAAGTTGAGTATTGCGTGCGAGTAACCTACACCATGAAATATAATACATTGCGCAGCCTGATGTTGGCTGTCCTCTACCATTTCCGGAATATCATGAAAAAACCCTGATGCTTTGGCAAGGCGCCTACAGTTCGGCAAGATCCACATGGGAGGTTACAGGCCTTCGATCGGAATTTTAGGTATGCATGACGGCTGCACCGTGCGTGCCGTTACCGGAGATTTGCTCCTTTTGCCAGCGCTCTGCCTGCCGGTGTGAGAAAAACTGCTTCGGCTTGCATCTTTTTCATTCGGCTGGATTCTTTTTTGAGGTGTGCAAGGCGGTCGGCATCGTGCACTATCTTATAATTCATGGATCCGCCCCCCCTGTCTTCGTGAAGGGTGGCGATGATCTCGCAGATCTCATCGATGTGATCCATCTGCAGCCCTTCTTTCAGGAGGAACTTTCTCGCCTCCTCCTCTCCGCTACTCTCAGGGCTGACGACTTCATCCCTGGGCCCGATATCATGAAGTATTGCGGCAGGGATCACGATATGCGCGTCTCCTCCCTCCCTGCTCAGGACCTCTTCGGCATAACGGAGGACGGTTTTTGCCTGTTCCATTCTCCTGCGGTCGGGCCCGAACCTCTCCCCCAAAGCGGTCAAGAGTCTCTGCTTCACCGATTTCACCCTGCTATTCATGTAGCTCGCATACTGCGCGTCACCGATACACTCTCTTGCAATCTTGCACCACTCGATACAGCTCATATCCTGAAACCGCGTCACAACCGTGCTGCAGTTCCTGCAAGGAGCACTTATTTCATCGGTCCAGATCTCGACCTCATACCTGCATGATGGGCATCTGAAAATTTCAGGCTCGGGCTGCCTCATGAGCTTTGCGCCCGGGCATTTCATGTTCATAAGGGTATCCTTTCAGCAGAAAGATTTTGAAGCGGATGTCGAGACTTCGTTTCCGCAATATATTAAATCATACAAAAACAGGACGTTTTCTTCCATTTAATAAATGGATACTCGAATATTCCTATTTCGCCTTGTTACATTAAAGCCGCACCATAGACACCCGATGGAGGAAGGCTTCGATATCCTTCCCTTTTTGCCCCTGCGTCATCGTAACGCTGAAGCATAAAGCTTCAGCGTTACGATCTTTCTTACTTTTCCGCCAGCCACTCTTGTTTCAGTACTTCTCCTTTTACACTTATCACGATATGCTTGAGTGGAACACGCCTTTGGGCAGATCCAAGCGCCTCCTCTGTGAGACGAAGGAGTCCCGAACAGCATGGAACCTCCATCGTAATCACTGTGAGGGTGTTTATCTTCGCATGATCGAAAAGCGCCCGTATCTTTTCGAGGTAGATCTCCTTTCCGCTGTCAAGCTTCGGACATGCGATGGCAACCGACTTTCCGGCCAGAAACCGCTCATGGAAACCGCCTACCGCATACGCAACACAGTCGGCAGCCAGGAGCACGTCCTTTTCCCTGAAGAATGGAGCCATCGGCGATACGAGGTGGAGCTGGACAGGCCAGTGCCCAAGCCGTGACGGAGAGGCCGTACGCTCATTGCCTGCATCGGTCTTTTCCCTATCGAAGTCCAGTTCCCGTGACTCGGGACATCCGCCCCCGCACGCCGAAGCAGGCTCCTGTTCTATCGTGATATCTATATCTCGTTCTTTCAGGAATTTCATCGCCTGTTTCAGATATTCCTCCTCGCCGTGATCCTTCAGGTGCAGTAGGTGTGCTTGTACGGTATTTTCCCCCTGCTTCACCACATTTTCCATTACGAGGCTTTCGTCGTACGCTTCCGCCTCTCTCTTTTCTATTGTAATTGCGCCCTCTGGACAGTGTCCCAGGCATGCTCCCAGCCCGTCGCAGAAAAGGTCCGACACAAGCCGCGCCTTGCCGTCTATGACCTGAATCGCTCCCTCGGGACAGTTTGGTATACAGAGTCCGCATCCTGTGCATTTATCCTCGTCTATTCTGATTATCTCTCTCTTCATCCCTCTTCTCCTCTATCGTAGTGATATTAATATAGCGGCCTCTCAAAATAAAACCTTGATCTGTGTCAAGAAATCGCGTAAAAGTATAAGAATGAATGTTGCAAACCTCTTGCGGCTGGCGGAGTTCTTCAGGGGACTCTCAGGCTCGAGCATCAAAACACTTGCCGAAATATGTATCCCGAAAACCATCGAAAAGAAAAAGCTTCTTTTCAGTGAGGGACAACAGGGGCATGCAGTATACCTCCTCACAAGCGGGGCCGTACAGCTCTTAAAGACCGCGGCTGACGGCCATGAGACTGTCATCAAGGTCGTGGGCCCGGGCGAGATATTCGGGGAGGTCATCCTCTTCGAGCAGAAGAGCTATCCTGTGAGCGCACGCGCGCTCGGCAGGAGCGCCGTTGTCCTTATACCGAGAATACAGCTCCACTGCCTCCTGAACAACGAGGATTTCAGAAACGACTTCATGCGCATGATGATGGCCAAACAGCGATACCTCACCGATCGTATCCTCCTCCTCACCGCATACGATATAGAAGAGCGTTTTTTCATGTTTCTCTCCGAACATTATGGAGAAAAAGAGGAGTACACACTTCCCATGTCAAAAAAGGACCTCGCCTCGAGCATAGGCACACTGCCGGAGACACTGTCGAGGCTGCTCGGACGGCTCGAGAAGGAGGGAAAGATTACCGTAAGAGGAAACGTATTCCGCATGAGAGAGGGGTTTTGGGAAGACAGAAGACCCCAAGGGTGAGCGTTCATGCCTTTCGTTTCATTTCAATCGAACTCAGTATACTTCTTGTTGCTGTTGTAGCTCTTGCTGAGAGGATACTTCCTTTTGTTGATCAGAAACTTCTCCCTGACGGTATCCGAGAGGTCCATCCCCACGCTGTCGGCGAAGAACAGAAGATAGATGAAGATATCGGCGATCTCTTCCCGTATCCTGCGTTTCCCCTCCTCTGAAAACGAGAGAGCGTCCACTTGTTTTTCCGACTTCCATAAGAATAGCTCCTGGAGCTCTCCCGCTTCGATCGAGAGCGCAGCCGCGAGATTCTTCGGGTCGTGATACTGTTTCCAGTTCCTCTCGTCCCTGATCTTCAGCGCTTCATCCAGAAGCTGTTTAATCGTTGTTTTATGGTCCATCGAAGCCTGCCCCCTTTGTCATGGCAAACAGAAGATAATGATATATATGAATGTACAATCATGAATCCGGCTTTTACTCGAGGTTCTGTTTCACTGAATACAAGGTGCTACTTCCGGCACCTCTCTTACGGTTGATTTCAGGTATAATACTCAGGATCCGTAGCATCGGAAACATCTGTTCTCAGTAATATTCGGTGAAGTCACGATTATCCTCACCTTTCAGCATAGCCGAGATATATTTTGCCGCTTTACGGGCGCCGTGGAGCGGTATTTTCCGATAGTCCGCCGCTCTTCCGATATTGGCGCATATCGCTTCGGAGAGCGATCCCGCAGCAGTCTCTGAATACGACATCCTTATCCCCGCACCGTGCCGCAGAAGCCTCGTGGAACAAGCCTCTGCTGCTCGAAATGATCTTCCAGAGGAAAATAGATAAAGGGACGCTGAAGCGCGGTAAGCTCGAGGGTGGTGCTTCCTCCTCCCTGTACAACCGCGATATCCGAGGCTGCGAAATGCTCGTAGAGATTCGGAACAAACCCTTTTACGGTTACGCCTTCCCCTGATTCGATGCCTTCCGGCGAGATACCCGGTCCGCACACCAGCACCATCCGGAGATTTGGAACCCGCCTCCTTATGAGCGGGTATGCACTCCTGCAGAGCCTTAAGAGCTCCGCCCCGATCGGGGACCCTCCGCTAGAACATACAACGAGAGGTTCTTTTCCGTACCCGAGTCGGTTCTTAATTTCATCCCTGTTCTTGTAATCCTCAGGCTCGAAACCGAGCACGTATCCAAGAAAGGTGCACCTCAGATTCGCATACTCGCGCTTTCTGGGGAGGAGGAGCCCGAACCTCTCATCCGGAACATCGTCCGGCTCCCCGACGAAGAGCGTATGATAGCCGGGCACGTGTGTTTTTCCGGTCCCCGACCATACACGGTTCATCACCCAGAGCTGGAGGCGTTCCGCAGGCCGCCCGGACATCGGCTCGAAACCGATGAAATCCACTATCTCCACGAAAACAGGCCTTCGGCCTCCCTTTGCCTTGCATATATAGTATGAAATCTCGTACGCCTCATCCGCCACCACGAGGTCGAAGCTGTACCGAGAGAGAATCTTCTTGAACAGAGCTATATTGTGAAGCCACCCTTTTGCTGCCCGCTTCCCGTACCGAAACAGGTTGAGGCTCGTTCCTTTTGCCGCGGAACGGGCGGCCTCGTTCACGTCGTAGTAGCTGTCCGACTCTTCGAGAAGTGTCTCTCCTCTTTCTTCGAGCAGCATTTTAGCCGACCCTGAGGCGAGCCACCCTATCTCGACATCCTTGCATACTCTCCTGAGCTCATTCGCGATTGCCATGTCCCGCGTATCATGGCCGAGTCCGACCGAGCCTGATATGTACAGCACGTTTAATGTTCGCACAAGCCGCTTCCCTCGTCGTCAATGTTATCCATACTGTTCATCGTCGGAGGAAGTCAAAAGACCTTTTCAGTATCAATCTCCTGAACAAAAGATGGGCGGTGAGATGCAAAAGCTGGGGAGCATGTACCGTACCAGCCCTCCCAATTCCTCCAGAGGTCATCCGAGGACCTCTTCGGGATCCACGGGTCGAGAAGAGCCGAAAACATCATCACCCTGTTTGTATCTATGAATTTTGCGAACAGGGACGGGTCGTAACGAAAGAAACTCGGTATCCTCTCGAGGTCTTCCAGAGATGTAAAAGAGCGGGCACAGTCATCGAGATCCTCCCCGATCCGGACCGATTGCTCACGATGAGCGCGCCGGCTCTTTCCGGTCCGGTAGAGCTTTGTTGCGATGCTGTGCCATGAGATGATCTTGAGGTTTCCTCCTGTGATGACGAGAACGCAGCGTTCGATCCTCGTATCGACCGCCATTGTGATGGCAGCGATCATCCCGCCGCTCGAGATCCCCATGATGTGTATTCTTTCGTAGCCCGATCTCTCCAGAAAATCGACACATGTTCTTACATCAACCACCGCCTGATAGAACTTTTTTTTCCATGACCTCGGTCGGACCGCCGAGGAACCTGTCGAACTGCTCGCGGTCCTTTGATACTCTGCCGTAGTGAAACGGCAGAACAGGCATGAGGGCCGTGAAACCGTGCCATCATAGCATCTCCGCTTAAAACCGAGGCCAGGAGAGGCTCCTTCTCCCCATGCCGTGCACGAACACCACCGCGCCTCTCGAGTTTGCCGATTCATACAGATACGCCACTGCCCTGTCCACTTCCGGGCAACCTGACGGGAGCGGGCTTTTGAAAGCACACCTCCTTCGGGTTTTCACCTGAGACATCGAACAGCACGCCGTCTCTCGAAACATCATACATCTTCTGTTCTCCGCCGATTTTACCGCTTACAACGCACCACTCATCATAATGTGTTATATAAAATGATGTCAAGGGAATGCGTCCTGGAGCGCCGTTCATTCGGTGTATGGCTGTTGCGGCAGCAATGGCCTTGCCCTGTCCCATATACAGACCACCGGACATCCTCGTTTGCTACCTGACCGCTCGGAACCTGCAGATATACGATTTTGCGTCCGGACATATTTGGATGACAAAAATTTTCCCTTGTTTTATACTTTCTATATGCCGACGAATGTCACGCCAGAATACAGAAAGGCTGAAGAGGCGTTCCGAGCCGCAAGCAGTACTGACGAGAAGATCGAACGACTCGAGGAGATGATAGCCCTTCTCCCGAAGCACAAGGGAACGGAACATCTCTACGCAGACCTGAAGCGCAGGCTTTCAAGGCTGAAGAAAGAGCAGGAATCATCTAAAAAGAAAACGGGCCGCGGGCCCGTCCTTGATTTCACACGAGAGGGAGCTGCCCAGATCATCATAGTCGGTCCCCCGAACTGCGGGAAGTCAACGATCCTCGATGCGCTTACACATGCACACCCGGAGATCGGGGACTACCCTTTTACAACGAACCGGCCGCAACCCGGGATGATGCCTTTCAAGGACATCCAGATTCAGCTCGTGGACACACCCCCGATGACAGGGGACTTCATGCACATGCACTTGCTCGGGCTCGTGAGGCACGCGGACGGCGTGCTGCTCGTTGCGGACCTCGCGTCCGATACGATCCTCGAAGACATGGATGCGGTTTTCGAGGCTTTCGGCTCACGTCATGTCAGGTTCGTTCCGGACCGAACATCCGACAGGGACAGCGTTTTTTGTAAGATCATCGCCAACAAGCGTGATGCACCGGATGCGGAGGACCGCCTGAAGCTGCTTCAGGAGTACCTCCACGAGGAGCCGGCAGGAGAGCGGCTCGATCTACTCCCCGTCTCATGCACCCAACAAAAACAGATTTCCGGGCTGCCCGAGATCATCTTCAACTGGCTCGGGATCATCAGGGTCTACACGAAGTCCCCCGGAAAGAAACCCAAGCTCGACCATCCTTTCACCATCTTTACAGGAGGGACCGTGGGGGATATCTGCGCGCTTGTGCACAGGGACTTCTCAGAAAACCTCAAGTTCGCCCGCCTGTGGCGCGGATCTCACGACCCTGTCACAGTGTCGAAAAACGAGATTGTGGAGGACGGCGACGTGGTGGAGCTGCATATTTAGGTATCGAATGCAACAAAGACCCTCTAACCACCATTTCTCACAAAACCATGTAAATACTTTGAAATAGGGGGTTCAATCCCCGTTTCTCATGAACAACAGCAAACTATAAGTAACGGGGCTTTTAGCGCTTTTCTCACTGTAAACTCTATTTTTTACATGAAAATATAAACCACTATCATATCGTCACTAAGCTCCATTGATATGCAATTGTTTAGAAAACCGTACTAAGGTTATTCCCCGGTATTAACTCACAGGATATCGGCGCAACCGTCGTATATTGACTGGCGTTCGAATCGGAACAACACTCAGCTTAAATATAATCATGAATCACGGCATTTCTCATGTCTTAAGCAGTGAAGAAGGGGCAGTCTCATTGGAAAACCAAGTGAGGATATTTCAAATAAAATTGCTATTTTTCTATTGACAAAATAAAATAGTTCATTAGAATAACAGTCATTCAGATGACTGACGAGGTGAATGGGTGTCTGCCGGAAGAATAAGCTACAACCCCCTCTACCTTCAGGTCAAGGAGGTAATCCTCAAACGGCTGGCGGAGGGTTCATATGCACCCGGTACGGTCATTCCAAGTGAGCAGAAACTCTCAGCCGATTTCGGAACGAGCATTTCCACCATCCGCCAGGCCCTCTCGATCCTCGTCTCAGACGGCTACCTAGTTAAGAAGCAGGGGAAGGGTACCTACGTATCGGAAAAAAAAACCAAGATATCCTTTCTCAGCTGGATTGGTGAATCAAAGCAGGGTATGGAGATCATCAGGGAGCTTATTGAAGCATTTGAGCGAAAGTATCCCTCCATCTCGATTGAATACATCCCCACGACCTATCCTGAAACCAGGAATGACCTCCTCAAGCTTATCACTAACGGCACTGCTCCCGATGTAGCCCAGATCGTGTCTCACTGGACGAGCTATTTCGCTTCAATGGGTGCCTTCGAACCGCTGAATGATCTTTTGAGCAGGGAGAACATCGAAGGCAGGATTTTCGAGAAGGATACTCTCGGGGGTATCTATCAGAACAGAATCTATTCGGTGTCCTGGGGCCTGTGCCCGGTTTCGCTCATTGCCAACAGAAACATCCTCAAGGAGGTCGGAATCGACCGAATCAACCCACGAATGTCAATTGAGGAATTCTTTGACCTGTGTAAAAGGATAAACTCTTTCTATGGAGACGGAGCGAAGTACTGTTACGGGCTTCCAATATCGGGCGACGAAACAGATCTTCTCAGGATCTATACCTTTTTACAGGTATTCCATGGAGGGTTCGTAGATGTAAAGGAACAGGTGATATTCAATTCAAAGGAGAATGTTCGCGGATTCACATGGCTTCGGAACTTTGTGAACAGCATCAGGGTCTTCATTGCGGATATCTACACAATCAGAAAACATCTTGCACAAAATGAGATCGCCTTTATCTCGGACGGACCGTGGGTCAAATACATCCTCGAAGAACTGACCGGGGAGGATTTCAACAGGAACTTTCAGGTCCTTCTGAATCCTGTGAACGCGGAGGAGAAATCCTACTCCTGGAACTACAACCATGCACTTGCCATCTGTTCACAGAGTAAAAACAAGATGTACGCAGCGAAGTTCATCGATGCCATAACTGTCGATCCGGAAATCAGCGGCCAGTACTACGCTCGAGTGGGCCACCTTGCGGTGAGCACGCGTGATCTTGAAGGCTCTGTCTACGAAAAAGCTCCCTTCTGCATGTTCAAGGACCAGCTTGAAAATGCAGTGGTGATAAACGCCCAGAACGCGATGTTTGAGAAGGCGATGGTTTTGTGCATAGACGCGGTAAAAAAGATCCTCTTCGAAAGAGCGAACATCGAGAAGGAGCTCGACGAAAAGCAGTACTATCTGAAAATGCTCTACTATGGATGAAACAGCATGCCCTGAATTGCTTTGTCTAGGTGGTAAAAATTTTTCAGGGTGTTTGAATATCTCAGCTGCGTGTGAAAATCATTTTCTTGAGAAAGGGGGTGAGAGTTCATTAGTATTACCGTTTTAAAATCACCAGCTGTTCTCTTCCTGAAAAAAGTGTTAAAAATAACCAAACGGAGGTAACAGTGTTATGAGAAAAAAGATCTTATTTGTGTGTGCACTTGCGATGCTGGTTGTTCCGGTCCTTCTATTTGCAGGCTCACCGAAGGAGCCCGAAGTAGCTGCAAAACCGGAAAAGATCACCATCGTGGTGTACGAGCCGGTCGAGGCCAAGGGGATGACGGAGTTCGGCAAGGTTTTCAAGGAGAAGTACGGCATCGATGTCGAGGTATTTACCATTCCATGGGCAAATCTGCACGAGAAGATCATCGCCGACCTTACCGCGAAAACAGGTTCCTATGATCTCATCGCCATCCCAGGGCTCTGGTCGCTCGAGTTCATCTATGCGGGGTATATCGAGCCACTTGACACATATTGGAAAAACCCGGATTATCCTTCCTTCGATATTGAGGATTACCCGCAAGACATCGTTAACCTCGTGGCTGATGAGGGCCATGTGTACTGGATTCCGCATCATGGCACAACACAAATTCTTTTTTATAGAAAGGACATCTTTGAAAAAGAGAATTTGAAACCGCCACAAACCTACGACGAGATGTTCAGAATTGCCGAGCTGCTCACCAACAATCCCAAATATCCAGAGGTATACGGTTTCGGCACGACCGCAAAGCAGGGTGAGTGGGCTTCAAGTACCTGGTGCACCTGGATCTGGTCGTGGGGAGGAGACTACTTCGACAAGAACTGGCACCCAATATTCAACAATGCCAAGGGGGTGGCATCTCTCGAAGCCTATGCAGAAGCTGTGAACCGGTTTGCACCGCCCGACTGTCCCAACTGGGGGAACGAAGAGGGAGGAGCCGCGATGCAGCAGGGGAGGCTTGCCATGCTCCAGATGTGGCCCTACCTTGCAGCCGCCATGGATGATCCTTCCCAGTCGAAGGTTGTCGGAAAGGTTGGATACGCACCCATGCCGAAGAAAGAGCTGAGTTTTCCGCGCCTGGGATCCTGGGGGCTCACCATCTCCAAGTACTCTAAAAACAAAGAGTGGGCATGGCGGTATATGGCCGAGTTCAACAGCAAGGAGAACGTTGAAACGATTCACAGAGCAGCCGGTATGCCGATCTGTCGAACGAGCGTGGCCAGTATGCTTGCGAAGACGGACCCGCTCTTCAAGGCAATATTCGAGAGTTTTGAGCACACGAAGGAGCGACCCGGTATCCCTGAGATCACACAAATTATCGATGTGTGGGGACTCGCAGTATCGAGGGTTGTGGTCGGCGATACAGACGCCCAGACCGCGCTCGATGAGGCGGCCGAAGAGATCGAAGTGATACTTCGCGACGGCGGTTATATTAAAGACTGAGTCTCTCTGGTGAAATATCAGGGATTTTTTCATTCTTAGTTGGTTCGCTCCAAGAATCTTGGAGCGAACCAACATGAAAGAAGCTGTGGAGAGAGGGGGCCCGAGATGACGGGGAGGCGAGCCGATCGGGCGAATCTCACCGAAAAAAAAGGTGGGGGGAACTCTATGGAAAGTGTGATCGAAAAACGTGCGAGATCGGAGAGGAGGAAACGACGCATCACACCATACCTGATGCTCGCGCCGCTTCTTATCGGGTTGTTCACCCTGGTGTATTACCCCCTTTTTACGACAATACGCTTGAGTTTCTACCGCTATGCGTGGAACAAACCGCAGGCAGGCATGAAATTCGTTGGATTTACGAACTATAAAAGGATTTTCACCGACGGGAAAGAGTTTTGGCCGTCCATGGAGAATACGGGAAAGTTTACTGCAATCTCGACTTCGCTCTGCATCCTCTTCGGTCTCGGTTTAGCGCTTTTCGTTGACAGAGAGTTCAGGGGGAAAACGGTGTACGTTACTCTGCTTCTGTTGCCTACAATGATTGCACCTGTTGTCTCGGGCCTTATCTGGAAGTTCATGTTCGACGGACTTTTTGGTGCCGTCAATTATCTTATTGGCCTGTTCGGTATGGAACCCATCGCCTGGCTCAGCAGCAAAAAAACAGCGCTCGGGTGTGTGCTCGTTGCAGATATATGGCAGTACACCCCCTTTGTGTTTCTCGTTATGCTTGCCTCTCTGCAGGCAATTCCGGTCGATCTCTTTGAAGCCGCAAAGATCGACGGAGCCTCAGGATTTAAGCTCTTTACACGGCTCAAGCTCCCCATGATTCTGCCGCAGCTTCTGCTTGTGGGTGTCATCCGGCTTATGGACACATTCAGGATTTTTGACCTCATCTATCTTATGACAAACGGAGGGCCTGCTGGATCAACGCAGACTATCGGTTTTCTCACCTATCAGCGGACATTCAGGCACTTCAAGATGGGTGAGGGGTCGGTTATCGCATTATTTATACTGATTGCGGTGCTCGGCTTGTCGTGGTATTTCATTCGGGCGCTGCTCGAAAACGCGAGGGGGCTTGCACGGTGAAGAGGACTGGATCAACAGGAGTGGCGATTTGCCGGACACGGGGGGTACGGGTCACAAAAAGGGCTCTCTTTTATATTGCCCTGACGATAATCACCGCTCTGTTTTTGCTTCCTTTCTGGATAATTTTGACGACCTCGCTTCGCAGCCGGCTTGAAACTTTTAACAATGTGGTGGTGCTTTTTTTTAAACCGACCATTGAGCACTATGTACGGGTTCTAGCGGGAGAAAATTTTCCCCGCTACTTTTTCAACTCCTTTATCATAGCAAGCGCTGTGACTGTGCTTGTATCCTACCTGGGGGCCCTCACCGCTTTTACCCTGACCCGGTTTCTTTTTAAAGGCTACCGTATGGTGACGATCGGTATCATAACTGCGAGGATGTTTCCTCCCATCGCGCTGCTCCCAGCGTTTTTTCTGCTCGCCTCGCGTCTTCATCTCGTGGATACACGGGCGGTTGTCATATTTGCACACACAGCATACGGGCTACCCTTCATCGTGTTCATGATGCTTGGATTTTTTTATGCGGTACCCCGTGATCTGGATGAGGCGGCAAGGATCGACGGATGCTCCTGGTTTGGGGTGTTCAACCGCGTGATCCTTCCCAACGTGGCTCCAGGGCTTGCTGCCGCAGCGATTCTCTCATTTGTGTGGTCATGGAACGAGTTTTTGTTCGCACTCGTTCTAACGCGGGCAACAGCGAAGACGCTGCCCGTTACAGTTTCGGAGTTTTTGACCTTCACGCAGGTGGACTGGCAGGGGCTTACATCGATGGGGACAATTTTGATTGTTCCGGCAGTGATCATTACAATATTCGCTCAGAAGCACCTTGTCAAGGGGCTTACTGCAGGAGCAGTCAAGACTTAGTGTATGGAAAATCCTGAAAGGCTCGAAAAGGTCCTTCACTTGCAGATAGGCGGCCGGATTCTCACGCGGGATGTGATGAACAATAAGGAGGTACTCGTCCGTTTCGAAAAGGTTATTTTCGAACCCTCATGGTCGCGAGAAAATTCTTTCAAAATCGCCAATGTTTTGCCACGTGAAAGAATGGTTTGAAAATTCTAAAAAATATATTGCCATACCATGCAGGAGCACGCAGCATGACAAATCAACAGCGGCTTTTAAAGGCTCTGAACCGGGAGCCCATTGATGTCATACTCACATGGGATTTCATGGATAATTTGAAAATACTCGAGCAGTACGGTGGTTACAAATGGAGGGAGACCTACGAATGGCAGGACATACTCGAGATCAACGTGAAGGCCTTCAAGAACATCGGTCTCGACATGACACGCTACATATACGATCCGGTTAACCACTGGATGGGATCGAAGATTTTCAATTGGATTCGTTTCTTTGGTGTAAACCCCGACAACTGACGTATTAAGCTGGCAGGTGACACGGCATGGATTGCGGCAGGGTAGCCTCTCCTTCGGAACCCCTGACGAGGTCAGAAAAGAGGTCTGTGAAAACATGGAAATTTTCAAGCAGGGTGGCGGGTTTGTGTTCAACAACGTACATAACATACAGGCCACTGTTCCTGTCCAGAATCTCGTGGCCTTCTTCGAAGCATATGAGAAGTACAGTACATATTGATTGCAGCAGGGAGTGCGAAAGAAGATGTACAGAACAGGCACGGGGCACTATAAGGAAGAGGATGCTGTGGTACTCGAAAATGATGCGCTGAAGGTCAGTATACTCCCACGCTGGGGTTCGAAACTCGCCTCAATACTCTACAAGCCGCTTGACTATGAGCTTCTGTGGCAGAATGCCGGGAAGGATTACCGGAAAACAGCCTACGGCGATCTCTATGAAGCGGGAGAGGCCTCCGGATTTGATGAGATGTTTCCCACCATATCGCGCTGCTTCTACGAGAGTGAAACCTGGTCAGGTACCGAGATACCCGACCACGGCGAGGTATGGAGCATTCCCTGGAAGTATGAGATCGCCGATGACCAGGTGCTGCTCAGAGTGAAAGGTGTACGGTTTCCCTATTATCTCGAAAAGAAGGTTTTTCTTGAGGGAGCTGTTGTGCATCAGCAGTACAGGGCTGAGAATCCGGCAGCTTCAGACCTTGAGTATATCTGGGCTGCCCACCCCCTCTTTAACACCACAGAGGGCATGGAGCTCATCGTTCCACAGGGCATGCACAGAATCGTAAACGCGGTGCCAAGCAGGCGACTGGGTCCATACGGCAGGATATACGGGTTTCCTTCAGCAGAGCTCGAAGGAGGTAAAAAATTTGACCTCTCGAAAGTCCCGAAAAAAAACAGTGCCGATTACCAGAAGTACTGGTTTTTAGGTAAGGTGACAGAGGGGTGGTGCATCCTGTACAATCCTATAAAAAAGCTGAGTATCGGCATGACCTGGCCCCGGGACAGGGTGCCCTATCTCGGTGTGTGGGTCAATGAGGGGGGTTGGGCGGACCAGTACAACATCGCACCTGAACCGGCAACAGGTGCCATGGACAGGGTCGATTTCTCGAAGATGTGGGGAATGAGCAGCGTGCTCCGAGCCGGAGAAGCACGTGAGTGGCTGCTTGCCATATCCGTGCGCGAGGGTGATAGACCCCGGTAACTTCAATACACATGAGATCTCATCTGCTGTGTGGTCGTGAGTTTCAACTCTATACATGACGGAAACCGGACATTTAATATTTAATGATACAGCAACTATTTTATATCCCGAGTTCAATAAGCAAGTTTTATTTTAATCGATTTTTGAGTTATTTTGCTGCACCGGGTCCGGCCTGCTCTGGTAATTCTAACATATACGTTTTGCTCCTATTTCAGTATATTGTTACTGTAGTACCCGCCATAAGCCGGTCTAACGCGTTTTTCTCACAGAGCCGAAACAATGACTTGGAACTGTTTACCGGCGAGAATAGCGCTAAACCGCCCGTTTCCATGTGAGAAATGGGGGTTACACATCATTACATCGAGGTTTTTTTCATGCAGGTAGGAATCATAGGATTGAAGCAGTCGGGCAAGACGACTCTCTTTCGTGCCCTCGCTTCGGTCGAGGATCGGGGCATCGGCATTGCAGCCGTTCATGTTCCAGATGACAGGGTATCTGTTCTCTCTAAAGTATTCAACCCCAAGAAGATTACATACCCGCAGATAGTCTTCAAAGACATCGAGATATCTGTAGAGGATGACGGATCGTTCCACGCTTCGACGGTACAGCAGATGAGAGAGATCGATGCCGCGGCCGTTGTGCTGAGGACGTTCGAAAACGACAGCGTCCCTCATCCGAGCATCACGATAGACCCTGTGAGGGACCTGAAGGAGATCGAAGACGAGATCTTTCTTACTGACCTGCTGCAGATCGAACGGCGGCTGGATCGGCTCGAGAGGGAACAAAAGAGGGGAAGAGAATACGAACTTCTCAAAAGACTGGGCAAGGGCCTCGAGGAGGGTACCTCGGTAGGACTCCAGACTCTCAACGATGACGAAAAAAAATTGATCCTGGGGTTCCGTTTTCTCAGCGCAAAACATGTTCTCGTCGTCATTAATGCGGACGAGAACAACAGCTATCCTGAAGAAAGCGTGGTGTCTTACTGCAAGAATCGGGGCTATGAATATATCAAGATCTACGGAAAGATCGAAGAGGAGATAGGGACTCTCTGCCATGAGGAGCAGAAGGAGTTTCTCGAAGACATCGGGCTCAACGAGTCCGTGATGGCGCGGTTCGTGAACAGATGCTACACCATGCTTGATCTCATCTCCTTTTTCACGGTCGGAGAAGATGAGGTAAAGGCGTGGAACATAAGAAGAGGCAGCACGGCCCGGGAAGCGGCGGAAAGGATCCATACGGATATCGCCAAGGGGTTCATCAGGGCCGAGACGGTACGGTATGAGGATTTCATCGAAGCGGGTTCCTTCAAGGCATTGAAGGAGCGGGGAATCCTCAGGCTCGAGGCCAAAGAGTACACTGTGCAGGACGGGGAGATCATGCATTTCAGGTTCAATCTCTAGGCTCCTTTAAGAGCCTTTTTCAGATTGTTCTTCCACTCTCTGAAACCCACTATCATACAGAACCGTCGGTGCTTTGGGCGTCTATCACCGTTTTCTCATAAATCGGGCAACACCGGGGCTGACTGTTTTATAAATGTGTAAGGCGAAAAAACCGCTTTTACCCCCTGTTTCCATGCTGGTAACAGTGGTCAGCCGATCTGCGATTTTTATATATTTGACGGGAAAAAACATGATAGAAACTGAAAGAACAGCGTACAAGCGTTCAGTAAACGAAGGATTAAGAAATATTGCGATAATAGCGCATGTAGATCACGGAAAAACAACCCTCGTTGATGCGATGTTCCGCCAGAGCGGACTTTTCAGGGAAGGACAACAGACCGAGGACCGCCTGATGGACAGTATGGACCTCGAAAGGGAAAGAGGTATTACCATCGCGGCCAAGAACTGCTCGGTCGTGTGGAAAGGGGTCAAGATAAATATAATAGATACCCCGGGACATGCGGATTTCGGCGGCGAGGTGGAACGCGCGATTTTCATGGCGGACGGGGCCGTCCTCCTGGTGGACGCTTCCGAAGGGCCCCTTCCTCAAACGAGGTTTGTCCTGAATAAGGCCCTGAAAGCGGGCCTCAAGATCATAGTCGTTATTAACAAGATTGACCGGCAGGACGCGCGCCCCGTGCAGGTTCTCGACGAGATCTTCGATCTTCTCATAGACCTTGATGCCCGGGATGAACAGCTCGATTTTCCCATTCTCTATGCTAACGGGAGGGCGGGAATAGTCCAGGCATCTCTCGAAGAAAAAGCGGAAAACCTGCACCTCCTTTTTGATACCATCCTGACGGAGATACCTGCTCCCGCATACTCCGACAAAGAGCCCTTCCAGATGCATGTGGCGGATCTTTCCTATTCCGATTACCTCGGACGCCTCGCAATAGGTAAAGTCATTAACGGAAGTGTGGCGTCAAAACAGAACCTTATCTGCATAGGGGAGAGCGGCCGACAGCTTCCACTGAACGTATCCAAGCTGCAGGTCTACCACGGCCCTTCTTTGAAAGAGACCGGCAGGGCCGACCCCGGCGACATAGTCGTGCTTTCAGGTATCGATGATGTTCATATAGGAGACACCATATGTACGAAAGAGTCTCCCAAGCCTCTCAAACGTATCAGCGTTGATGAGCCCACCGTATCGGTGAGGATCAGCGCCAACACCTCCCCCTTTTCAGGCAGAGAGGGCGCCTATGTACAGGCGAGCAAGATCCGGGAACGCCTAAAAAAGGAAACTCTCAAGAATGTGTCGGTAAGGGTTGAAGAGTCGGAGGACAGGGAGGGTTTCACGGTCAAGGGGAGGGGCGAGTTCCAGCTGGTGATACTGGTGGAGACCATGAGACGGGAGGGCTTTGAGCTCTGCATAGGCCGACCGGAAGTCATATTCCGCTACGATGGAACCAGGAAGCTCGAGCCTGTGGAACATCTCTTCATCGACTGTGAGGAGAGCTATGCCGGCATTGTGACGGAAAAGCTCACAAGAAGAAAGGGAAGGATGCTTGCATACGTTAATGGTGAAAACGGCCGCGCGAGGCTCGAGTTCAGCATCCCCTCCAGGGCTCTCATCGGCTACAGAGATGAATTCCTCACCGACACGAAAGGGACCGGGATATTAAACTCTCTTTTTACCGGATATGAGGAATACAGGGGAGATTTCCCCGGCAGGTTTACAGGCTCCCTTGTCTCAGACAGACGCGGAGAGGCGGTCGGCTACGCCCTCTACAACCTCGAACCGAGGGGCCGGATTTTCATCGTTCCCGGGGACCCTGTGTACGAAGGGATGATAATCGGAGAACACAACAGGGAGAACGACCTCAATGTCAATCCATGCAAGACAAAAAAGCTTACAAACATGAGGGCCGCAGGAAAGGACGATGCCGTGACGCTCACTGCAGCCTTTCCGATGACGCTCGAACGCGCCATTCAGTTCATACGTGACGATGAGATGGTGGAGATCACCCCGAAATCCATCCGTCTGAGAAAGAGCGTCCTTACGGCATCGCAGAGAAAGACCCTAAGCAGGGGAGCATAGAGAGGGGACCTCCGGGTGCAGTTCGACCTTCAGGGCCTTTCACTGATCGCGGTATGCTCTGCAAGCATTTTTTCTCGTGAACATCGGGGATACCATGCGCAATTAATGGTTTTTAGTCGGATCTGTATACCGTCACTATAATGTGTACGAAAGGCCCGATTTAATTTCGCTTTCTCTCTCCGAGCAGTACGATATCCCGCAGCGCCTCTTTGTTTTTCGCCTCCATCCATCTCTTTTCAAAACCAGGCTCCTGGACTATCTGGGCGATGGCGGTAAGGCTGACGAGATGGAAGTTCCGCTCGTCTCTTGTTCCGAGCAGCGCGAAAACGGCACGAACGTTCGAAAATTCATCGGAGAATGATATTCCCTGCCTGCACCTGGCAAGTAGAATGGAAAACCTGTGCGTGCCTTTGATTACGATATGGGGGATTGCCAAAAAAGGTGTTATCACAGTGCTGCTCTCGTTTTCCCTCCTCAAAAGGAGCCTGAAAAGCTCCGTGTGGATCATCCCCACGCCGTCTGCCATCTCGCGGGACGCGATCCGGAAGAAATCCTGTGCGGAAAGCTTCCCGCTTAAATCAAGCACATACCCCCCCTCTATAGCCTCGTCGAAACGGTCTTTGGTGATGTTGTCCCGGTCCCTGATAATTTCCTTAAGCTCCGTCTCCAGAGACCGGTTCGTGAGCTCCTTTGCGGTGATGGACTCTATCAGGTGAAGCAGCGCGTACTCCCTGTATCCCCGTATCCTTCCGTAAAACCAGTACACGAACACTCCTCCAAGGATCAATACGAGGCTTATCAGGAGGGCCTCTTTTCCCATCTCGAAAACGAGCGAAACCAGACCCGCGATGCCTGCGATCTGCATCCACGGGTACAGGGGGGCGCGGAATTTCGGCCTGTAGTTCTGGAGGCGGCTCTCCCGCAGGATGATTATTGACAGGCAGGAGAGAATGTTCGTGAGAATGAGGACCGTGGAGGCCGCTTCCACCAGTATCTCGAGCCGTAAAAACAGGGTAATTATAATGAAGAATCCAGTGAGGAAAATGGCATTGTACGGCGTATGAAATTTTTTATGGACTGCTTCGAATTTTCTCGGAAACAGGTTGTCGCGGCTCAACGGCACCAGTGACCGTGCAGCAGTCATGATCCCGGCGTTGGCGGTCGACAGAAATGCCAGCACTGCCGCGATGCTCAGCGCCACTGCTCCTTTCTGCCCGAGAAACACTGCGGCCCCGTCGGATATGGGCGTTAAAGATCCGACGAGAAGGGAAGCGGGCAGAACCCCTACCGTCACGAAGACCATCAGGATATAGAGCAGGCCCACTACGACGATGGAGAGTATCATTCCGAGTGGTATGTTTTTACCGGGGTTTTTGATCTCCTCGGCGATGCTCGCGACTTTCAGAAGTCCCGCATATGATACAAATACGAAACCGGACGTTGCGAGCACCGCTCCAGTTCCGAGTGGAGAGAAAGGCACGAGGTTGGCATGCCGTACAGAGGGCACCCCTTTTACGATATAAAAGACCATGAAGCCGAGCAGTCCTGCGACGAGAACGACCTGCGTCCTCCCGGCCTGCTTGACGCCGATGATGTTTACCGCCAAAAAGACGAGGCAGAAGAAAACGGCGATGTACCGTATGTCAAGCTCGACGAGCAGCCCGGTAAACACCGACATGCCGATAAGCGCAAAGGCGCTCTTCATGGAGAGCGAGAACCAGCTCAACAGTCCGGCGACGGTACCAACCGCCGGTCCCATGCTTCGCATGACGGCGAAACAGTCTCCCCCCGCCCTCGGCATCGCAGTCGTCATTTCGGCTATGCTGAGCATGCCGGGAAGAGAAAGCAATCCTGCGAGCATGTAGGAAACGATCACCGCAGTTCCCGCCTTCGCGTACGCCACTCCGGGGAGGATGAAAATGCCTGAGCTTATCATGGCCCCGGATGCGATACAGAAGACGTCGAACAGGGTCAACTCTCTTTTCAACCCCATGAAGGCGTCTCTCCAGCGCTTAATAGTAAAGTCCCATACACTGTTACGATCACCAGGCACGTGCCGCCATTCGGCACAAATGGCCTGAGTATTATTGTACCCTGACCGACTGAGGTCTTAACAGGTCCTTATTGTGGCCGGGGCAGGAATTCGCTAGTAGAGACCGAGCTCATCAAAATCGCTCTTTGCGTAGTCTAGCAGCCGTTCGTCGAGCTTGAAAAGCACCTTTTTTGTAAGGTCGACCTCATCGCTTCCGTAGAGGAGATTGTCCGTACTATCGAAGATCAGGCTGTACCCCTCGATAATACCTGTCTTCCTGATTGCATCCATTATATCTTTCTGTATCCGCTCAGCAATTTTGGCATCGCCCAGCTCCCCGCAGGAGTTCCAAGACCGTTTATTGTTCCTCAATCTGTCTAGGCCTGACCTCCGTTCCTGCAGCAAAGCCCTCGCCTCGCAGAGCTCGCCGTCGGAAATGGTATAAAAACCTGAGTTGTACGATGCGGTGGTTGACCTTCCGATCGCCTCTTGCATCAGCGCGATCTCTTTATCGAGGTATTTCGGCGTATACGATCTGACGATCGTCTCGAGATCTACGTAGCCGGCCTGTATGAAATGCGCCGTTTTCGTGAGTCCTACTGCCGGAACAAGAAAAACAACAACCCCCACAAGAAAAAGCAGCAATTTTTTCAATGAATTACTCCTTGCTAGCAACCCCGGCTGCCTGAGGAAAAGGTTTTTATTTCCGAGCAGCCGGTAAGTCCGCAGTAGACAGTTTGCTTGTACATATTCACTTTGATGAGCCCGTCCCAGACGGGCTCATCCGCTAGGAGGTTTCGGCTACCGTTCCGTGCTTTCCTTGATCTCCATCATCTGATAGTGCAGCTTGTCGATCAACACGATCTCGATGCGCCTGTTCTTTGCACGATTCCCTTTCGTTGTGTGCGGCACGATGGGTCGGTACATCGAGTAGGATACGACCGCCATCCTTCTCGGATCAAGGCCGACCTCTGTTCTTAGGAACTCAGCAACGTTCGCAGCACGCGCCGCGCCGAGCTCCCAGTTGGTCGGATACTTCTCGGCGATCTTCTGACCTATGGGAATGTCGTCGGTGTGCCCTTCAATCCTGATCATCTTTTCGGGCACATTCTTGAGGATCGTACCTACCCGCCGCAGCACGTCTGCTCCTTCGGGCTTGATTTCGGCCTTTCCGCTGTCGAAGAATATCTTGTCCATGATGTTTATGGTCAGCGCGTCCTTGTAGTGCTGGATCTCTATCGTCCGCTGCCCCACTTCCTTATCGAGGCTCGCGAGAAGCTGCTCGTAGGTCGACTTCATCCTTTCCTTTTCCGCCGCCTCGGCCGCAAGCTGGGTATCGATGTTCTTACTCAGATCGGCCAGCTTCTTGTCGAGATTCTGCTTCTGAGCGGTCAGGGACGCCACCTGCTTCGACAGCTCCTCGGTGTCCGCTTTCAGGGAGCGCCTCAGATCCTCGGCGGTCTTCTTCAGATTGTCGCGCTCTATTCTCATGTTTTTCAGCTCCACGGCCTGATCGCTGAGCTTATTCTGGTATTCTCCGGCGAGCTGATTCAGACGCTCGTTTCTTTTAAACGCCGCATCGATATCATTCCTCAGCGCTGCGACCTCGTTCTCGAGCCCCTGTTTGCTCTGCACGAGCTGCAGCATCCTGCCCGACAGCTCGTCCCCGCTTGCCTGCAGGATGTCCCCGAGCCCCTTCAGAGTGCTCTCGAGTATCAGCGATGTGTCGTACAGCCTCTGGAGCTCGTTGTTCTTCATGGCGAGGAGGTTTTTCATGTCTGAAAGCTCCTGATTCTGCACCTCGATCTTCTTCTCATTTTCATTGACCCGAGCTTCGAGCTCGGCGTTTCGCTGACCCGCCGCTTCCAGCTCTGACTTCAGCTTCACGTTCTCGTCAATATACTGCTTGCACGCCCATGACTCGAGCGGCTGTAGAAGGAAAACGGCTCCTGCAGCCAGTGCAACCAGTCCTGCCATCCATCTCTTCATCGTGTTCTCCTTACTATCCGGTTCGCATCAGGCGAACGTTACAAATGTGAAACGGTGTGCCCTTACGCAGTCCACACACGGACAACCACAGTACCTGCTGTGAGTATATCCGCTGATAACATAACAAAGGAAAGTTAGAAGCACGTTAAAAGAGTATTAAATATTTCTAATGATTTAGGCCTCTCCGTGGGGTTTCAGGTGCGGGGGCGTACTTGGAATGCGATCGGCAGTGATACTGTAAAGGTCGTGCCTTTACCCGGAGTGCTTGATACATCGATACTCCCGTTATGAATATCGACAATGGATTTTACGATGCTCAGGCCGAGCCCTGTGCCCGGCTGCACCTGATTGCCGGTTCGGTCGGAATGGAATAATCGGTCGAAGATCTTCGGCAGGTCTTCTTTTTCGATACCTACTCCCGTGTCGGACACTCTTACGACAGCGTTGGGTCCCTCCGTTGCTGTAATAATGAGGATCCTCCCGTTCTCGTTCGTGAACTTCACGGCATTATCGATCAGGTTGAGGAACAGTCTCCGTAAATGCAGACGGTTTCCGCGTATCTCGATAGCGCCGTCGGCGCTGCCGCCGGCAGTTTCGAGTGACAGGGTCAGGCCTTTCTGCGTGGTTATGACTCCGACCAGCTCTCCTATCTCGTGAAGCAGCTCCGCGAGGTTGAACGTCTCGAAGTTAAAGGCCCTGGACGGAAAGTCAAGCCTCGTCAGAAGAAGAAGGTCTTCCGTCACCTTAAGCATTCTATCCGCTTCCTCGACGATGGTCCGGATTGATTTTTTATATTCCTCCCTCTTCCTCCCTTTTCTCAGGGCGACGTCCGATTCACCCTTTATGATGGTGAGCGGCGTTTTCAGCTCATGGGCAGCCTGTGAACTGAAATCCGAAATGGCCCTGAAAGACCTTTCAAGGCGGGAGATCATTTCGTTGAAGGCGTCAACCAGGTACTTCATCTCTTCGTCGACCCGGTCGTCGCTCACCCGCTCGCTCAGGTTCTCGTTCGTAATCCTGCTTGCAGCCCGTGCAATCTCGTAGACGGGCTTCAGAAGCTTTGCGACGAACAGCCTTCCAAGCAGGGCCGAGATGAACAGTATGACCGGTATACTCGCCAGTATCTGAACCAGCCTGTTCTGCAATATATGTATTGCCGGCTTTAGGGAGGTCGCAAGCTGAATGATATGGTACCCGTTGTCCCCTGCTACGAAAGGGAAGCTGATGACCCTGAGACTCGTGCCGGACCGCTTGGTGCTTTCGTAGACGGGTGTATCGTCTCTCATGCTCCTGGCCGTCTTCTCGGAGAGCGCGACGATCGGACCCTTCAGGTTTTCCGATGTCACGAGAGCTTCCCCGTGCATGTTGAGAAAGGCCATGTAATCGTCCTTCAGATTGAGAAGATCGACCTTCTGCAGCCATTTTTCCTCTAACACGTCGATCTCGTCTGGGTCCGGCAGGTCTTCGATGACCATTACCTTCTGCACGGCAGGGACGAGCACACCGGGTCCGACGCCCGTTTCGTTCAAATACCGCTCTATCGCGGCTGCAACTTCCTTCGCCTTCATCAGCAGTTCGTCGTCGATCTCGCCGTAGAGGGTGAAATAAAGACTGAAATAGAGGTATGTGCTGTAGACGATCAGTACCACCCCGAGCAGCGCGGTAAAGAGCACGCGGATCTTGAACCTTATGGAGTGTATTCCCAATTACGTCATCCCTTCAGGGTATATCCTACACCGCGCAGCGTATGTATGAGCTGTTTTTCGAAACCCCTGTCAATCTTGTTCCTGAGGTAGTTGATATACACATCGATAACATTGGTGAAGGTATCGAAGCTCTCGTTCCATACATGCTCGGAGATCATGGTCCTGGTTACCGTATGGCCGGCGTTCAGCATGAGATACTCCAGGAGGCTGAATTCTTTCATCGAGAGAGAGATCTCCCTCCCGGCGCGCCGCACGCAGTGGGTGAGCTGATTCAGCTCCAGATCGTCGATCTTCAAAACAGCGGACCTGTTCGTGTTCTTTCTCCTGATCAGGGCCCGTACCCTTGCAAGAAGCTCCTCGAATGCGAATGGTTTGGTCAGGTAGTCGTCCGCGCCTGCTTCAAGCCCGAGGACCTTGTCCTCGGTCCTGTCCCTCGCGGTCAGCATCAGTATCGGCGTATCGACCTTTTTCTTTCTCAATTCGGTGCAGACATCCATACCGTTCTTTTTCGGAAGCATGAGGTCGAGAATGATCAGGTCGTAGCTGTTCACCTCCGCCATGTAGACGCCCTCTTCACCGTCAGAAACCACGTCTAGCGTATAATACTCCTCCTTCAGCCCCCGCTCGATGAAGGTTGCCACCTTCCTTTCGTCCTCGACCAGAAGAATCCTCAATCCTGTTCCTCACCTGAGGTTACGGACGGATACGCAGCGCCCCCTGCGTGCCCAGACCGCAGAAATCGTACTGTTCCCCAGAGTGTATTGTACCTCCAATCTGCGTTCAGGTCAAAATGCTTTTTATCTTTCTCAGCAGTACATCAAGGCCGCTCGATTTGTCGAAATAGCCCTCTGCGTCGGGGATCAGGCTCTGCTGGGTGTCCAGGGGGTAGACGCTTGCAACCAGCACCCTGCTCCTGTTCCGCATGAAGCGCAGCACCTCGTAAAGTATGTTTCCCTCGCCGGGCATCCTGATGTCGAGAATGATCAAATCGATGTCGTTATTCAGCAGTATATTGTATGCATCTGAAACGTTCGAAGACGAAAGCACATCGTATCCCTCGTCAGCGAGCAGCGTCATATAAATATTTCGTATTTTTTCCTCGTCATCTACTATCAGTACCCTTCGCACCCGTTGTCCTCCTTTGCCCGAAGCTGTGTCTTCTCTCCACCACCATACCAAGGGAAAATTAGATGACGATTAGAACAAGATTAATCTTTTCTAATAAGGGAACTACGGGAAGGTCCCCGCCCTACCGCATCGAGAAGCGGGAGGCTGATGAAAAACCTCCAAGGCTCTTTTATAAGGCTCCAGTGTACTTAATACCTACAAAACAGGCTTATTGTTCTTCCTGCACAATGCTAATGGTAATCCGAATGGATTGAGTGAACGGTTAGCTCAAGTTTTAAGTGTTCTAAATATGTGTACGGTAAAAAAACGCTAAAATGTCCATTTCTGTATGAGAAATGGGGGGTTAGTATTTTATCGTAATTCTATCACCCGTACGGGAAGACTCAGCAATCGCTTCCATAATAACCTGCACCCTGTAGCCGTCTTCAAAACTGGCGCCGAGCGGTTCCACAGGCTTATTGTTCACTACGCAGTCTAAAAAGTGAGCGAGGGCATGGACGTGCCCATACTCCCACCCGGCATTGTGCCCGGGCGGAAGTATCACCGTGCCGGGTGAATAGGTGATACCCGTAGCAGAAACATTGGTGAACCCCTCTACTCCTTCAGCAGAAAAATCCGGCAGATGTACATGAAGATGATTGAGGTCCTCGAGGTCGAAAGCAATGCTCCCCTTTGACCCGTTGATCTCCCAGGTGTGACGGTTCTTTCTTCCGCTGCTCACTCCAGAAGACTCAAGTGTTCCTAAAGCTCCGCCCTCGAACTCGACGAGTGCAATATTGGCCTCGTCCGCCACGACATCCTCAAGTCCGCCAGATGAGCTTTTCCTCTTTTTGTTGAAGGTCTTTAACATCCCGCTCACTGTTACGATCTCACCCACAAGAAACCGTGCCATATCGATGATGTGACATCCGATCCCGAGCAGCACACCGGAGCGTGTTCCGCTCGTATACCACACGTTTTCCACCACCTCCTCAGGGTCGTGTCCCACCTCCTGCAGGTAGCAGGCCCTAAACTGGTAAATCCTACCCAAAAGACCCCTGTCGATGATCCTCTTCGCCAGACGAACAGCTGGAACAAAACGGTAGTTGTAGCAGCACATATGCTTCACACCTGCCTCCTGTACCGCCTCAACCATACTTCTCGCTTCCCCAACAGTCATGGAAAGCGGTTTTTCGCATATAATGTGCTTCCCATTACGAGCAGCAGCTATGGACGGTTCGCAGTGCAGATTGTCTGGGGTACAGTTGTCCACAATTTCCACTTCGGGATCTTCTACAAGCCGACGCCAGTTGGTATAGTATCCCTTATAACCGAAGCGTACCGCAGTACCCTCCACCTTTTCTCTGTTTCTCCCGCACATCGCAAACAGCTCCGGGAAGGCTGTAACGGTCTCATAGACAGAGGGGATCTTGAGGTAGGCGTTCGAGTGAACCTTCCCCATAAAACCGTACCCCAGAACGCCGATACCTACAGACCTTTCCCAAACGTCATTGTAATCGATATCATGAAAACCTTCCTTTAGCATGCCAGGCTCCTCTCCAAAGAACTGTTTTATCTGCTTTCGAATTTCCGAAAGTCACGAAGAAAAAAGCGATGTGATCTTAACCGCGAATGGCCTTGAGGTAATCGACACTCTTCTCGACGGCAGGGTCCTCATCTGCATAGCCAGGATGGAGGTAGTCTATTTCGACCGCGAAAAGGCCGCTGTAACCGGCTTCATTCAGCACTTCAGCAATACCTGGAATATCAACGACGCCATCCCCAACAGCCACGCTTGCGTAATGGTACCACTCGTCAGGGCTTACTCCATCAACAACGTCGACATCCTTGACGTGTGTTGCGTAGATATGCCGGGCCATTTTCCTTGCAGCCTCCACAGGATCGTCGCCGATACGGAACGCATTTCCCGTATCGTATGTGACACCGAGATACTCCGAGCCGACATTGTTTAGAATCTCCAGTATCTCATCTGCAGTAAAATCGAAATGGTTTTCCATTGCCAGCCTCACCCCCCGCTCCTCCGCCATAGCAGCCGGCTTCTTTAACAATTTCGAGAGACTGGCTATCTGGGGACCTCTGGGCTCGTTCCTGAAAGCAAGGCTTGACCCCACAATACGCATCACTTTCGCACCGAGCAGCTCACATGTTCTGAACTGTTTTTTGAGATCATCAAACGCCTTGGGATTCTTACCACCCTCGTATCCGTCGGGATGTCCCCAGGCCGCGATGACCTCCAGACCCCCTTCATCAGTGATCTCTTTCAGCTTCTTGAGGTACTTTTCATTCGTACTTTCGAAAAAACAGGTTTCAAGGGAAACACCGTCCACTCCCAGCTTAATTGCACGCCTGAGAAACTCTTCATAGCTCATCCTCCGTCCTGGATCCCTCTGCGTATCGTATACCTCGCCGAAATAGCGGTGATATGAATAGCTGTCGATTCCGATCTTCATCGGTATACCTCCTCGCCCTTTACCCACAGGATTAATCGTCCCCTATGATTCTTTGTTCAGCACGAACATATATCCTGCTGTCAGCGGCAGGGAGCCTTTTACAGACCTCGCAGCTCTCTACCGGGCACGGTGCTCGTGTATAATGACTGCTACTATTATTACACCTCCAGTCACAACGTACTGCCAGCTTGCCTCTACATGAAGCAGATTCAAACCGTTTGCTATGATGCCTAAAAGAAGCACCCCCATGAGTGTTCCCCACACACTGCCCCTTCCGCCTACGAGCGGCGTTCCGCCGATAACGACAGCACCGATCGACTGAAGTTCAAATCCTGTCCCCATCGTAGGGATCGCCGAGCTTATTCTCGACGAAAGAACAAGAGATGCAAGTCCGGTAAGAAAGCCGCATATGATATAGAAAATTATTTTATACAACTTCACTTTAATCCCTGCAAGATAGGTGGTGTATTCGTTACCGCCGATGGCATAGGCCTTTCTTCCGAGCCGCGTGTACTTCAGGATAAAAAAGCAGACGAGCATGACTGAAAAGAAGAGTATGACGATAAAGGGGATCTTCCCTACCATCGCCCCTCCTATGTATTCGAACTTCTTTCCAAGGTCGGTGATTGGGTATCCCTCTGTTATGATTATAGCTACGCCCTGTAAAAGGGTCATAGTACCAAGAGTGAGGATGAACGGATGAGCGCGGGTCTGTGAGGCGAGCATTCCATTTATGAAACCGATAAAGCTCCCGAGGAGAAGTCCGAGGACGATCGGATATCCCACAGGAACCCCCGCTTTGAGGAGTTTCCCGACAACACACGCTACAACGGAAATGGATGATCCCACTGAAAGATCAATGCCTCCCGAGATCATCAGAATAGTCATTCCCATGGAGAGTATACCGAGTGTTGACACCTGCTGAAGTATGTTCCTGATGTTCCGGCCGGATAAGAACACCGGTGATGAGACACCCAGGATGATAACGAGCAGTATGAGCACAAGAATGATTCCCCACTGCTGGAGCTTGAAGATCTGCCTGAACCTTCCAGCCCGGTTACCGCGTCCCGATGGATCTACCGATTTCAAAAGAAAGCACCTCCTCTCTTGTCGTTTCCAGTGTATTGAGCACTACGGCTGTCTTACCCTCTCTCATGACAACGATCCTGTGGCTCATGTTCAATAGCTCGTCAAGGTCCGATGAAACCATCAGGATCGCTTTTCCTTCATCAGACAGATTTTTCATGATGCGGTGTATCTCCTCCCTTGCGCCGACATCCACCCCCTGTGTGGGCTCGTCCATTATAAATACCTCGATACCTCTGCATAGCCACTTCGCAACCATCACCTTCTGCCGGTTTCCACCGCTTAAGAACCGTACTTCCTGACGTACCGACTTGGCTTGTATATCAAGGGTTTTCATGAACGCCTTGGAGAGTTCATTTTCATAGGATATATTGAGAAAAGGGCCACGGCTTATCTTCTTCAGGCTTGCAAGGGTTGTGTTGCCGGCCACGGTCATCGATGCGATCAGCCCTATGCTGTCTCTATCCTCTGGAACGAAACAGATCCCTTTCGAAATAATGTTCTCCAGAGGCAGGCCCTGTATCTTTTCCCCATTCAGCAGCAGTCTGCCTTCATCGATCTCATCTATGCCCGCCATGGCCCGTACTACCTCGGTCCTTCCTGAACCTACCATCCCAGCGATTCCCACGATCTCACCTTCATGAAGCGCAATACTAATATCTTCAAAAGCGCCGGCACGCGAGATATTCTTCGCTTCATAGATCACCCTTTCTTTTGTTTCTCTCGCAATATGGGTAATAGACAGTTCCTCTCCAACCATGGCCTTGACGAGCATATCCTTGTCGATTTTCGAGACCTCCTGCCCCATGACCTTCACACCGTCGCGCAGTACTGTCACTCTGTCGGCGATGGCAAAAATCTCATCCAGCCTGTGGGAGATGTATATAACCGAGACCCCCTCCTGTTTCAAATGCTCGATTATTCTGAAGAGGTTGTCAATCTCCGCTCTCGTCAGGCTGGCAGTCGGTTCATCCATGATCACGATCTGTACTTTCCTGTAGAGAGCTTTCGCTATCTCAACGGCCTGCTGTGCTGCACTGCCCAGGGATGAGACGATACTCTGAGGGTTCAGTTCGAGATGAAGGTTGTGAAGAATATCGGCGGCCTGCCTGTAAAGATTCTTCCACCTGATGACTCCCCACCTGTTTCCAGGCTCATTGCCGATCAGTATGTTTTCTCCCACACTGAGATGAGGAACCAGATTTCTTTCCTGATAAATTGTGAAAATACCCAGATCATGTGCCTTCCGGGGAGTCATATGTCCGTAGACGTTATTTTTATATACTATATCTCCGCCGTCCCTCTCATAAGCACCTGAAAGAATCTTAATGAGGGTTGATTTTCCCGCTCCATTCTCACCGACGATTGCGTGAACCTCTCCCTGCCTGAGATCGAAGTCGATATCAATAATCACACGCACGCCCGAAAAGCTCTTCGAAACTTTCCGTATTTCGAGAATTGTATCCCTCTTCATCTTCCAATCCAGCCTCACTTCAATAACGACAGAACCAGCGGACCGCTGACTCGAAAAGGAGCAGGCAGGAGGATACAAGCACACCTGCCCTCCTCCCCCTGCCTGCCGTATTGACTAATAACCGTATTCTACTTTCACTATAAACGTTTTCTTTTCAGGGCGCAACCACGATGTTTATACAGAAGGCTCACTTTCTTCCGGCAGAAGCCTTAAATATCAATAGCCGGCGCCCATTGCAAAATCATGTCTGAGATCATCCGCATCCAGCTTGATCGTCGCTTCGATCGATGCTGCGGTCGGCTCCCACGGTACAGCTTCGTCGATATTGTCCTTCGTGATAACCTTCATCGGCGTGATGGTCAGCTTCGGAACACTTTTACCTCTGATATGCTCGATCAGAAAACGTGTGGCAAGCGCTGCTTCCTGCGAGGGAGACCATCCTACTGTGGCCTGGATTCCCCCGGCGGCTATGGAGTCAAGCCCGTATGGCGCTCCATTCTGAGACACTATTGCCACCTTATCAGCCATGCCAGCCTCTTCGAGTGCCTTTATGGCGCCGAGGGACATATCCTCATTCTGGACGAACACTGCTGCCAGATCGGGATAGCCGGTGATCAGGGTCTGCATCTGGTTGAACGCCTTCTGCCTGTTCCAGTCTCCAGGAACGGAAGCGACAACCTCGATATTTGCGTTCTTCTCAGCCTCTCTTATAAAGGCATCCCTGTAGCACTCGGCATCCCCTCTTCCGGGAAGACCCATGATTATCGCGACCTCCCCTCCCTGCATGTTCTTGGCAACCCAATTCCCCATGATGCTGCCGGAAAGGTTACAGTCGGCCTGGACCGAACCAACCATCTTGTCCATCAGATCTTCATTGTAGCCGAAGATCATCTGGATAGGGATATCGGCCTCATACGCCTTGTTGATACCCGCCGCAAGCGAAGAAACACTCACAGACATGAGAACGATGCCGTCCACCTGCTGTGTTATGGCATCCTCGACACTGGCGATCTCCTTCTCGGGCTTCATGTCCGAAACATACCCGAGAATATCAACGTCCATCGCCTCAGCCATCATCTTCGCTCCATCAAACCCGAACTTGTAGTAAGGCTCATTGGTCGGCCGTATATAGGCGATGCGTAACTTTTCCTCCTCCTTAGGTTCAGATCCTAAGAGCGATATCGCAATGCACGAAAACAGGAGCACAAAGATAAAAACCGTTACTACTCTTTTTCCGGTCATATGAAAACCTCCTTTTTTACTCTCGATTTTTTTATGGGAAAACACTGTGCTTAACCCACCTCCTTTCAATGATATCTTTTTTCAGTCTCATTGATTTCTCCCTTTTTGATTCTTGCAATTTAACGCACAGTATTATACACTGTTTTACAATGTATTTACTTCCAAGATATTTCAGTGAAAGATTTTAAACATTTGGTGCCATATGGCCAATCCTCCTCCAATATATATTGAGGCGGGAAAAACCTATCATGTTGACACATGCAAACCTCTCATAAAAGCGTGTAAAGCAGGAAACGTCAAGCTGTACGCACTCGCCCGGGGGAGCTATCCCGGAAGAAGACTGGGCAAAACATCTCTGCCCGGAGTAAGCACCATAGGGTACTGGGATGCCGTTGGGAAACAGGACTGGGGGCTGGAATACCACCGTAACGAGGGGATTGAACTTACCTTTCTTGAAACCGGCAGAATACCGATCCTCGTTGAAAACCAGACATATTTACTGGAGCCTGGAGATTTGACTATTACTCGTCCCTGGCAGCCTCATAAGGTTGGCACACCCCACATCAGTGCCAGCCGCTTGCACTGGATAATTATCGATGTCGGTGTACGCAGGCCGAACCAGGAATGGAAATGGCCGAAGTGGCTTGTTCTGATCCAATCGGATATAAAAGTTTTGACAACTATGTTGAGACATAATGAACAACCTGTATGGCGGGATGTTAATAACGAAATCAGGCACTGTTTTAAACAGATAGCAAAAGCTGTTGCCGAAAATCATAACCGCAACAACATATCACGCATTACAGTTTTTTTAAACGAGCTTTTACTGCTGTTACTGGAAATGTTGAGGCAGCGGGGTATCAGCCTCAATCCATCACTGTCCAGCTCCCGCAGAAGTGTGGAGCTCTTTATGAATGAGCTATGCGGGAGCCTTGATAACCTCTCACACCCGTGGTCTATTGTAAACATGGCTGAACATTGCGGCCTCGGAGTGACCTCCTTCATACAATACTGTAAACAATTAACCAACATGACTCCAACGCAGTTCCTTAACCAATCCAGGGTAGACGCTTCTGTAAAGCTGCTTATCGAGAAGCCTGAAATGAGTATCACAGATATAGCATTGACCTGCGGTTTTTCCTCGAGTCAATATTTTGCAACAGTCTTCAGGCGTTACAGGGGATGCTGTCCAAAACGCTTAAGGCTGAAGAATTAGGACAATCCATCCGAAGAAAGCTCATGCCAATATTCGAATTAGGATCATCAGTATCCTTTACAGAAACCGGACCGAAATGTCTTCGCTCAAACCTTATAAAAATTGTATCTCTGTTTTGCAGCTTTCTGAAAAAATCATTCAACAACAGGGCTAAAATCATGTCTCGGCAGTATTTTATCTGTGTTTAGTGTGAATTGTGAGAAAGGGGGGCAGCCTATCTAATAAAAAACTCCCTAACTCTATGCGAGCCAGGGAGTTATTCTTTTTAGCGGGGGCAGGACTTGAACCTGCGACCTTTGGGTTATGAGCCTAAATCTATATATTTCATGAGTTATGTAGTATTATGCTATATTATATTAGGTTATTATATACCAATGAATTAAGGCAAGGCTGCTATTCCACCCAGTATACCCCAGCATTATGTATTACAACTTGGGATTCGAAGTTTTGTCCCAGTTTTGTCCCAAATAAAGATTTTTTAAGATGTCCGGTGCCTGTTTTTCAGGCAACAGTGTGGAATACTACTTCCTTTCCTGTGTTTTTGTTATTTTATAAAGATACAACTGAATACTTATTGATTTTATCAAACTCCAAGGTCACTTGCCTTGTTGTCATCCCAGCCAGGTTATTCAGAAACAATCGAACTTCAGTAACACCCATTCCCTGAGGGTGCCGCATGTGATGAAAGCATATAAACCGGAAAATCCACTAAACTTAGGGATTTTCTGTTTTCAGAGAATAGTGTTTGATCCGTATTGTTTCACTCAGTTGGTCTAGTAATTTGGGTTTCTGTTTATTCATGCATCTCTCCTTGAAGATTATACATAGGTGAATAAACAGTAAAAGCGCAGTGTTTGTTCCAATCAACTTGCATAGATGGAATAAATGTCTTAAAATGTGGATGAAAATGGAGTAAATTTAGTTAATAAACCGTTTTATTGACGTATAGTACCCCATTTGGGAGTGATGAGTAGCATTAAAAGGTCACAGTAGGTACTATACTTCATATCTGCAGTATACTCAATAGTTATGCTGTTAAGGAAGAAGGCCAAAGATAAACACCATGGATCCTTCAACGTTTGCTCCCAATGTAATTCTAATAATGCTGATCGGCATTCTTCTAGTGGTATTGCCCGTCATAATAAAATCATGAACAAGGAGAGGGGATATGGCAGAAAAGGGAAAGAAAGACAAGGGCAAGAAAGAAAGACAAAAGAACGCGAAGTTGACACTTAAAGAGAAACGGAAACAGAAAAGAGAGAAAGACAAATAGAGTCAAAGAACAACGCAGCATAACCAATCGCTGCAGGGAACGCCATAAAAACTGGCGCCCCTAAGCTCAACGCTAGCCATCAAGATTGGAGTAAGAAGCACCTCCGTCCTTGAAGGAATGCTTTGGAACAGACCTTTCTAGACGCAGAAAGGATCAAATATGGCAGCAAGAAAGCGAGTCCACGACTTTGTTACAGCACTCATGACAAAATCCCCGAATGTTGGATCAGAATGGTACAAGGTCGACTGTCACTTCCACACTTAGGCATCTCCTGATTGCCGAACAGACCTGAACGCCATGATAGATCAGCTGGCACCTACATGGCATCGTCACACCATGGTTCCGCGGCCAAAGAGACAGTTCTAAGGATCCGATCCCTAAGATTTTCCGCTTCTATGATTTTGCAAAGCCCCTAAAATATACCTTTGATGATGAATTTTGGATGATTACGTCTTTCAGAAACAGAGCTCCTGCGATCGACCTTACACCGGAAACAGATAGACTAGACAAATGGCTGTTTTTAATGCAGCATCATCGACTTCCTACACATTTGTTAGACTGGACTGAAAGCTCTTTGATCGGGCTATTCTTCGCTCTGGAAAAGGATGCGGCAACTGATTCCGTTGTCTGGATGTTGAATCCCCTTGAGCTCAATAAGCTGACTACATGGGGATTGGAAGATGGCAGCGTTGTATTTCCTCTAGATAATTTTCCCAATACTTTGTCTTCAGGCAAGATTGGGTCGATTAACTTTGAATACTGCTTCAACAACATTAATGTCAACGAAATAAGCAATACTAAGAAGCTCGCAGGCAACACTTACTATCGATTGCATCCGGCAAAGACCGGAGCAGAATACAGGATGTTTGTGACAACATATTGAAACTTTATCTGAAAAGAAGTCTAAACAGACCTGGGCCAGATTGATAAAAAAGGTGTTTGAAGTAGACCCTAGTAGTTTTGGCGAATGCCAAAACTACACTGTGTCTGTCCTAAATGTGGTTCTGAGATGGCTGTGCTGGCCATTATTACAAACCCTGAAGAAGTACAGAAAATACTTAACCACCTCAGGAAGAATAAGTCTCCATCTTTTGATAATAAGAGCCACCCAAAAGCCTCTTAATCATCATTTTGGCTTATTAAAAATCAATTCCCAGAGGGTGAGGCATGCCCGCTATTTTCCACATAAATCCTTCCACAACTTTTAGCTATTCAAATTATCTTGATATACCAATATTTTTTATGTAGGATGGAAGCAAAATGGTAGTGAGTTGTGTTTGAAAAGTGATTTCTGCTACATGGTGGTTTTTTCACATGTGTTGTGTAGGTATTCTTGGGTTTTGGGAATTATAACAAATCCTATCAATTAAAGGAGGGAGACTGAATTATGTGGAAAAAGGAAGAGGAGAAGAAAGAGGAGAAAGAGGAAAGTTTGTTGAAGGAGTTGTGCGGAGATGATGCAAAATTATATGATCTTCTCAGTAATTATTTGTACCTAAATCCGTTAGCGGCCATATCCAAAAAGGATCTCGATATCCTCACCGAGGAGGCGGAAAAAAGCGGGAACTTTAGACCGGCAGTGGATAAGGCCATTTTCGAGGCCGCTCAAAACACGGGGGAAAGGGAAAGATACATCAAAGTTATCCAAAACCTCGCGTCGAAGACCATACACGCGACGGAGCAAGAAAAAGAAAAGGTAGAGAAGGAAGGACTCACCGACCAGGCTGCTTCCCTTGGGAGAAGAATTGAAAATTGGAAATTTATGAGCGAAAGAGCCGAAGACATAATAAACGTAGCTTCCAAGTTCTACAATGAGAAATTGGTGGAACTGGGAGAAACCGTGAGAAGAGAAGCGAGAGGAGAAGAGAGAAGAGAGGCTGAAAGGGAAGAAAGGAGAACAGGGGAGCGGGAAAAGGCGGGGCGAGAAGCAAGAAAAAAAGAAAGAAGAGAGATGGGAAGAGAAGAGAAAAGGGAAGCTAAGAAACAAGATAAAAGAGAAGAGCTGGCAGCAGAGGAAAGGAAAGAAGCGAGAGGAGAAGAGAGAAAAGAAGCTGAAAGGGAAGAAAGGAGAACAGGGGAGCAGGAAAAGGCGGGGCGAGAAGCAAGAAAAAAAGAAAGAAGGGGGAATTAAATTTTAGTCCCAAACGCATTGAGTTCTCGGTGTCCAAGTTTCTCGTTCATCATAGATTCATTTCTTCGATGTTAAAATGGTCTTTTTCTGGTGGGGTGTATGGTAATTTGTGCTTTCTGAATATTACAGGGTTGTTCTCTATCCTCTTGTCGTCCTCTGCATCTCTCAGAAGCTGGTTTAAGACAAGTAATATATTGTTCACTGTTTTTGGTGCCAAGAATTTTTCTTCATGACTTTTCTTTCTTGTTAGGTGGCTTACGAAATCCTGCACATTTCCAGCGTAGATTTCGCTGATCTTAATTTCCTCGAAGTACGGGACGATATGTTTGTGGAGTATGAGTTTGTAACGGTCGTAGACAGATGGCTTAATTATTACTTTTTTTCGTTCGAGCCATTGCTCAGCGTAGTCTTTTAATTTGACCTTACCTCTTTCTTCATAGTCATATTCTTTTGGTAGGTATTTGTTTAATATCTCCTGAGCCTCAGTCTTGTTTCTCACATTTGTTACTTTCTGATGACGATTTCCTCTAATAGTATATCTTATATACCATTTTTTCCCTCGTAAAAAAACGCTTCCTGTTTTGGGGCGGGCCATTTTATTTTCCTCCATTGTACATTACTGAGGAAAACCCATCCTTATTATTTTGTCCCAAATGCAAGTATTATTTACTTCTTTTTAACAAATAATCCAATAAAAAACTCCCTAACTTTATGCGAGCCAGGGAGTTGTTCTTTTTAGCGGGGGCAGGACTTGAACCTGCGACCTTTGGGTTATGAGCCCAACGAGCTACCAACTGCTCCACCCCGCGCCGATTAGTACAAATGTATATAAATATATCCGTAAGTCAAGGTAATTCTACCCCCTAAGTCGCCTCCGGCTCAAGTTGAGGCTTTCAGCCTCAACGCCCCATCCCTCCCCCTCGAAGGGGAGGGAGAATTAATGAAGGTGCAGAAGACCGTAAGAACGCGCCCTTGTTCCTATCATATTTACCCCGGGCTTCTGCCGAATGACCGTGGTCCCAAAGATCACGGTCATTAGCCCTTTATCGGTACGGGGTTGCCGCAGGATGTGCAGGCACCGTCCTTGTAGTTTTTTACCTTTATCCGGTACCCAAGCCTCTGTACAAGAATCGACCCGCAGCTCGCACAGATGCTGTTCGATTCTCCGCCAACGTTGCCGAGGTACACGTAGCGAAGCCTCTTTTTGGCGATCTTCTTCAATCTCTGCAGGGTCTCGACCGGTGTCGGCGGTGCTGAGAATTTATACATCGGATAATAAGCGGAAAGATGGTACGGTATGTCTGGAGAAAGGGAGGAGAGCCATTCGGTAAGCCGCTCCATCTCCTCTTCCGAATCATTATACCCGGGTATCACAAGTGTCGTCACCTCGAGCACGATCTCGTCCCTCTTTGATATCTTTTCGATCGTATCAAGAACGGGTTTCAGTCTCCCCCCGGTGTTCTTTCTGTAGAATTCGTCGTTGAACGATTTGAGGTCGATGTTGAACGCATCTGCAAAAACAAGGAGCTCTGAGAGGGGCTTCGCATTTATATAGCCGTTCGTGACGAACACGTTCTTCAGGCCTCTTTTCCTGCCAAGCCTGCAGCTGTCGATCACCCACTCGTACCATATGAGCGGCTCCGAATATGTGTAGGCTATCCCGACTGAACTGTACTCCCGAGCGATCCTGACCACGTCCTCAGGCGCGTAGTGCTGAGTGGGGTGAGACGGGTTCTGCGAGATGTGGTAGTTCTGGCAGAATCCGCACCGAAACGAGCACCCCACCGTGCCGACCGAGAGTATCGAGCTTCCCGGATAGAAGTGGTACAGTGGCTTCTTCTCGATGGGATCCATTGCAACCGAAGACGCCTCTCCGTAGATCGTCGTAAAAAGCGTACCCCCCCTGTTTATCCTTACTCCGCATACCCCCGACTTTCCCTCACCGATGGTGCAGTTATGAGGACAGAGTCTGCAGCCGACCCTCCTATCGTCCTTCTTTTCGTAATAGAGCGCTTCTTTTTCCATCTATTACCCCGCATTCTATAAGTTTTCCGCAAGAAAACGTCCGAACAGGCCGCTTAAAATGCCGCCGACCAGGGCGAACCCGAGGAGTATGGGAACAAAATAGTATGAGAGCGAGCTCTGAACGAATACCGCATTAACGACCGCGAGCTGGACCATATTGCTCGTAACCGCCCCGACAACGCTCATCCCCACCAATCCGAACCATCGCCGGAAGAAGATGTAAAGGAGGCACATAACGGCAAAGGAGGAGAGGGCCCCGGTGAAGCTCAGGATGAAGGTGACTGAAAGAAAGCTCCCGATGAGCAGAGAGGCCGCAACCGTCCGCGAGACCACGACAAGCAAAACCTCTTTTGGCCGAAGGATGGTAAATGCGTAGAGAGTTATTGCATTGGCAAGCCCTATTCTCATCCAGGGGAGCGGCTTCGGGACCATATGCTCCGCTATCGCGAGGAAGATCGCCATTGTAGCGAGAAATGCGATGTAGAACACCCTTCGCTGACCCTCAGATCCGCTTATGGTGTTCGATATATACGATTTTTCGTACATCACTACCTCGTCACCCCATCAACCCGCCCGTTTTCCCCGACGACCTCGACAACTACGCGGTTCGGGATGCATACCACCTGCTCGGAAACACGCTTTATGCGTCCCATCTTGATACAGATCTTCTCCCTGCATGGAGAAGATCTTACCCAGGCCTCGCCGTCACTGATCAAAACCTCTGTGATTCCAAGGGGGCCCTCTACCTCGACGACCCTGTCCTCATCGAGAAAAAATGAGTTCTCATACGCCTGGGCAGTAATTTCCACCCTCCTACCCGCAGGTTTCGAGAGGACGTTCCTGTAAAAAAAGAAAAGGATAAAAATCACAACGGCTGCGATGATCACGAAATCACCGATCTTGAATCTTTTGTTCGTTTTCATGGGAATCAGAACACCTCTCTTACTACTGCAACTCCGAGAAGGACCAGAGATACCACGATCATCATGATCCTGTATGAGGTGAGCCTCCCCTCTTTCGAAAGCAAGGTCCCCCCTATGTAGAGCATGAACCCGACGGCAGCGGTGGTGTAGGCAAACCTGAACCTGATCACATTGAAAAGAAAGAGAATGGAAAGCATGATGAATAATGCAGCGCAGTATATGAGAGCAATTCCTAAGGGTCTCTTTTTCATTCGGCATCTTCCTCCGTTACTCTGTAATACAGCACTTCTGTCTGCCCGTACCTCTTCCTCTTCAGAAGCTCTGCACATCTATCGACCCCGGGCAACTGTTCTGCATACTCACGCTCATAGATGAGAACAGGGCTGCAGGTCCGTTCCAGGGCGACTCTCAAAAGCCGGACGACCTCACCGATCTTCCTGTACCTGTACGGCGGATCCATGAACACGAGGTCATACCTTAGCTGTTTTGCCCTTTTCAGGTACACATTAACCCCGGACTGAATCACACTGCCGGGCATCTGAAGCATCTTTAAATTCTTTCTTATCGACCCCGCTGCAAAGGGATCCTTTTCGACAAACGTGCAGCTTTTTGCCCCCCTGCTTATCGCCTCGATCCCCAGAGAGCCAGATCCCGCAAAGAGATCGAGCACGTTCAAGCCTGCCGCTCCTTTTTCGAAGTATGAGAGGATGATCGAAAACACCGCCTCTCTCACGCGGTTAGTAGCCGGGCGCGTTCCCTTTCCCGGTACGTAGAGCCTCCTCCCTGCGTAGCTTCCTCCCGTGAGCCTCAGTGTCTTGTGCATACCCTAAGTCGCCTCAGCCCCTTCGTTCAAGTTGAAGCTTCGCTTCAATGCCCTGTCACTTCGTTCAAGTTGAAGCTTCGCTTCAACGCCCCACCCCATGTAGAAAGCCGTAAGATCTTTAGGTCTTCAAGGATTTCTGACAAATGACCGTGGTCCGAAAGAGCACGGTCATCAGCCTCTGTCACTTCGTTCAAGAAGACCGGATTCCAGCGCTCTTGCAGTAACCATACGCACCCAGGGCTTCTGACAAAGACAAAGCCGAATTAGCGTCCCTCATAAGACCAGACGTGAGAGTACTCTTCCCAGGCAAAATACGAACTTCGCCCGAGAAATCGTGCAGAAAGCCGCCGTTTTCTTTACTCTACATGATAAATATTCCCCGGCTTTCTGCCAAAGCACAAGGCTTTTAAAAGCCTTGTGCTCAGCCGCCGAAATAGAGCATTGCGTTTTTATACGACTCGCTGTTTAAAAAATAGTCCAGATAGAGACGCCTCTCCTCTTCGGAGCCTATTTCACCTTCCACGAATTTTCTCGCATCCTTCTGCGCCCTGTATATCAGCTTTGTGTTGACATCAAGATCGTTTAGGATGAACTGAGGAACCCCGGACTGCTGTTTTCCCATGATCTCGCCGGGCCCTCTCATCTTGAGGTCCCACTCTGCGATCCTGAACCCGTCGTGGGTGTCCCGCAATATCCTCAGCCTGCTGTAGGCCTCCCTCCCGGTGGTACGATCGGGCACGAGAAAACAGTAGGACTGCTCGCCCCCCCTGCCTATCCTTCCCCTCAGCTGATGGATGCTGGAGAGTCCGAACCTCTCCGCCTGTTCTACTACCATCACCGTTGCATTCGGAACATGAACCCCGACCTCGACCACCGTCGTAGCGACAAGGATATCATACTGTCCCTCCCTGAACATCCGCATCTGCTCATCCTTCTGCTCGTCGTCCATCCTCCCGTGGAGGAGCCCGATCCTGAGATCGGAGAAAACCTCACTCTTCAAGCGATCGTATGCATCCACCGCGTTCTTCACATCCATGGACTGCCCCTCCTCGATGAGCGGATAGATAAAGTATGCCTGCCTCCCGTCACGTACCTGCCGGCGGACGAGGTCATACACCTTTCTTATCTGGGCCTGTTTCACTATGTGTGTCTCAACCTTCCCGCGTCCCTGCGGCATCTCGTCGATCACCGATATGTCGAGGTCCCCGTATAGTGTCATCGCGAGTGTTCGGGGGATAGGTGTTGCGGTCATGACGATGCAGTCAGGGTGGTCTCCCTTTGCCCGCAGAGCCCCGCGCTGGAGAACCCCGAACTTCTGCTGCTCATCTATGATGACGAGAGAGAGGTCTTTGAATTCGATATCCTCTGAAAAGAGCGCATGGGTCCCGCAAAGGATATCGGTGTTCCCCTTCAGCAGATCGAGCACGATCTCCTTGCGCTGCAGTCCCTTCACTGAACCCGACACGAACTCCACATTCACGTCGAGTCCCCCGAAATAGCTCTTCACCGTATAGAAGTGCTGCCGGGCCAGAATCTCAGTCGGTGCCATGAACGCCACCTGCCCACCCCGCTCCACCACATCCAGGCCCGCCGCAAGGGCGACAACCGTCTTCCCGCAACCCACATCGCCCTGTATGAGACGGTTCATCGGTTTCTCCGAACCGAGGTCATGCTCTATCTCATCCAGAACCCTCCCCTGGGCATCCGTCAGGTCGAACTGCAGCCTATCGAGAAACTCCTCCCTGATCTTTCCACAGAAAGGTATCCTCTTCTTCTTCGTACTGCTCTGGGATTTTCTGGCGAGAGCACAGACGACCTGGTACTTGAAGAACTCCGCATAAGAGTAGTGCTCCTTTGCCCTCCTCAGCGAGTCCCAGTCGGAGGGGAAGTGTATCTCGGAAAACAGCTCGGCCTTGGGACCGATCCTGTACCCCTTCCTTATAAATGAGGGTGTATCCTCCTCCAGGAAGCGGGAATGTTGGGAGAGGACCGTCTCTGTAAGCTTTCTCACTGTTTTCTGGGAGAGACCCGCAGTGAGAGGATATATCGGCACGATCCGGAGATCTCCTGCATCTCCATCTATCTCATAATCGAACTGGGAGAATGTCGGGACCTGGTACTTTCTGGTGTACGCTCCGGTGAGATAGAACGTGGTCCCGACCTTAAGTGTATTCGTTATGTAGGCCCGGTTGAAGCAGTAGAGATACGCGGTGCCGCTCTTATCAGAAACCTTTATTTTCGGATGGACCCTCCCCCTGTAGAAGAACGTCTCGTGTTCGAGGACTTCGAACCTGAAGGTTGCCTTATCCCCCTCCTTCACATCTGCGAGGAGCCTGAGGCTCCTTCTGTCTTCGTAGGACCTCGGAAAATGATAGAGCAGGTCGTATGCCCGGTTGATTCCGAGCCTGCGGAGCCTCTGGGCCATCCGGGGTCCGACACCTGTAAGATACTGTACATCCTCGTAAATGTCAGGAGGCATGGGAATCGTAGCCTGTCTGGATGGTATCTCTGACGCTTTCCATGAAACCGCTCATGGCCTTTCTTTCATCTTTCCTTTCTCCCTCGAACTCGCTGAAGAAGACAGGCGCGCACACGATTACCCTGACAGTGTTCGGCCTTATCACGAGCGGGTGAGTGAATATCTTGTCCGTATTGACGAGAACGACCGGAAGGATGGGGACTCCCGTTTCCTTCGCGAGCAGGAATGCTCCGCGCTTAAACTTCCCGAGCTTTGCCCTTGGAGTACGGGTGCCCTCTGGAAAAATCCACACAGATTTACCGTTCAGCAGCGCCTTCTTTGTCAGATCGAGGCTCCGCATCGCGGAGATCGCTCGCTCCCGCTCAATGGGAATATAACCACATATCCTCATCGCAAAACCCAGGAGCGGGATTCGAAAGAGAGAGCTCTTTGCGAGCCACCGGAAATCGAGAGGAATCGACCAGGACGCAGTAAAGATATCCGTGTATGAGCGATGGTTGGAGACTATGATGTAGTTTCTGTTCCGGTCTATGTTCTCCGCTCCCGCTACTGAAAGCCTCACGCCGCAGAAAAACCCGAACGCGATCCTCGACCACACTCTCGAGACCTTGTGGGGGAGCCCTGAATCCGTTCCGATAAAGGGAAAGAGAATGAATACAAAAACTATAAGGACAAAGGTCAGCAGGAGGCCGAAGATCCAGTAGAGGATACCCCTGATCATAGATTGTTACCTTTATGGGAGTACAAAACCTCTGCATCTGACCAAAGCTTCTCCAGTCCGTAGAAATCCCTTCCCTCCTGGAGAAATATATGAATGATGAAATGGTTGTAATCCAGTAATACCCACGGGGAATCTATCTGTACATGCCTCGACATCGGCTTAACATCGTACCGGCCCATAAATTCCTCTATGTTCCGGACCAGCGCCTTTGTCTGAACGGAGGATGTCACTGTGCAGATAATAAAATAGTCCGTTATGCTCGTGTGTCCCTGAAGGTTGAGCACCAGTATATCCCGCGCCTTATTATCCCTCAGAAGCTCCGCAGTCCGGAGCACTACACTGTTCATGTTAGGTCCACCCCCGGTTTCCGTTCCTTTCATCTCACATATCTTCCCTCAAAATCGTTTCCTATGATGATGGTAACGTCCACCATGAGGGTCTTGTCTATCCTCGTATGTACCTCCTGGCAGTTGATGATATCGGCGATACGTTTCGCGAGTGAAGGCCTCCCTATTCGATCGACGACGAGGGTCTTTTCGTAGTCGTTTCTCGGAGCATTGCCATGGTGGACGATATTGAAACCGTACTCCACGAAGTAGTTCCTGAGGCTCTGGGCCTGTCCCGGATTTGTCGATCCGTTCAGTATCTCGATATTTATCTCATTGCCGATAGGAGCGGGACCTTCATCGCTGATGAACTTCTTCATATTTTCGATCCTCTCCCGCAGCCATCTCCCGTTCTCTATGGGTGATATGAAGCTCTCATCCTTTATGGTCGTGTTCTTTCCGAACATCAGGTAGAAGAGTACTTTCGACGAACTCACCCCTCTCATCTCGCCTGCGAGCATCCGGAGATCTCTCCTGTTCATGTTTGTCACGATCTCCTTCGTGAGAATCTTCGATACCCTTGAGTTTTCCATCAATGATTCGACATCGTGCATCCTCTCGAGCAGGGATTCGAGAAATACGCGGTGGTTCTCCACCATGATCTTTCCGCCCGAATCGCCCTGCTTGAACAGGAGAAACTCTCTCGCCTTAGCGCCATCAAGAACGACTTTCCCCTTGGGAACCTGTATGAACATGTTCTGTTCGGCGTCGAGGTAGTTCAGGCTGTTCTGGTTGTATACTTCTAGCCCGTCCAGTAGGTCGACAAGCTTCTCGATATCACTAAGATCATAGACAAAATAGAAATCGAATTCGATTTCGGTGAGCTTCTCTATCGTTTTCTTGACAACCGAAGGACCTCCCCTGAAGTAGATGTTCCCGAGGGTGTCATAGGCAGGCTTGTCTTCGTAGTCCACCTTCATCCGCGTTTTCGAGGGCATGACAAGGGAAGCGAGTTTCTTGGTCTTCGGATTGTAGAAATAGAGAAGGGTCGCTTGTGTCGTTCCGCTGTCATTTTCTACGAAGATCCAGGATATCGTGGATTCCTTTTCCAGAAGCTCCTCGAGCTCACTCGCCCTGAAGTAGAAAATAAACAGAATCGTACCCACGATAATCCCTATGGCGAGAAATATCAGGAGGATGCTGACCCAATCGAAATCCGTCTTTCTGTTGTTGTGCTGAAACCTGATGTCAGATACCTTTATTCCCATAACAGCAGATATACTCCTTACAGAGTTTGTTTCATCGAAAAATCCCGGACGGTATTCCCCGAACCCAGCACAAGCTCGTTATATCCCAGAAGAGTGTTGACGCATATGTACACCCCATCTGCGATGAGCTTTCTGAACATAGACCTGAATATATAAAGCACCGCTTCGTCGAGGCTCCGCTGCGCGATCGCCCTCGCGGTCTCCACCCCCCTTAAACTTCTCCCAGGCTCGATATAGTCCGCGACGAAGACCACCTTGTTCAGTACCGTCATCCCCCTCCCACCGGTCGTATGCAGTTCGATGCTTTTCAGTATGTCCTCATCCCGGACCCCAAAATCCCGCTGCGCGATGATCCTCCCCGCATAGGCGTGGAGGAGACCGGGGCTGGAAAAAAGGGCTTCCCGAAGAAGGGTATCATTTTGTCCGCTACTGTTGTTCTGCCTCGTCACGATGCCTCGCGTCACCACGACGCTCTGCGTCGTGACGATGCCCTTCATTGTCACAATGCTCTGCATTGTGACGAGAGGCATATCCCGAGCGATATCGTGCAGCAGGCCGGCAGCCCCCGCCTTTTCTTCGTCGCACCCGTACATTCCGGCAAGCGCCACTGCGGTATCCCGCACCCCTATCGAATGAGAAAACCTCCTCCGGGTGATCCTCTCTCTCAGCTCCCGCTCCAGCAGTTCATTGGGAGACCCCCTCAAACTCTACCCCCATGCCATTGTCTCAGAGCTTTTCCTGATACAGCCCTTTTTCTTTAATATACTCTAAAACGGGTTGGGGTACAAGGTATCTGATGCTCCTCCCCTGCATTACCCTTTCTCTTATCTCGGACGATGTTATATCTATCGTACGCTTCTCGAAATAGTGCCATGAGCTTCCCGGGAGGTTGCGATGCAAAGCACCGTTTTTTCCGACGAGGTGACCGTTCCTCAGGAGAACGACAAAATGCACTTTCTGCGCAAGTGACCCGATCTCCTTCCAGGTACCGATCTCGCCCACCAGGTCTGACCCAATTATGATGTACGGTTTGTCATCGAGACTGTACTTGTCGTACAGGTAGTCGACTGTGCCTATCGTGTAGGAGACCCCTCCGCGTTTCAGCTCGATATCATCGCATTTGAAATGAGGGTTGGTCCGGGCTGCAAGCTGCACCATTTTCAGCCGGTGTACGGGGTCTATTCTCCCTTCCACTCTCTTATGCGGCGGAATGTTGGCGGGGATGAAAATCACCTTCTCGAGGGAAAACTTCTCCCTCACGTCCTCTGCCAGTCTGAGGTGAGCGATATGTATTGGGTTGAAAGTACCCCCGAAGACCCCCAATCTAGGAGAGTGTTTTGCCACTGTTCTTCCCCAGAAGCAGGACGATCCTGTCCTTTAAGATATCTATATTAAAACGTGTCAGTGAAGAAATACAGATTTTTTCACCGGGAATGGCAGCCTCGAGAAACGCGGCCTCATCCTGCTGACCGATGACGTCGCACTTGCTCCCCGCTATGATCCTCGGCTTGTCCAGAAGCGCCCCGGAATACTGCCTCATCTCGCTTTCGAGCACTTCGTACTGCTTCATGTAGCCGCCTTCGGACAGTTCGACGAGTACTATGAGTACCCTTGTCCGCTCTATGTGTTTGAGAAAGCGTATACCGAGCCCGACTCCGCTGCTCGCACCTTCGATCAGCCCCGGAACATCAGCAATAACCACCTGCTTCTCCCTCTTGTAATTCATCACCCCCAGGTTGGGCGTAAGAGTTGTGAAGGGGTATTGGCCGATCTTGGGCCTCGCCTCTGTGAGTACGGACAGGAGGGTTGATTTACCGGAATTGGGAAGACCGACTAAGCCGACATCGGCGATTGTCTTTATCTGGAGAGTTATCTCGAGTTCGTGGCCTGGCGTACCATCCTGTGCATATCTCGGGGCCCTGTTCGTGGATGTGGCAAAAAACGCATTCCCATGCCCCCCTCTGCCACCTACCAAAAGCTTCAACGCCCCCGTCACTTCGTTCAAGTTGAAGCTTCGCTTCAACGCCCCCGTCACTTCGTTCAAGTTGAAGCTTCGCTTCAACGCCCCCGTCACTTCGTTCAAGTTGAAGCTTCGCTTCAACGCCCCCTCCCCAGCGAGGTCTGGGTGCCCAGCGAGGTCGGCGAGAAGTTTCTGTGACTTTTTCTCGAGTATAACCGTTCCTCGCGGGACCGGAATAACACAATCCGCCCCCTTGCTTCCCTTCATGTTGCGCCTCGATCCGGCCGACCCGTTCTTCGCCCTGTAGACCTTCCTGATCCAGTGATCGTAGAGCGACCTCATGTTGTTTTCAACCCTGAATATAACGTCTCCACCGTCGCCCCCGTCACCTCCATCAGGGCCGCCCCTCGGGACATACTTCTCGCGTCGAAAAGAAACCGCACCTCTCCCGCCGTTACCCGATCGGACAGTGATGTCCGCCTCATCCACAAATCTCGACAATGCTCTTTTCCCTCTATCAAAAACTAAAAAAACGTACGTCCTTCCCGAAGGAGTTTTGTCCCGCTTCAAGCTCCCCGGGCAGTATATATCATATATCGCTGTAGTTCAGGCTGTGAGATGTTACAGGTGATGCTATTGCAGTAGTTTGGCTTGTACAAAACATTGGAGGAAATCTGGTGCAGAAACCTTGGGGATTCAGGCCCTTCCGGCAGCGTGCAAACCGCGGGTTTTTGGTGTACCAGCAGCATGAACGCGGCCTGTAAAAACAGGAAAAACATCACATTTCACTGTTGACAGATACCTTTTTCTTCCCTCTTCTGAAACTCTCAAACGAGACGACTCCGTCTGTTTTTGCAAACAGCGTATCATCCTTCCCGATCCCGACGTTCTTCCCCGGATGGATCCTTGTGCCCCTCTGCCTGACGATAATTGTACCCCCGGTCACCTTCTGGCCGCTGAACCTTTTTACTCCGAGCCTCTTTGAATGGCTGTCCTTGCTGTTCTTTGTGCTGCCGCCGCCCTTCTTATGAGCCATTTCAATTTCCCCCTTCCATCTTCTCAACGAGAATTCTCGTATATTCAGGCCGTGAGCCGATCGTCCTCCTGTAATCCTTTCTGCGCTTGTATTTGAAGACCCTGATCTTTTTGCCTTTTACGCTACCGAGCACTTTGGCCGTTATGGCAACTCCCTTGAGGTAGGGTTTTCCAACCTTGACACCGTCCTTGTCGTCCCTCATGAGAAGAACCTTATCGATCTTAATCTCACTGTCCTTCTGGGCCTCTATTCTATCGACAAGAACCGGTTTACCCTCCTCGATCCCGTACTGTTTATTGTTTATTTCGACGATCGAATACATCGAATCCCCCAAAGATTTTCAGATAAAATAAGGAGGATTCTTCCTAAAGTCAACCCCATTATTCCTACCTTCGCGAGAGGAGAAGAGAGATGAGGAAACACAGCTTAAGGAATAGCAGGTAGAAAATTCCGAGCAGGTTGATTCCGGATGCTACCGATGGCGGTATCCTCGAAGGGAGAAACCATATGCTGAACTGCAGAGGAAATAAAAAGAGTCCTAAAAAGAGAACAGGTGTGATATACCCCGGTTTGTGCTTTAAAAAGAGAAAGCCCGACAGTACAAGCAGAGAGAAGGAAAGCAGGACATCGAACCAGTAGAAGTAGATTTCCGGATCGACGAACAGTCTGCTCATAGCCGCTCCTTACACGCTCGATTCCTGAAGTTCTCACCCCAGACTACTGAAGCTCTTTTTGATCCTGTCCAGTATTTCGAGAGCTTCGAGAGGGGTGATCGTGTTGATATCGATTTCTCCGAGCTCTTTTTTCAGAATATCATATATTGAAGGAAAAAGGTCGAGCTGTCCGGGGCCGCCTGCTGGTTTTTCCTCCCTCTTTTCCGCGAAGACAGGGATGTATGAGCTGTACTCGGTTTCCAGCTTCATCAGAATGGACTTGGCCCTCTCTATGATGGTATGGGGTATGCCCGCCATGCGCGCAACCTCGATCCCGTAGCTCTTCGATGCAACGCCCGGCACCACTTTCCTCAGGAATATGACCTCATTGTCCCATTCCTTCACCGTTACATTATAGTTGATAACCCCGTGAGAACCCTCGAGAGCGGTGATCTCGTGGTAGTGAGTAGCAAAGAGGGCTTTCGCACCGACCTTTGTATCGTCCAGGAGGTACT
>Ga0307379_10000607_pt1 | contig 59670 bp, 42 predicted proteins | sample UN2MG_FD_202237 | JGI IMG/M metagenome (GOLD analysis project Ga0307379, IMG submission 202237) | Soil microbial communities from Risofladan, Vaasa, Finland - UN-2 | ecosystem: Environmental > Terrestrial > Soil > Coastal area > Acid sulfate soil | place: Finland: Risofladan, Vaasa | collected... | reverse complement strand
ACCCATTCGACAACGAGAAACAAGTTTCTATATATGGCGGCTTCAATTGTTGGATCAATTCGATCACTTACGAGTTATAGTTCAAGTGATAAATGAGGGGATCTCTGAGCAGCCAACGAGATGGTGTTCAGAGCTCTTCGCCCAATGATATTACCATCAAGGCCACCTGTGAAAACGATGACAAGAAGATAGCAGAGTACAAATTTACTGTTTGCGCTCATCCTAAAAACTTCTATATCGATGATCATCCAGACAATATGGAATGCAATAATAAAAGAATTGGACCTCTTGTCAAGTGGAATGCAGACAGCGATAGTGGCACCATATCAGATCTTGGCAAGGTAATAATATACGAAGTATTTTCTCTTGTTGTCTATGTAGATGGACTTAATCCCGGCTTTCAGGCTCCAGCAAAATTAATAGGTGATAATTTGGATGATCTAGAAATAAACAGAGATTGTCGTTGTACCGAATTCTATGTAGTTCCATCAAGCCTTCCAGATGATACGGATGAGCATTTATATTTACACGGTGGACACAGTTTCAAATGCAATCGTTGTGGAGTCAGCGGCAAACTTGGTATTGACGAAGTACATAAACACTATTGGATCGAAGGGATTATCAATCCCTTTAGGATGGATGTTGATGAGGATGGTTGGTGTGTAAAACGATGTGACAAGTATATTGACTGGCACATTCACAGACACATCGAATGTTATCCAGGAGGTTGATGGTAATCATGTCTATTATTTTTCATCTGTATTTATGCCTTCTTTCGTTGCTATTGGTCTTTCAAGTTGACAATAGAGTGTACTTTTGTGGGCAATGTTTTACAATCGGCGATCTGGTTGTAAATTGCAATGATCGTCAGGTTGTAGATATTTCTGTAGTTGGCAAGTTGACAGAACTTCAAGAGTTGCGACTGTTGAATACAAAGGTTACCAATATATCAGCGTTAAAGAGTCTGACAAAACTGAGAAGATTATATCTTAACGGATCGTCCATGTTGTCAGACATATCGCCTCTTTCCAATCTGCATAAGCTTGATATTTTAACAATGCGCGATACGAAAGTAAACAACATTGGGCAAATATCGAAATTGAGAAATGTCGAACTCCTCGACATCAGCGGCACGAATGTCATTGATTTGTCTGCTATAAAAGAATATTATCGACTTAAGAAACTAAATATAAGCAGGACAAATGTTGTAGACATAGAACCATTGGCGAATCTTGTATCGTTGAAAATACTATTGATGTCTGGAACAAAGATAACGAGTCTGTCACAACTTAAACAGTTACGAAATCTGGAAATATTACTGTTGTCGAATTGCCCGATACGAGAGATAGGTCCTATATCGCGTCTGCCAAAATTGAGAACACTCGACATAAGCCAGTCACCTGTGATAGATATCAAGAAATTAGCAGAGAAAGAGGGAAATGGCGTAACAATAGTGGTTGGAAAGGACCAACTTGATGAAGCAACAAAGAACATATTACTTAATGCAGGTTACAAGATCGAGATAAATAAAACTGGTAATCATGCACTATTACGACTATGAATAGTTTAGATTATAGCCTACAATCGACTGTAAAACCGGAGACTAACAGGGACGGAGTAGAAACAGACTGAAAATCCCAACTTGCTGTTTATCCCGGAATCAAGAACGATCGAAAATACTTTCGTTAGTATCGAATGTGAGACTTCCGGCAACGGCGGTGGCGAGACTCGGCACTTTCTGGCTCGGCCGGGACGTGTCTTGTTTAAAAAGCCACGTGCCAGGCCGAATCCAGGCGCACCCCGGCCCAACTCGGGATTTTTGACGGTTTTCTTTCGGATGTGACCGGGTCGCTCAGGCCCTCAGGATGCCCGGCGGCTTGCGCGGCCTTATGAATCCTGCGCGCAGCATCTTTCCGATTACCCAGGCCGGATCCCCGATGTAGTACCAGTTCGTCATCTCCGGCAGCCTCTGCTCGCCGCGATCTATCAACCGCGTCGAAAGCTCCTGGTACGTCCGGCGCCGTACGGCCGCTACCTTCGACATCCCCAGGTACTCCGGGGCGGGATCGATCAGATCATCATGCTCCCCGTAGGCATAGTAGCGGTACGAACTCCAGGCATAGTCCTTGGCCTTGGCCACCATGCCCGCCCGGACGGGGTTCAGGTCGAGGTAGCGCATGGCACAGATGAAGCGCCGCCCGTCCTGGATGACCGGCGTACGGGCCCGGTCCATGAACACCTGGCCGCAGCGCTTGAATCGCTTGTTGATGTAGCGGGCCAGTTGGCTGAAGACCTGCTGCATGAACCTCGAGAGGGCCTCGGTACTCGGCGTGTAGAGGATCAGGTGGATATGCGAGTCCATGAAGGCATAGTGGTAGACCAGGATGCCGAAGATGGACTTGTAAATGAAGAGGAGCAGGTAGAGCGTGGCCTTGACCATGGGATCGGCCAGGAGAAAGTCACGGTTGTGAGCCCTGATGATGAGATGGACGCTGGCCGGGCCGTCACCGAGAATAGTTGCACTCACTCCGTCCTGAACGAGGCCCGCGAAATCCGCGAACGCTACCAGGATTGACAGACCGAGTCGTATAAACTATTTTCTGCGGCGAGCGTGGAGGAGGATTCGGCGTGGCGGGAATCGGCGTCATTATAAACCGCAAGGCGGGCAGGAAAACCGGCAAGGGCCTTGCGCCCTGGAAACTCGGGCGGCTGCTCGATCGCAGCGACTGTCTGCGTCAGACTTCTTCGATCGAGCAGATCGACGAGGTCATCGAAGAGTTTCGTGATCGGCAAATCGATATCCTGGCAATCGGCGGCGGCGACGGCTCGAATCACCACGTTCTGTCCGCCCTGGTGAGATTCTACCGGAAGCGGCCCTTGCCGCTGATAGCCTTCCTGTGCGGCGGCACCCACAACGCCCATGCCGCCTCGGTGGGGGTGCACGGCCAGGCGAATCTGATTCTCGCGCGCGTCGCCGGCAGGCACCACGCGGGCACCGGGCAAGAACTAGCCCGGCGCAAGCTGTTGCGCATCGATGACGGCAAGGGGGTACGATACGGATTCAGCATGGCCACCGGCTTCATGTACCGTTTTTACAAGGAGCTGCACGCGCGCCTGGATGACACCAGTCTCAACGTCGCCAGGTTGATTGCCAGCTGGGTGGTTTCGTTCATCGTGCGCGGCAAGGCGATTCGTGATGTTTTCCGCCTCGAGCCGGGCAAAGTGACGATCTCCGGACGGGCGCTTCCATGGAAGGAAAACAACGGCATCTCCTGCTCCAGCATGGAGAAGCTGGGATTGGGATTCAAACCTTACCCGCGGGCCAACGAGCATCCGGACAAGTTCCAGGCGGCGGCCTTGCGCATCGGCACCGGGGACTTCATCCGCCTGATGGGACAGTATTGGCTGGGACGCATGCCGGAGCATCCCGACCAGGTCAACACCATAACCGACAGGCTGCTGCTGGAATCCGAGCGGCCGGTTTCTTACGTCATGGACGGTGAGCTCTACAACGGAAGCTCGCGCCTGGAAGTCACAACCGGCCCGGCGCTGGAAGTGATAGTTCCCTAGCCGGCCATTTCCAACAAGAGATACATTTTGCTATTGCCGCCCGGCAACCTTGAGACGGTTTTCGGCGCGCGCCAGGCGGGCCTCAAGGTGCTGGGTTTCTGCGGGATCCAATTCGGCGCGCTCTTGTAAAGCTTGCTCGGTATCCTGTTTCGATTTCCTGGCCCGCTCCAGGTCAATATCCTCGGGGCGCTCCAGGGTGTCTGCCAGGACGGTCGCTCCGCCGGGATATACCTCGGCGAAGCCGCCGCTGACCGCCATTCTTTCGGTCTGCCCGGCCCGTAGGTAACGAAGGATGCCGGGGACCAGGTCGGTGATGAACTTGGTGTGGCCGGCCAGCACTCCCAGTTCGCCCTCCGAGCCGGGGACGATTAGCGCTTCTACATTGTCCTCGAAGATGCTCTTGTCCGGCGTGAGCAGTCTCAGCATGTATGGTTTGGCCACGTCACCCTCCTGTCAGGCCGCCATCTCGCCGGCCTTCTTCTTGACGTCTTCTATGGTGCCAACCATGTAGAAGGCCTGCTCGGGCAGGTGGTCCAGCTTGCCGTCCAGGATCTCGCGGAAGCCGGCGATGGTGTCTTTCAGCTCGACGTACACCCCGGGGGTGCCGGTGAAAGTCTCGGCCACGTGGAACGGCTGGGAAAGGAAGCGCTGGATCTTCCTGGCCCGCGACACGGCCAGCTTGTCCTCGTCGCTCAACTCCTCCATTCCCAGGATGGCGATGATGTCCTGGAGATCCTTGTAGCGCTGCAGCACCTGCTGCACCTCGCGGGCAGTGCGGTAGTGCTCTTCGCCGACCACCTGGGGGTCGAGGATGCGCGAGGTCGAGTCGAGCGGATCGACTGCCGGGTAGATGCCCAGCTCCGAGATCTGGCGGCTGAGGACCGTGGTTGCATCCAGGTGGGCGAAGGTTGTCGCCGGGGCCGGGTCGGTCAGATCGTCGGCCGGCACGTAGATGGCCTGCACCGAGGTGATCGAACCCTTGTTGGTCGAGGTGATGCGCTCCTGGAGCTCGCCCAAGTCGGTAGACAGCGTGGGCTGGTAGCCCACGGCCGAGGGAATGCGACCCAACAGGGCGGACACCTCGGAGCCGGCCTGGGTGAAGCGGAAGATGTTGTCGATGAACAGCAGCACATCCTGGCCTGCTTCATCCCGGAAATACTCGGCCGCCGTCAGGGCCGACAGGCCCACCCGGGCGCGGGCGCCCGGCGGCTCGTTCATCTGGCCGTAAACCAGCGCGGTCGATTTGATGACGCCGGACTCCTTCATCTCGAGCCACAGGTCGTTGCCCTCGCGGGTTCGCTCGCCGACGCCGCCGAAAACCGAGTAGCCGCCGTGCTTGGTGGCCACGTTGTGAATCATCTCCATGATGATGACGGTCTTGCCCACCCCGGCGCCGCCGAACAGCCCGATCTTGCCGCCCTTCATGTACGGCTCGAGCAGGTCGATCACCTTGACGCCCGTCTCGAAAGCCTCGACGCTCACGTCCTGGTCGAGAAAGGCCGGCGGCAGGCGGTGAATGGGGTAGAACTCCTTGGCGTCCACCGGTCCCATCTCGTCGACAGGCTGGCCGATGACATTCAGAATGCGCCCCAGCGTTTCCTTGCCGACCGGCATGAGGATCGGTTGGCCGGTGTCGACGACTGGCATCCCGCGCACCAGGCCGTCGGTCGAATCCATGGCGATGCAGCGCGCCACACCTTCGCCCAGGTGCTGGGCCACCTCGACCACCAGGTTCCATTTGGAATCGTTAATGGCCGGGTTGGTCAACTTCAGGGCGTTGTAGATCGACGGCAGCTTCCCCGGGGGAAAACTGACGTCCACGACCGGCCCGATGACCTTTTGCACTTTGCCTTCAGCCTTGTTCTCAGTTTCGCCCATTTGCGGCTCCTCTTTTGTCTCGAATCAGCCCTTGAGCGCCTCGGCCCCGCTGACGATCTCCATAAGCTCCTTGGTGATCGAGGCCTGGCGCGCCTTGTTGTAAACCATGGTCAACTTCTGGATCATCTCGCCTGCATTTTCTGTTGCGTTCTCCATGGCCGTCATCCGGGCGCCATGTTCACTGGCCACCGACTCGAGAATGAACATGAAGATCTGGTTGGCCAGGTAGCGCCGGATGATGCGATCCAGCAATTTTTCCTTGCTCGGCTCGTAAAGGTAATCGACGAAATCACGTTGCCCGGCGCCGCTCTCGTCCACTTCGGGTGTCTCCAACGGAAGCAGCCTGCGAAAGACGACCTCCTGCTGCACGGCCGAAAGAAACCTGTTGAACACCAGAAAAACCTGGTCGATCTCGCCGGATATGTAACGCTCGGCCAGATCTTCGCCCAACTCGGCCGCCCGCCGATAGTTGGGTTGGTTCAGCATATCTTCCACGTTCTGGCGGATGGACACGTCCTGCTTGGAAAAGTAGCGGTAACCCTTCAGGCCGATGGTGGAAAGGTGAATATTGTCACGTCGCTCGTCGTTGTCGAGCAGGTAGTGCTCTACCCGCCGTAGCACGTTGGAGTTGAAAGAACCGCATAACCCGCGATCGGACGTGAGAACGAACAGGTCCTCGGTCAGCGCCGGTTCGCGCACGACCATCAACGGGTGTGTGGTCAGCTCCTCGTGCTGCCTGGCCAGGCGCCCGAGCGTGCCGCGCATCTCGCGGGCGAAGGGACGCGCACGTAAAACCGCCTCCTGGGCCTTGCGAAACTTGGCGGCCGCCACCATCTTCATGGCCTTGGTGATCTGCTCGGTGTTCCGGACCGCCTGGATGCGTTTCTTTATGTGCTGGAGATTGGCCATGGCTCAGCGCTTAGTCCCCGGAGATGTCCACCAGCTGGGCGAATTCTTTCCTGAAGCCCTCGAGCACGGCGTCCATCTTGGCCTGCAGGTCATCGTCGAGAACTTTCTTCTTGATGATCTCTCCGAGCACGCCGGCATGCTCCTTGCGGGCGTACTTGATCAGCTCCTCGATGTAACGCGTGATTGCATCTGCCGGGTAGCGGCGGATCCAGTTGTTGCCTTCCTTGTCGCTGGCCGTTCCGGCGTATAATATCAGCACCTGCTCCTCGATCGGGTAGGGCTGGTACTGCCCCTGCTTGAGAACCTCCATCAGGCGCTCGCCGCGGGCCAGTTGATCTTGTGTGGTCTTGTCGAGCTCGGAGCCGAACTGGGCGAACGCCTTCAGCTCGCGATACTGGGCCAGCTCGAGGCGCATCATGCCGGCGATGGTCTTCATGGCCTTGATCTGCGCGGCCCCGCCGACCCGCGAGACGCTCAGGCCCGAGTTGACAGCCGGGCGCTGGCCGGCGAAGAAGAGATCGGTTTCCAAAAAGATCTGGCCGTCGGTGATCGAGATGACGTTGGTCGGGATGTAGGCCGAGACGTCGCCGGCCTGGGTCTCGATGATCGGTAAAGCGGTCAGCGAACCGCCGCCCATGGCATCGGACATCTTGGCCGCGCGCTCGAGCAGGCGGCTGTGCAGGTAGAACACGTCGCCGGGGAAGGCTTCGCGGCCCGGGGGACGCCTGAGCAGCAGGGCCAACTGGCGGTAAGAAACCGCCTGCTTGGAAAGGTCGTCGTAGAAGATGACCGCGTGCATGCCGTTATCGCGGAACCACTCGCCCATGGTGCAGCCGGTGTAAGGCGCGATGTACTGCAGCGGGGCGGGTTCGGAGGCGCTGGCGGCGATGACCGTGGTGTATTCCATGGCCCCCTCTTTCTGCAGGCGGTCCACCACGCGGGCGACCGTGGATTGCTTCTGTCCCACGGCCACGTAGATGCAATAGACATCGGTATTCTTCTGGTTGATGATGGTGTCGATGGCGATGGCGGTCTTGCCGGTGCCGCGATCGCCGATGATCAGCTCGCGCTGGCCGCGCCCGATGGGAATCATGGCGTCGATGGCCAAAATGCCCGTCTGCAACGGCTCCTTGACCGGCTGGCGTTTGACGATGCCGGGCGCCTTGATCTCGATCTCGCGGGTTTCCTTCGTAGACACCGGCCCCTTGCCGTCGATGGGTTTGCCCAGGGCGTCCAGCACGCGACCGGTTACTTCCTTGCCGACCGGCACCGAGGCGATCTTGCCGGTACGCTTGACGACGTCTCCCTCGCGAATCTTGTCGTATTCGCCCATGATGGCGATACCAACGTTATCTTCCTCGAGGTTGAGTACCAGGCCCTGGATGCCATGGGGAAGATCGACCAGCTCGCCGGCCATGACGTTTTGCAGCCCGTGTATGCGGGCGATGCCGTCGCCCGCGCTGAGGACGGTGCCCGTCTCGGCCACCTCGACCCGGGTGTCGTAATCAGCGATTTCTTGCTTGATGATCCGACTGATTTCTTCGGCCTTGATTTCCATGGGGCTCCCTCGAATGCGTTTGTTCTGTGGCTAGCGAATCAATACGTCAGCCAGGTTGTTAAGTTGCGTCTTCAGGCTGCCATCGACCACCAGGTCGCCGATCTTGACCTTGACGCCGGCGAGCAAATCGGGCTCGGTGCTGGCCTGCAGTACAACTTTCTTTTTCAGCACTTCGGCAAGCGCCGCTGTCAGCCCGGCCCGCGCCGAATCGTCAAGGACGAAGGCGCTCGAGACCTGCACCCTGATCCTCCCGGCGCGCTCGTCCAACATCGCGGTGAATGACTCCACGATGGCTTCCATCAAGACAACGCGCCGATGCTCGACCAGGTATCCCAAGAAGCGATCGACAGGCTTGCCCCAGCCCAGGAGTTTCAGGATCTGATCGAGCACCCTGCGGCGCTCCTCCTGGCGAAAGGCGGGGCTGACCAGCACTTCTTTGAGAATCGGATTGGCCTCGAGGATCCGGTTGAACTGCGCGAGTTTATCCGCGACCGGGGCCGGGTCGGCCTCCACCAAATCCATCAAGGCCTGCGCATAGCGACGTGCGACACTCCTATTGATCACTTCAATCTCCAGGGTGTTATAAATTTATTCTAAAGTTCTATACTCCCTCCATTCAAAATCGCGCGAAATAAATCATGAAGGCAAACCTGGGTCAAGGAATATCACAAAAAGCACTCAAGAAAGAGTGGCGGCCAGTTCCAAACCCTGGGAGATGGCGTCCTCCATCGAGCCGTACTCCCAGCGACCGTAGCGGCCTATGGAATGAATGTCCTGTGATTGCAAAAACTTGAGCAATATCCCGACCGAGCGGCGCCTGTTCTTATCGTAGGTCACATAGGCGTATGGCAAGCGGAACTCGTGCGTCAAGATGATATCCTTGCGGCTCTCGATCACCCGCATGGCCAAAAGATCGTCGATCACGCGTTTTTTGATCTTCTTCTGGTCAATGGGCCTGCGCTTCGAGTAGGCCGCCTCACAGTAGATGTTTGCCGCCCCGCGGGGCGCGACGTCCGCTGAAAAATTGTTGGCAAATCCGAAGCGGTAGAGCGTAAACCTCTCCTCGGGCACGTAGACCCAGTGTCGATCCGTTCGGACTCCGCGCAGGCCCATATTCAAATTGTAGACCGATGACCAGCGCAGCTTGCCGGCCGCCTTTCTGACCCGCTCGGGTACAGGGCGAATCATCTTGATGAGCTCGGGCAGCGGAACACAGGAGACCAGGCGGCCGAAGCCAACCCGATCGCCGCTTCCGGTTACCAGCCGCCGGGACTTGATGTCGATTTCCCGCACATCGACGCCGCACTCCATCTTGGCAACGCCGCGGGCCAGGGCCGCCGGCAGAACCTCGATACCTCCCCGGCGCGGGTAGAAGAAGCGGGCGTTGTAGCCGCTCTGGTCCGGCAGATCTTCAAAGGCTCCGCGAACCACCTGCTCGAGGTCGGGCTTGGGCACGAAGCGCTGCAGCCACTCGGTAGTCAACGAGGCCGGTGCTACGGTCCACAGTTTGCGGTTATATGGAAACATGAAATGCCGGGCCACTCCCTCGCCGAAGCGATCGCGCACCCAGGCGGCGAAGTTCGCAGGCCTGGCCCGCTGTTTTCGCCCCTGGGCCCGCAACACCCCCAACAGGCACTCGGCAGCCACCCCTGGCGGCAGGCCGTAGAAGTGCGCCTGATATGGGTAGCGAGTGTAGACGCCGTGGGAGAAGATCCAACTGTCACGCGTCAGTTCGCGCAGGTTGCCGCGCAGCAGGCGCTTGATAAGAACTCGCACACGCGGGTCGCGCAGGTGCAGCAGGTGCCCGGTGCGATCGAAGGAGAACCCCTCAACGCTATCGGTCCTGCACAGGCCGCCGGGACGCTGGTCGCGTTCGAGAAGGATCGCATCGCCGCGGTGCGCACGCGCGGCGGCCAGGCAGCTAATTCCTCCGCCGATGAAAACAGTCTCGTAGAACGAGGCCAAGATCTTCTCAGCTCCCAGAAAGGATCTCGGCCCTGATGAAGCGCATCAGAGCCTGCCTTTGCATTTCGTCGATGCCGGAAAAGCGCACCGCCACCTCGTATTTGCGTCCGGCCACCAGTGACTTGCAACGTACTACGTCGGCAAGCACCACCAGCGGCCGGCTGGCGGCCGAACCGAAGTACTTCAAGAACCCGTGCGTGTAGCGCTGCCAGCCGGTGAAGTTCATCTCGATCTTGAGCACGACCTTTTCCGGGAAGTGGCGCGAGGTCTCGATCTGCAGACCCCCGCCCGAGATATCGATGATGCGGGCCTTCTGGTATCGGCCCCGCTCGGGGTAGCTGAACTCCTTGACCTTGATAGCGTCGCGGCGCTCCAGCCGCTCGAAATTACGCCGTTCCTTGTCGTCTTGTTCTTTCATGGTGCTCCTCACTTGAAGCCGGCGGCGATCTCGGTGACGATCTCGTCGGCACTCAGGCCGGCGGCCTCGCCCTCGAAGTTGAGCACCAGGCGGTGGCGCAGCGCCATGAACATAACCGCCCTGATATCCTCGCGCGACACGGCGAAGCGTCCGTCCAACAAGGCCTGCACCTTAGCGCTTAGAATCAGCGCCTGGGCGCCGCGCGGGCTGGCGCCGTAGCGCAGGTATTTCTTGGTGATCGGCGCCGCATCGGGCAGCTCCGGATGGGTGGCCAACACCAGCCCGATGGCGTAGTCGCCGACGTGCTCGGCGACAGGTACTTCCCGCACCGTGCGGCGCATGGCCAGGATGCGCTCGGCCCCCATGACGCTTTCCACTTCAGGCATCTCGTTCTGCGTAGTGCGCTCGATGATCTTTGCGATCTCCGCCCGGCCCGGGAAAGGAAACAGGATCTTGAAGAAGAAACGATCCATCTGGGCCTCGGGCAGCGGATAAGTCCCCTCCATCTCGAGCGGGTTCTGCGTGGCCAGCACGATGAATGGTGCGGACAGCGGATAACTCTGTCCGGCCACTGTGACCGTGCTCTCCTGCATGGCCTCGAGCAGGGCCGACTGGGTTTTGGGAGTGGCCCGGTTAATCTCATCGGCCAGGACAACATTTGCGAATATCGGCCCGCGCTTGAAGCGCAGGTCGCGCACACCGTGCTCGTCCGCAACAATGATGCTGGTGCCGGTGACGTCGGCCGGCATCAGGTCGGGAGTGAACTGGACTCGCGAGAAGTCCAGGCTCAGGCTATCGGCCAGCGTGTTGACCAGCAGCGTCTTGCCGATGCCGGGCACTCCCTCCAAGAGCGCGTGCCCCGAGCACAGCAGGCAGGTCAGCAAGGCTTCGATGATATCGCGGTAGCCGACAATGACCTTGGAGACCTCGCCGACCAACTCGTCGAAATCGTCCCGAAATTTCCGGGCTGGAGTGTCGTGCTCCCGGGCTGCGTCAGTCGGCATTACGTTTGTCCTCTTTCCTGGGGATGAAGAGGTAAATCTCGCGCGATCCTTTTCGGGTGGACTTTAGCCGAATTCTGCGCGCTGGGCCAAAAGAATCTTTCAGCTCGCCGAGCAGCGCATCCAGATCCGGCCCGTCGAACACCTTGGCCAGCAGGGCGCCGCCGCAGGTTAATAGCGCCGCGGCCAGCTCGCCCGCCATGCGCACCAGCTCGATGCTGCGGACGTGATCCTGGAAACCCACTCCGGAAGTGTTCGGCGCCATGTCGGAAAGCAGCAGGTCAGCCGTTCCGCCCAGCAACTCGGCCAGCCGCTCGCGGGTACCTGGTTGATTGACGTCGCCCAGCAGCAGTTTCACTTGCTCTGAAGCCAACGGCTGCGTCTGCAACCTGTCCACCCCGACCACGCGGCCGCGGCGGCCGACCCGTTCGGCGGCCACCTGCAACCACCCCCCGGGAGCGCAACCCAGGTCGACGACGCGCATACCCTTTCTGAAGAGGCGTAGTTTCTTGTCCAGTTCGATCAATTTGTAGGCCGCCCGCGAGCGGTAGCCCTCGCGCTTGGCCTTGCGGTACCAGCCGTCCTTGCGATCGTAGGCCACGACGTCAGCGAACCAGGAAGAAGAGAAAGACCAGGCCTCCGCCAAGGAGGATCCCGGTGACCACCCGCAGGATGCTCCTCAGCAGCCTGTGCTGCGAAAGCCCCTCGGCCCCTCCGCCCGCGCTTTCTGACCCGCCCGCTTCACTCACTTTTTGGACTCGTCGTTCTTGTTGATGCTGTACTCATAGCTCAGCGACCCGCCCGAAGCCTCTGCCGAACCGGCGGCGCTTTTTCCGCCGGCCTCTTCTGCAACGGCGCCCTGGCGCCGGAATATCTCGCGCACGAAGTATTCGATCATCGGCACGGAATCGCTGACCACCGAGACGAACTCGATACCCATGCCGCGCTTGTGTGGATCGGGATTGTTGTTGACGTGGGCGACATGGCCACTGATCTTGAGCGGCTGATTACCCCACTCCTCGGGCAGCTTAAAGGAGAGGGTCACTCCGGTCCCGATCGGCGGCGGGGAGAAGTTCTTGATGAAGATACCATGGTCGGAGACGTTGGTGGAAAGGTCGGCGTAATCGCGTCCCTCGATGTTGTAACGGCAAACCCGAAACATGGCCTTGCGCGCCGAACCGCGTTTATTGCTTTCGTCAACCATGGACAACTCCTTGTGCCAGCCAGAGCGGATTGTACGTCGTTGGCACCCCGTCCGTCAAACGCCATGTGTAGGCAAATGTGGTAGGCAGTAAATTTATCATGACCTTGATTCCCGGCCCGACTCTTGCCTAGAATGTAGATATTAGGATTGATGATGATGATCGATGAATGCGTGGTTGCCACCGATGAACATGGGATCTCCCCGAGAAAGAAGAAGAGGTGTGAGATGAAACTTTGTCTTCATGTCTGTTCTGTTGCCGGCGGTCTCTTGGCGCTTTTTTTCCTGGCCGGCTGTGGGCGCACCTTGCCCGAGGTTTGCGAAAGCGACGCCGATTGCAAGCCGGGCACCGAGTGCACCGATATCGGCGACGGCCACATGCGCTGCCTGCCGAGCGGCTGTCAGAGCGACAGCGACTGCCCCGGCGAGTTGATCTGTGAGGGCGGCCAGTGCGTGCCCGATGTGACACTATGTCAGACGGACAGCGATTGCCCCCAGGACTTCCACTGCGCAAACGGCCAATGCATTCCCGACGAGCAATGCGTGTCTGACAGCGATTGCCCACAGGGCTACCGGTGTATCGATAAAGTCTGCCAACTCGCGCCCGAGTGCAAGTCAGACTCCGATTGCCCGGCCAACTATCGCTGCATCGATCAAAGCTGCATCTACTCGCCGGAGTGCAAGAGCGACGGTGACTGCCCGGCCGGCTACTACTGCGCCAACGGTCACTGCCTGCCCGTGCAGCCCGAGTGCCAGATCGACTGCGACTGTAGCCAGGGAATGTGCTGCAGCGCCGGTCGCTGCGACTACTCGCCGGACGGGATGGCCTGCTTCTGCTGCGACCAGCCCGGCTGCCCGCCGGGAATGAGTTGCAGCGACTGGCAGGGCAACCAGCGAATCTGTCCCGAGTGTTACCGCGACTCGGACTGTTCGCAGGGCTACATCTGCGCCAACGGCAGCTGCCTGTTCGTCGGCGAGTGCCGCACCGACCGCGACTGCCCACAGGGGTACCGTTGCGAGAACAGCACCTGCATCTACTACGGCGAGTGCCAGACCGATGATGAATGCCCGGCGGGTTATCACTGCGTCAACGGCCAGTGCACCCACACTCCCGAGTGCTTCACCGATGCTGACTGCCCCCCGGGCTACCGCTGCTCGAGCGGCCAGTGCGTCTACAACCCGGAGTGCAACGGAGACCATGATTGCCCGCCGCAGCACAGCTGCATCGACGGCCAGTGCGTCTACACGCCTGAGTGTTTCTCAGACTCCGACTGCCCCGGCCCTCTCTACCGCTGCGAGAACGGCCGCTGTATCTTCCACGATCCCTGCGAGAGCATCACTTGTCAGGACGGCTTTCACTGCGAGAGCGGCCAGTGCGTCCAGGACTCGTGCCTGAGTGACGCTGACTGCCCGCCGGGTCAGTACTGCGTCGGCAACGTCTGCCAGGGCCAGCAGTGCAACAACGACTCGGATTGCCCGCCGGGCCAGTGGTGCCTGATGGGTTACTGCATCGCGATGTGCCTGAACGACTCGGATTGCCCGGTGGGCTACGTCTGCCAGAACAACAAGTGCGTCTACGACTCCTGCGCCGATGTGACCTGCCCGCCGGGATACGAGTGCGTCGACGGCGAGTGCGTCCTGCAGCCGGAATGTCAGTACGACTGGGATTGCCCGCCTATGAACGTGTGCATCGACGGCCGCTGCGTCTACATCCCAGAATGCTTCAGCGACCAGGATTGTCCCCCGGGCTTCGTCTGCATCGGCGGCCAGTGCGTCTACAAACCCGAGTGCATAAGCGACCAGGACTGCCCGGCGGGCTACCGCTGCATCAACGGAACCTGCCAGTACAATCCCCAGTGCACCTCGGACGGCGACTGCCCGCCCGGCTACGCCTGCATCAACGGCCAGTGTGTCTATAACCCCGAGTGCTACTCGGACAATGACTGCCCGTTGGGGTATCACTGCATCAACGGTTACTGCCAGTACCAGCCCGAGTGCTGGTCGGATCAGGACTGCCCGCCGGGATACCAGTGCATCGACGGCTATTGCCAGTACATGCCCGAATGCTCCTCGGACCAGGACTGCCCGCCGGATTATTTTTGCATCAACGGTCAGTGCGTCTTCAAGCCAGAGTGCTACTCGGACGACGACTGCCCCCTGGGCTACAGCTGCGTCAACGGCCGGTGCATTTACAACCCGGAATGCTACTCGGATTCAGATTGTCCTCCCGGCTTCCAGTGTGTCAACGGCTACTGCCAGTACATGCCCGAGTGCTTCTCCGACCAGGATTGCCGGCCGGGCTACTCCTGCGTCAACGGGCAATGCGTCTACAATCCCGAGTGTTACTCGGACGCCGACTGCCCCCCCGGGTTCGTCTGCCAAAACGGAAGCTGCATCTTCGTGCCGGAGTGCGTAAACGACTGGGACTGCCCCGCCGGCCAGCGTTGCATCGATAACGTCTGCGTCGAACCCGAGTGTTACAGCGACTGGGATTGCCAACCGGGTTACCTGTGCGTCAACGGCAGCTGCGTCGAGCCGGAGTGCATGAACGACTTCGATTGCCCCGCCGGCCAGCGCTGCATCGACGGCCAGTGCGTCTCGCAACCCGAGTGCTTCACAGACAACGACTGCCCGCCCGGCTTCGCCTGCCAGGACGGCATCTGCCTGCCGCGCCCGGAGTGTTTCAACGACGGTGACTGCCCGCCGAGCCAGCGCTGCATCGACGGCCAGTGCATCTTCCAGCCCGAGTGTTTCTCCGACGCCGACTGTCCCGACCAGTTCAGCTGCGTAGACGGCCAGTGCTCCTACTCGCCCGACTGCTGGTCGGACTATGACTGTCCCGGATCGTACTACCACTGCATCGGCGGCCAGTGCGTCTACCAGGATCCCTGCGCCGGCGTGCGCTGCGAGCCGGGCTGGCACTGCGAGGGCGGCGACTGCGTGCGCGATCCGTGCGGCAGCCAGGCCGACTGCCCGGCGGGCCAGTTTTGCATAAACGGAATCTGCCAGGGGCAGCAATGCTTCTCGGATCCCGATTGCCCCACCGGACAGTGGTGCATCATGGGCTTCTGCGTCCAGGCCTGCCTGGACGACTCGTACTGCCCCGAAAACTACCGCTGCGAAAACTTCTTCTGCGTCTACGATCCCTGCGCCGATGTGTATTGTCCGCCGGGAATGGAGTGCCAGGACGGCCAGTGCGTCCTGCCGCGCGAATGCTACAACGACTGGGACTGCCCCCCTGGGCTGCACTGCACCCCGCAGGGACAATGCGTAGGCGGCAACGGCGGGCAGGGAGACTTCTGCGATCCCATGACCGGAGGCTGCGCCCCGGGCCTCGACTGCCTGCTGTTCGGCGACCAATACATAAACGGTTTCTGTGCGGATCAATGCGATTGTTCTGGAAGCGGCGGAAACTGCCCGCCGCCGTCCATCTGCCTGTGGACCGATCAGGCAACCTGCTGGTGCGGCTACACCTGCTACAGCAACGATCCATTCCAGGACTGCCCCAACGGCGGCGCCGGCTGGCATTGCGAGAGCATCTCGGGCGTCGCGGTCTGCATGCCCGACTGAGGCGGTTTGCCTACTTCTTGAGCTCGCGCCCCACTTTCTTCTCGACGCTTCTGATCTTCGATTTCAGGCGGCCCCGGCGGCCCTTGCGGTAGTCGAGCTTGATGCTGCAGGCGATCCGCTGGCAGTCTTGCGACATGGCCTGGTAACACTTACGAACCACGCCCATGACCTGGTCGTACTCGCCCTCGAGAAGCGTCCCCATGGCATGCAGTTCGTAGTCCAGGCCGCTGCTGTCGATGATCTCCAGGCTGCGGGCGACGTAGCTGCTCAGGCTCTCGCCCTTGTCCAATGGATACATGCTGAATTCTAAAACTACCATGATTCACCTCCGCCGGATTATGTCTACGGGCCAACCCCGAATGCAACACCCGGCGCCGGCAGACCGTGCCGGAATTCTGATTTCTCATCCGTCTGCCAAAGCGCAGGCTTTTTTATCGACCATTTTAGCGGGGCCTTGACAGGCGGCCCGATAACCTATGAGAATGCGAAAACTGTTCGAAATCAATGTATGACCAGGAGGACGAAATGAAGCTGAATCGATGGGTTTTGCCACTTCTGACCGCACTGTTCGCTACCACAATCATCATTGCCGGTTGTAGCTCGGGCACCACGGAGAACGCCCGCTTATTGGGCATCTCGGTGCAACCCGAGTCGGCCAAGATCACCGTCAACGAGACAAAGCAGTTTACCGCCATCGGCCAGTTCGACGACGGCTCCACCCGCAATATCAGCCCCGAGGTGGTCTGGCATTCTACCAACGCATCGGTGGCCACAATCGACACAAACGGCCTGGCCACGGGCGTGAGCCAGGGCGGCACCACGCTGATTACGGCCACCGCCGGAAACATCACCAGCGATCCGGCGGCCGTGCTCGAGGTGGTGGGCGAAGAGAACCGCCTGATGTCGATCTCCCTCGAACCGGCAACGGCCCAGCTTCAGCTCGGGGCCTCTTTGAGTTTCGTCGCCATGGGCAGCTTCATGAACGGATCGAGCCACGAGATCACCGACGAGGTAATCTGGGAAAGCTCGAACCCGACCATCGTGGCAATCTCGAATAACCCAGGCTCCAAGGGCGTGGCCATCGGCTTAGCGTCCGGCAACAGCGACATCACCGCCCGGGCGGACGATCTGACAAGCGACCCGGCCGCGGTCACCGTCACCGAAGTCGCCCTGGTGTCGATCGCCGTCTCGCCCCTCGGCCCGACCCTGCCGCTAGGGACGACACAGCACTTCAGGGCAACCGGAACCTACTCGGACGACTCGATAGCCGACCTGACCAAGGTGGCCACCTGGATGAGCTCCAACAAGGTGGTGGCCGATTTCTCGGCCGCGGCAGGGGAAGAAGGCTACTGCAGCGCCCTGGCTGAAGGCACGACATCAATAACGGCCATTAGCGGCAGCACCATCAGCAGCCCGGTCACCCTGACGGTCACCTCGGCCAGCCTGCAAACAATCTCCTTAGAGCCCGCGGCCCCCAACGTGCCGGTGGGCACCCAGCTACAGTTTTCGGCCACCGGCCACTATTCCGACGGCCAGATCCTGACGATCACAGACATGGTCACTTGGCACTCGGATAACGAGACCACCGCCGTCTTCGACGCCCAGAAAGCCGGCCAAGCCAATGCGCTGGCGGTTGGCAGCGCAGAGATCTGGGCCGAACTGGGCGCGATCTCGAGCCCTCACGTCACGCTGACGGTCAGTTCCGCAAACATCGAGTCGATCGAGCTTTCTCCGGTCGCCCCCAGCCTGCCAATCGGGCAACAGTTGCAGCTCACCGCTTTCGGGCACTACAGCGACTCCAGCATGGTCGACATCACAGCAAGCGCCACATGGGATTCGAGCGACAAGACGATCGCCATTGTCTCCAACGCCGACGCCAGCAAGGGCCTGGCCACAGGCTTGGCGGACGGGACGACGACCATTTCGGCCACGCTTTCCGGGATAACAGGCACGCAGACTCTCAGGGTACGCGACATCGAGATCGTCTCGATTGTCGTCACGCCCAACAACGCCTCGCTTCCTGTGGGCGAGCACCTGCAGTACAACGCCATGGCCACTTTCAACGACAGCTCGCAGGCCGCGGTGACCGACATCGTCACCTGGCACGTCGGCAGCACGCTTGTGGCCGACATCGGCAACGCGGCCGGCGATCACGGCCAGGCCACCGCCATCGGAGTGGGCAACACCACCGTCTGGTGCACTTCAGGCAACGGGGTGGCCTCCAGCCCGGTTCAGCTTTCGGTCACATCGGCAAGCCTCAGTTCGATCACAGTGGCGCCCGACAACCAATCGGTGGTCCTCGGCTCTCAGGTGAATTTCACAGCCACCGGGCACTACACCGACGGCGGCAGTCTGACCATCACCGATGATGTCATCTGGGATTCAACCGACTCGGGCGTTGCCGGCATCTCGAACACGGCCGGCTCCAAGGGCGTGGCAACCACGCTGACCGTTGGTGTCACCTACATCAGCGCCTCGAAGGACGCTATCGACAGCAACTCTGTCCGGCTCGAGGTCATCGCCCCCAACCTGGAGAGCATCGCGGTAACGCCGGTCGACGCCTCAATCTCGGTCGGCGAGGCCGTGCAGTACACGGCCATGGGCCACTACTCGGACGCCGTCGATCGTAATATAACCGAACTGGCCTACTGGGCATCAACGGACACCACCAAGGCGATCGTCTCCAACGCCCCGGGCAACAAGGGTCAGGCCACCGGCAGCGGCGAGGGCCAAGCTCAGATAACAGCCTCTTACCAGGGCATCGACAGCAGCCCGGTCACCATCACCATAAGCGCGCCAATCAACCAGCAGCCGGTGGCGGTTCTGGCCGGCGACGTCACCGCCACGATTAACGTCGCGGCCTCGTACTCGGGCTCGGGTTCTTACGATCCCGACGGCACGGTCACAAACTACAGCTACAACTTCGGCGACGGCACGGGTGACATCGACAACGGCGCCAATCCGGACATAGTTCACACATTCAGCGCGGCCAACACCTACACCGTTGTGCTAACAGTCACCGACAACCAGGGCGGCAGCGGCTCGGACAGCCTGCAAGTCATGGTCACCGACAACCCCAACAACCTGCCCCACGCCGTACTGTTCTGTCCCGGATCGGGACAGATCGGCGAGGCGCTCGGCTTCGACGCCTCGTCCTCGTACGATGATGACGGCACGATCGTCAACTACACCTTCAACTTCGGGGACGGCAGCGGCAACTACGACAACGGCGCCAATCCCTCCATCTCGCACTCGTTCACCACCGAAAACACGTTCACGGTCAGCCTGACGGTGACCGACGACGACGGCGCACCGGCCAGCACCACCTGCCAGGTGGCCATCGGCTCCAGCGACATTCCCGATGTGCGCATCATTCGGCCCCAGGGCACGATCGACACGACCCAGGGGCAGTATCACAGCGTCTTAGTAGACGCCAACGGACAGGGCGGCTTCAGCGTCACGCGTGTGGTGCTGCTGGCCGACGGCGCGGAACAGGGCGAGGATACGACGGCGCCTTACGAGTTCGACTACACCGTCCCGGCCGGCGCGGCGACCGGCTCGACCATCACGCTGCAGGCCAGGGCCTACGACAACAACAACCCGATCGGGATGGGCCAGTCGCAGCCGGTCTTTCTCGAGGTAAAGAACTACGCGCCGGTGGCCGATTTCACCGCCACCATCTCCGACGCCCTCGAGGTGACCGTCGACGCCACTTCGTGCTCGGACGTCGAGACGGTCATGGCCGATCTCGAGGTTCGCTGGGACTGGGAGAGCGACGGCAACTGGGATACTAGTTGGAGCACCACCAAGGTGCTGACCCATCCTTTCCCCGCCGATGGACAGTACACCATCACCATGGAGGTGCGCGACAGCGTCCTGCAGACCGACTCGACCTTCCGCACTGTTGATCTGGCCAGCCAGCAGACGGTCGGAGGCACGATAACCACTACAACCTGGTACGGGACGATCATCGTCACCGGCTCGGTCACCGTTCCTGCCGGCGAGGTGTTGACCATCAATCCCAATACCCAGATCCTGGTCATGTTTCTCGACCAGGACGTCGACGGGATCGGAGATTTCGGCATCACAATCGACGGCGAGGTGCACGTCAACGGCAACAGCGAGGAGCCGGTGCTGTTCACCGTCTACGGCTCTGCCCACAAGACGCCCGGCGCCTGGCAGGGCATCCTGGTCGACGGCCCGAACCCATCGAGCTTCAACTACGCCATCGTCGAGTACGCGGATATCGGGCTCGAGATCCAGAACGATTCGACCGTGACCAGCTCGATCTTCCGTTCCAACAAGACCTACGGCTTGTACCTCAACGGCGCAGACAGTGCATCTCTCACCGACATCCAGGCCACCCAGAACGACGGCCAGGGAATCGTCATCAACAACAGCGCCAACGTCGCCATGAGCGACATCACCTCCCAGGGCAACGGCTCGGCCGGCCTGAGCCTGTCTGGCAGCAACGGCGGCAGCCTGACCGTCTGCAGCATCTCTCAAAACGGCGCCGACGGCATTGACCTGCTCAACTCCGACATCGACATCACTGACTGCACGGTGACCGATAACCGCGGTATGGGAATTAAATACAAGGGCGGCTCGGACGGCACGCTGACGCACTCCGAGATCACCTACAACGACGACGTTGGCATCAGGGCGGAGAGCGCCGGAACTCACCCGCACCCAGCCATCAACTACAACAACATCTACGGCAACTCGGTCGTCGGGGGAACCACTGAGACCATCGTCGATCCTTCGGCAACACTGACTCTCTCCGGCCCGTACTCGTCCGGGACGTCATACTCGAGCACCTGGAGCACACCAAACGGCGGCATCATCCAGAGGGCCTACTTCGACTTCTTCTATAACTATTATGCGACCGGTTACCTGCAGACCGGCGGCGGCTCGAACATCAGCTCTCACTCCAGCACCTGGGCCGGCTGGGTCGACACCGACTCCTTCCAGACGACCAACCTGAGAGTCGGCCTCAACCAGAGCTACAGCACATCGAGCAACTACCCGAACCTGGTCAAGGTCACCCAGGTCGAGTACAGCGCACAGGTGGGTGTCGGTCTCGAGATGTCGGTCTCGGTCCATTCCGGGCAGGTCAACGCCCGTTATAACTACTGGGGCGCCTTTCCCAACATCCTCGATCACATCGACTACAACACCCCAGCCGCGGTCGACATCCAGGGGTTCGTCGGCGGGCCCTTTGACGCAACATGGGACACCGGCCCTTACAAGGCCGGCGATCTGGCCACTGGAACCTGGTCGGGGACAATCTACATCACCGGCGACACCAACGTTCCCGCGGCAGAGACCCTGACCATCGATGCCGGCACCCAGGTGCAGTTCGTGCCGATCGACCAGAATTACGACGGCATCGGCGACTACGGTCTGTACGTGGCAGGCACGCTGACTGTGTCCGGCGCCGCCGGCAATACCGTTAAGTTCTTGCCCCACGGCTCATCACCGACGACCTCGTCCTTCGATCGCGTGCGCGTGGCCGGCACCGGCACCAGCTCGATCTCCTACGCCGATTTCACCTACGGCCACATCGGGCTCGAACTGCAGGATGCCTCCAGCGTTCAGCACTGCGCCTTCGAAAGCAACAACCTCTACGGGCTGTACCTGAACACCGCCGACAACTGCACGGTCGACCAGATCCTGGTGCAGAACAACATGGACGTAGGCATGAGAGTCACCGGGACCACGGGCGCCGCTTTGACCTATGTAGAGATCCAGAACAACCCGGGAGACGCTATTCAAGCCGTCAGCAACGGCAACTGCAGTCTGACCGACTCCGATATCCACGACAACGGCGGCGCGGGGTTGGTGCTGGAGAACACGAGTTGGGACATCGATCATTGCGCCTTGCTCTACAACGGGGCGGAAGGCGTGCGCTACCTGGGCAACTCGAGCGGGACCTTGACTTACACCAATGTCAAGTTCAACAACCTGCCTGGCATCGTGGTCGAAAGCCGCGGCAGCCCGTATCCTGTGCCGGACATATCCAACTGCAACATTTTCGGCAACTCGCTGGTCAACTCGCTGGAGACGGTCTCGACCGATCCTTCAGCCACCCTGACCCTGAGCGGGCCATACTCCTCGGGAACCTCATACTCTGGCACCTGGGCCACGCCCAACGGGCGCCGGGTCGTCAGGGCATACTTTCACTTCAACTACAACTACTACGCGACCGGCTACCTGCAAACCGGAGGCGGCTCGAACATCTCTTCTCACTCCAGCACCTGGGAAGGCTGGGTCTGGGCCGACGGCAGCAACACCGACGACCTGCGGGTCGGCCTCAACCAGAGCTACAGCACGTCTTCCAACTACACCAACCTGGCAGAGGTGACCTCGGTCGAGTACCTGGATCTGGCCGATCCCAACGATCAGATCGAACTGACCACGGCCACCTCGAGCGGACAGGTAATCGCCCACCAGAACTACTGGGGCCAGTCGTCGGACGTATTCCAGCGCATCTCGATGAATCGCACCGACGCGGTAGACTTCACCAGCTGGGTAATGAGCGCCGTCAACCCCTGCGGGCCGAGGTGAAGAAGGCATCGAGCTTCGAGCTTGGTTACTCAGCGACGATGAACCCGTAGTAGCGTCCCATCCAGTAGGGCTCGAGCACGTCGGCACCGTCCATCTCGCGCATGCCGTCCATGCCTCCGTCCACCCTGAACTGGTCTGTGTTCCAGCGATCGCAGCGGCGCTCGTCGTAGGGCAGAATCATGCCGTCTGAGCGCATGCGCCCGTCGTCGTGATAGTACTCCGGTGATGGGGCCAGATCCCGGCGCTGCGAGTTGTGCTGGTTCCAGCGGATCATGTCCAGCGGAGCCAGCCTGAGCCAGCGGGCGGCGTTTTCGAACCCGGGTTCGTCGCCGCCCAACACGGCGTTGGTCATGTCCCAGAAGGCGGCCTGCTGCAGGCGGGTGTTCGAGTAGGTGCGCCGCCAGCCCGCAAGCCACAGAGCGCGTAAATCCGGATCCTGCTCGTAGCGCAGCAGGACGAAGAAAGCCTGGGTGACCAGTTCGTCACCGTCGCCGCTTCCGGCCCTGAATGGGTACTCCGACTCATGCACGATGTTCTCGTCGTAGTGGTGCTGGTCGACAAGCTCGTGCTCGGCGTCGAGATACTTCTGCTCGGCGGTCATGTAGTAGGCCAGATCGAGGATGGCTATCGCCTGGGCCGAGCGGTGGCCGGCGATGCCGTCCACGTGGGCGCGGATGCGCCGGCGCTGGTCTTCATCGGCGCACAGGTCGTAGGCGTGACCCATCATGAACATGTGTGAAGTGACCTCGTCGTTGGAAGTGTCGCCCTTGACCCACCATTCGCCGTCCGGCGAGCTGAACCACTCCCCGTCGTCGGGATCGTCGCAGTCGTCGAGCATGCAGCCCTGCTTGCGGATAACCGAGCGCGCCAGGAAATAGTCCGTGCCGGTCAGGTCGCCTTTCCTGGTCAGGTGCGAGTCGGCCACCGCCCCGTCTCGGTCGTGACGGGCGACCACTCGCTCGATGAAAGGTTCGAGTTTTTCCTCGAGGGTCATGCGCCGGGCCGTAACGTATGCCAGCCCGCCGGCGCTGGCGAAATAGATCGGACCGTCAGCAGCCCGGGTTCGGCGGCGTCGATCTCGATCATCTGCAGGCGCTGCTGATCGTCATGAGTAACCAGGCCGCGGGGTGTAACTTGTGTCGGCGTCTCGAACCCGGAAAGACCGGCGGGAGGTATCAACACCGAGACAAGCGCGCCGATGCCCGGCTCTACTTCATTGGCGGTGTGGTTGAACTCCTGGAGATATGGACGATCGATTACTGGATGATCTGTTTCGGGAGGCGTAAAGGGCTTGAAGCCGCCGTCGGTGTTGTTCGCAGGAGCGCATTCCGCGATGACCAGCAGCAGCGCCAATGCTGCCTGTGACTTTTTCATCACTTTCCTATTGGCCGAAGCAGCCTGGCATCCATTGTCTTGACCGCCGTGCCGCGCATGCGAACGCTGCCGATCTCGCGATCCTGGTGGGCCACTTCGATCCTGGCCTGGCCGCGGCGACCCAGAATAACTCCCTGCTCGGCGGTCAGGCGCGAAAGCGGCGGACTTAGCTGCAGAGCGTGCTCATGGACGACCAGGGCGGCCACGGCCGCGATCCCGCAAGCGCTGACCGGCTCCTCGGGCACTCCTATGGCCGGGGCAAAGCCGCGGCAATACAAATCCGTCGGTCCCTGCCAGGTGTAGAGCATGATGCGGCTGACACCTGTCTTGGCCGATAGCTGCACCAAGGCCTCGTGGTCGGGACGGGCGGCGTCGAGCCCCTCGCGGGTCGAGACGGGCACCGCCAGCGCCCGCGCCCCGGCCCGGACGACGGACAGCGGCCAGTGATCGGGAATCAGATGACGGCTGGTACCCAGCGCTCCGGCCAGCAGATCGTGGCTGTAGCCGAAGGGCTCGAAGCCGATGTCTTCGAAGGTAAGCCCGACCTCCACCCCGCAAACCGGGTGGGGGCCGATTTCCACGGCGAAATTCCCGGCCAGGGTATCGAGCGTTATGGTCGACGATTCGTCCGGCGATCCCAGCTTGCCGGCCCAGGCTAAAGCGGAGACGGCGGCCAGGGCCGCTTGCCCGTCGATCTCGACTGCGGTGCTGCGCGTGTAGAAGCGCATCTTGACGCTTTCGTCAGTACGCCCGACCACGAAGCCTGTTGCCGGCACCACCAACTCGGAGGCCACCTTCTGCATCTGTTCGTCGTTCAACCGGTCGGCTTCACAAACGACCCCGACCGGCGAGCCGCTGAAGGCCTCGTCGGTGAAGGCGTCTACCAGCATCAATTCGATCACGTCATTTTCCATTCGTCCTCACTCTTTGCCTGTCTGCCGACTGCCCGCGGCAACCCAACTGTCGATATTAGCAGACGAGTAGGTATTCCAGAAGAGCAGCGGCCCGCGCATCCAGGCGGCGAAGTCGAGCAAGGCGGCCGCAGCCTTGCCGGTATAGGTGAACTCCAGCTTGATGCCTTCGCGCCGGCCGAATAACTCGACCGCTCTCTCGGCCGCCCGGGTTCGATGCCCGTAACCCCGGCCGATATAACCGGGGATGATTTTCAGGTTGTCTGCCGGAGCACCGCCAAGATCGAGCGTGTCTCCCGCGCCGGCCACAAACCTTGTAAGTGCGCGCATGAAAAAAAGCATGCGCGGCCGGTTGGCCAGCAGGCGATCTATCACCCGCACCGCCAGCACCCTGGTCGTAAGGCCCGCAAGTTGCAACCCCAGCGCCAACCCAGCCGCCGTACCGCCTGTGCCGTAAGGCAGAAAGACGGCAGCCGGCTCGGGCAACTCGCCCCGGCGCACCTGCTCGGCCAGTTCGAACCCGGCGTTTACGAACCCCAGCGCGCCCAGCGGCGACGAGCCGCCACCGGGGATCAATAGCGGCGCCCTCCCTTCTCTGATGGTCACTCGGGCAAGCGTTTTGGCCACGCTAACCGGCAGCAGGTATTTCGATCGTATCGGAACCAGTTCGACTCCCACCCCGCGGTCGGCGGCCATGTTGCGCCTGACGCCGGCATTGACAGGCTGCGGAAAGACGACGCCGACGGTTCTGAGCCCCAGGCTATTGCCGTGCAGCGCGGTGGCCAGCAGGTGGTTCGAGCCCAACCCGCCCATGGTCAGCAAGTGAGTGACTCCCTTGCGCCGCGCCTCGCCCAGCAGGAACTCGAGCTTGCGAACCTTGTTGCCGCCATACAGCGGCGAAGACAGATCGTCGCGCTTGATATACAGGTCGTCGCGTCCGAGACAATCGCCCAGCCCGTCGAGCCGCGCAACCGGAGTCGGCAAATCGGCAAGCCGCAGCGGCCCCAGCCGTCCGACGAGCAGGGGCAGATTTCGGGCCAGCGGCATGTCGGAAGCGCTCACTTGCATCTGTGTCCCAAGGCTACTTGAAAAAAGAGGCACCCTGGTTTGCCGAGCCTCCCACGGTGGCAAGATCCATGCTGGTTTCGACTCCCTTGCCAAAAGAGCTGAAAGACTCGGCAACGGTTACCGAGCCCGCCCCGGCCACCGTTTTCACCGTACCAGGCAGCGAGGCCAGGCCGTGGATGGCACCGGCAATCTCACCGTGCTGGTACTGGGGCGAGCAGGGATCGACGCCGCCGTCGATGCCCATCTGCCCCCTGATCCAGCTGGTCAACCCAAAGGAGATAGTGTCACCGAAACCGGCGGCGAAGTTGGAAAGCCTCTCGCCGAAGGCCAACTTTTTCTTAAGACCTTCCGGGTCTAGCCCGTTGACCGGATCCATGAGCACGTAGCCGTACAGGTTGGCAGCCTGTCCGGCAAACAGGATCGGATCGCGGGTGGTCCAGCGGCCAGTTCGAAAATCGTAATCGCGCGCGCCCATGCGCACCAGCCCGGTATGCTGATCCATGATTCCGCCGGCGCAGCCGAAGGGCTGAAAGCCCGGGTTGGTGTCCTGCAGCACGCGTCCGAAGGCGTCGTAGTCGATTCGCTGGGCCACGGCCCCGCTGGAGGCATCAACCACCAGCCGCGGGCTTCCCAGGTGATCCGAGAGAATGCGGTAGCGCACGCCGCTATGGATCATGTAGTCGGGCACGTTCGTTTTCAAACCGTATACGAACACCGAGACTAGATCGCCATTGCCATCGAGTTCGGCGGCCGGGTTGAGCCCGTCAAGGTAGACGAACCCCTGCACCAGTACTCCGTCGACCCGCTTTCCGATCCGCCGGTTCAGGCCATCGATGACATACTCGATGCTGGAAGTATCGGGCAGGGTCACCGAGCGCAGGTTGCCCAGGTCGTCGTAGTTGTAAACAGTGCTTTGACCACCTTCCGTCCTGCCCTGCAGGTCGCCTGCATCCGTCCAGGTGTAGTCGGCAGCGCCGTAGGACAACAGACGATCCTGTTCGTCGTAGCTGCCGCTGGCGGTTCCGAAGTCGTCGTCTGCCTGCAGGCGGTTGCCGTTTGAGTCGTACTGGTAGGTGGCCGCGGTCACCCCGTCGCGTACTACTTCTTCGAGGCGACCTGCCAGATCGTACAGGTAACTGGTGTGGCTGGTAGTGCCTTCGATGGTCTCGGACAACTCTGTGATGCGGCCGAGCTTGTCTCGCACATAGGACACATCCATCAAAGTGGTCCCTTGATGTTCGGCAACAAAGCCCACAAGCTCGCCGAACTTGTTATTGACGCTGGCAGTGCTCACCCCGTCGAGGACGGACCCCTCGATCAGACCGTTTTCGTCGCGCACCATGTCCAGTCGTCCGGCAGATACCAGCAAGCGGTCGTCATCGTAACCGTAGTCCAGGACGGTGCCAGCCACCGTCAGCCTGTCAACGAGGAAATCGTCGCGGTAACGCCGCTGGACACTCGCGCTGAATGGTCCGCTCCAGGTCTCTTCGAGCAGCAGCGGACCATCTTGGTTATAACCAAGCACAATCCCGTCGAGAGTCTCGACGGAGTTCACCCACCCGTAATCCGGATCGTAGCCCATCGCCGTGCGGCCAAATGCGTGATCGACCGTGGATAGCCGCGCTCCGCTATCGTAGCCCAGCACCACCGCGGCGCCGCCCGGACGTGAAATGGATATCAGCTGCTGATCCAGGTTGTAGCCGAACACGGTCACATCATCGGCCAAGCCGATATCCGGCGGATCGTGGCGCGCGATCAGGTCGACCGGGGTGTAGCTCAGCAGATGTGCGGAACGGCCCGGCGGTGTCACCGAGGTGACGTTGCCGTTGGAGTCGTTGCCGTACACGATCTCACGCCCGTCGGGCAGAATCCGTCGTAAAATCCTACCTGCCGCGTCACGTTCGACCTGGAAGGTCCGCTGCTCGGGATCTATGACACTGGTCAGGTAGCCGTTTTGATCGTATCCAAACGTTGTCAGCCGCTCATCAGCACCGCTGCCCCAGGAAATGCTATCGACGCGGCCGGCTGAGTTGTAGCTCAACCGTCGAGAATCGAGCGTGCCGAGCGCCGCCTCGGCCAGTCGTCCCTGCCCGTTCAACCTCCAGCTACGCAGGCGCCCGGTTGGGGATTGCAGTGTCGCGGTCAGCGCGGCTTCCTCGTAGTCCATTGTGTAAGCCTTGTCGTTGAGCAGGTAGTGCTCATGAACGAAGCCAAACTCCACTTCGCGATCGATGCCGAGGGTCTGGCCGAGCCCGCCGGGAGTCTCGACCACCAGCTCCGAGGTCACTGGCGCCAACATGCCAAAGCGCGGGTCGGGTCCCTGCACGACGCTGATGCGAGTGCCGTCGGGATACACCGTCCAGAAGCTCTCGTCGCGCTGGAAGACAGCTTCCACGCTGAGTCCATCCGGAAAAATGTTCAACAGCCGATCGCTTCCCTCGCCGAGTCGCTGGACAAAGTACTCGGCTGTGCGACCCATGGCGGTGGTTGTGGTCACTGCGAAGGTGTCCTGAAGCCACTGGTCCACCCGATCGAGTGCCACGAAGCCGCCGGCGGGATCGGTGTTTTTGATCAGCTTGCCTTCCACGTTCCATTCGAACTGATATTCGCCATCGTTGGGATCGGTCATGGTTTGCATCAGGCCGCCTGCGTCGTAGCTGAATCGGTGGACACCGCCGGCGGGATCGGTGATGCCGAGCAGGCGTCCGTCGGCGTCGACATCCAGCATGGTGGCCGGCGCCTCGGGCGGGTGGATGGCCAGCGGGTGACCGTCGGCGTCGCGCTCGATCAGCGTCTCGTCACCGTCGGCATCCCTGATGGTTGCCAGGCGCCCGTCATCGTCGTAGTCGAATTCCCAGATGATTGCCTTCGACCAGGTATGCACCGTACGCAGGTGCCGACCGTTGGCGTCGAAGACGTAGAGTTCGTCGCCACTTTCGGCCGGGATGACAATCTCGCCGGTCGCCGAGAAGCCGGTGTAGGCGGTGCCCACCTGCCGGATCCAGTAGGGGCTCTGGTCGAACAGGTACAAGTTGTCGTCCGGGCCATGTCGCAACTTTTCCACCTGGCCGAAGCCGGTGCGCAGCGCGGGCACCAGGTTGTCGATCAGCGCCGGATCGCCGCCGCCGGCCAGGGTGGTGATGATACCGTCGGGCGCCACGCGCCGTATACGATCTATGGATCCCAGGTAGAGACTACCGTCCGGCCCCACGTCGATTGATAATACCAGGCCCAGGCCCGCCTCAAGCGCAAGCCCTCCGTCACCGCTCGGTATGGCCTCTCCGTTTCCGGCCACCGTGGTGATCACTCCGGTGGGAGCAACCCGCCGCACGATGAAGTCTGCGAACTCGATGATGTACAGGCTTCCGTCGGGGCCGATGGCGAAATCCTTCAGCTGCCCGAAGGTGGCTTCGCGCGCCTGCCCGCCGTCGCCGCTGATCTGGCCGCAGACGCCGTAGCTACCCGCCACCACCGCTAGCATCCCGTCGGTGGTCAGCCGCCGGATGGCACACTTGGTGGATTCCAACAGGTACAGGCTGCCGTCGTTGGCCAGTTCGATCTTCATGGCCGAGATCTCCGCCTCCAGCGCCGGCACCCGCCGGTCGGCTTGCGGCTCATCGCCGCCGCCGGCCACCGTGTGACCAATCCCGGCCGGATCGACCCACCAAATCCGATCGGTGTCGGTAACGTAGAAGTCACCGTTGGGGCCTGCCTCGGCCGCTATAGGGAAGATCAGCATGTCGGTGGCCGGGATACCGCCTTCATCCCGGGTGCCTCCACCAGCCACGCGCCTGAGAATCCCATCTGTCGTCAGGCGGTAAACCCCGCGGTAGGCATCGACGATCAACAGGCTTCCGTCAGGGGCGATATCGAAGTCGTAGACCAGGCCGAGCGGCGTCTCTACGGCAACCCTGCCGTCCATGTCGCCGCCGAGCGGGTTGGGGTCTATCTCGCCCGTGCCGGCCACGGTCATCACGATGGCGCCCAGGTTGGATGCGCCCCGCTTTTGCCCGCTGCCCAGGTACAACTCCTTGGCTGCTGGATCGTAGACGTGGTGGACGGACATGCTCCACCCCTCAGGTCCCAGCGACTTTACCCGCAAGCCACCGAGGATTCCCTCCCACTTGGTCCACAAGGCGACTTCCTGGCGGGTTTCCGAGCCGGTGATGGCGTCGGCGTTGCCCATGTCACCGAACCGGTTGGTCTCGTCATACACCCCGTCGTAGACGTAGCCGATGCTCACCCCGATGGGCTGGCCTCCGTTCGTGTCGCGCCCCCAGCCGTCCTTGCCGTCCCAGGCGAACGGCAAGATATCATCTTCGGTTTCCGGATAGGGATCGGAGTCGAACGAGTACTCGTGGTGTTGGCCGGCGATGTCGACCTCAACCAGGATGCCCTTGAGGCTTTCGGGCGCATCGGCGTCCCGCAGAGAGACGGCCAGCGAGTTCAGATCTCCCCCCGTGCGCCCCGAGCGATAGTGCAAGCCGAAGGGCACGCCAGCCAGGTTGATGTCCTCGCCGAGAGTCATGTTGTGGCAATCGATCACCGAACCACCCTGCTTGCAGGGATCCGGCTTGGGCTTGGCGTTCGGCTTGAACCAAGGGATCTTGGCGTCCGCCGGCGGGTAGAAGTTCCAGTTGCAGTCCCAGGTGGAAAAGTGCTCTATCGGCACCCGCCAGAGGGTGTCGCCGGCCTCGTACAGTTCGGCTAGCCGGGCGAGCTCTTCGTCGGTGAAGCCCAGGGCATCGAGCACCGCGGCGGCGTCGGCCTGGCCGTCGCCGTCTGTGTCCACAGTGGCTGTGCCCCCGGCGGTGTCGAGCACCGCGATCACCCGGCCGCTTTCGGAGGGTACCCACACGCCGCGCTCATGATCGAAGTAGCCGGTCGGCACCGGGATGCCGGCGGGAAAGCCCAGGAAGTTCTCCAGGTAGTAAAACACCGGCCGATCGAAGCGCACCTCGGTGTTGCCTGCGGCCTGAGCCTCGTCCAGACCCAGTTCCATCGCGTAGGTATAGGCGATGTTCGAAGGCAACCCGGCAGGCATGCGCCGGGGCCCGCTATCTCCCACGGTGTACTCGGTGGCCCGCACCGAGGCGGAGGAAAGTGCCTGGCGGCTGCCGTCGGGAAGCACCATCTCGGCACCTGTTCCGGCGGGCATGATAACCGTTGCGGTACGTACACCATCTGCGTCGGACACCTCGCCGGCACGGGCCGTCTGTGCAACGGGCAGGCCAATCTGAAGTTCGGTCACGTGGCCGTCCTCGGGAATCATCACGATGTCGTCGATGCGATGCGTCTGATTCCAGCCGAGACGCACCTGCTTCTGGACCGGCAGACGTCCGGGGTGTTCGAAACGAACCTGGATCAGCCCGCCGCCGTTGATGGCCAGGTCATAGGCGCCGTCTTCGCGACTCACCGTGCGGCCAAGATCCGGCCAGGCCGGCAGCGATACTGTCACGCCCGCGAGCGGCTGTGCATCCTCGTCCACCGCCTTACCGCGCAGCACAGACACCCGCCGGGGCTTGATGCTTCCGGCGGCCACCCCTGTCTGTACGGCGTCGGGGCCGCTATAGAGAAAACTCACAGACGAAGCCATGGACGAAGCTTCGGTGCCGGAAAGCGGCGGCGCGGTCGTGGCCGGATCGGACGGCAAGGAAGCCGTCGTGTGGGCTTCGATCTCCAGGCCCTCCGACCAGTTGCCGGCGGCATCACCGGCCTCGACCCGTAATGAGTAGCCTGTGTCCAGCGCCAGGCCGCATACAGCATAGCGGTTCTGGGAACCTGTAACCGCCGCCAGCATGCGCTCGCCCTGAAAGATCCGGTAGCGGGTCACGCCCACATTGTCTTCCGCGGCCGGCCAGGAGAGCGTCAGCGAAGTTGGTCCGAGATCGACGGCGTCGAGAACCGCTCCCGCAGACCACCATGGAGGAGTGTGGTCATCGCTACCGCCGCCGTCTCCTGCATCGAGCCCAGCGTCGGTGCCGGCATCGCCGGCGTCAGCGGGATGAGACTTTTCCCCGCCGCCACAAGCGGCCACCAAAAAAGCACAGATCACAAACCACAACCCCCACTGCTCCGCTGTCTGCCGCATGGTTCCTCCTCCTGGAATTTGAAATTTTCCGGCTCCCGGCTAATCATGCTAGAAACGCGCCTGGGCCATCAAGTTCAGTCCCACGATTTCCGGGTCGACATACTTATTCCAGATGTTCAGCCCGAAATAGTCCGACACGAAGCGGGACTGGTTGTAGTCGTAACTGAAGTAGACTTCCAGCACGATTGCCAGCATCTCGGCGTAGTCCCATTTCAAGCTCGTTTTCAGCGACCAGACCGGCAGGGCGTCGTCGCCGCTCGGTAGCATCGAGCGTCGATCGGCGCGCTCGACTACCACTGTGCGGCTGCCAGGCATCAGGATTCCTCCAGTGGTCAGGTCTTCTATGGTGTAGGTCGCCGGCATGCGAAACGCCGGCCAGCAGCATGCTGCAGATCAGCCCCGCCTGCGCCCAACCCGGAATTCGTTGCATGACTTCACCCTCCCGTCGTTCCCGCTATTAGTCGCATGACAGACCATTCATGGCGCGTTTGCAAGATCATTCCGGGTGATATTCTTGTGACAATAATCGTGGTATACAGTTTTCCATGAGACGGCGCCCGTCGGATCCCGTGGCGCGCAGGCTGCGCAACTTCGTATTGCTTACCATCTTCGCGGTGGCCGTGCCCAGCTTGCTGCTGACCGGCTTCGGGTTGATCGCCATCGACAACGAGCGCGCGGCAGCCATGCGCCGGATCGAGGATCTCTACAAGCCGGTGCTCGGAAAGCTGGCCGATCGGTTGAATGCCTGGCTATCCGCGCTGCCGCAAAGCAGCGCTGCCGCGCTCGAAGATCTGGCGGCCTTCGCCAGGCGGGAAACCTCCGCGCCCGGAGATCGCTTCGAAAAATTCGCAACCGAGTCCGGCGCGGTCGACTGTTTCGTCATCGGCGCCGACGGGCGCGCGCTCTACCCGCGCCCTGAGCCGCCGCTGCCGACCTGGCAAGGCTACCTGCCCGACTCTTTCTCTGCTGGACAGCAACTCGAATTCGCCGAGCGCGATCCGTCAGCGGCCGTGGTTAAATATCGTGCTGCACTTTCCGAACTGACCAAAGACGATCCCGCGCGCTGCCCCGTCCTAAACGCCCTGGCCCGTGCCTTAGCCGGCGCCCGGCACGACCGGGATGCCCTGACCGCCCTGGATGCGCTCATATCCGCCTGTCCCGACCACGTCGATCACACGGGATACAACCTGGCGCTGGGAGCGCGCCTGCGTCGCCTGGCTTTAATGCGCGGGCAAGACAAGTCACGCTTTATAAAAGAAATCGAAGCACTGTCGGTGCTGCTGGGATCCGGGCTTCCCATGCTCAAGGCATCGTCGCAACAAGCCGGCTTTGCCGCCGCCCGGGCCCTCGAACTTCTCGGCGACGGGGCCCGTCGCCTCCAACCCCTGGCCGCTGAAACTCTCGAGGCCATAAGCCACCAGGCAGACTTGCTCTCCGCCCTGCCCGGGCTTGCGGCTGGTGAAGCGCGGCTGCTGACCGTCCGGGCAGCCGGCCGGCGAAGGCTGATCCTGGCCCGGGGCGGCCGGGAACTCGCTGGCTGCCTGCTCCTGCCCGCCGGGCGCCAAAGCAGCCTGGCACAAACTCTCGGCGATATGGGTCTATCAGAAAGTTTGCAAGCGCGCCTGAGATCGAGCGAGGAGCAATGTGACGAAGACTGCAGCGGCATTCTTGCGGCTGCTGCTTACCTCAAGACCACCGATCTGGCCTGGAAACTCGAGCTGCTTCTGCGTGACTCGGGCTCCATCGACGCCCTGGCCAAGTCACGCACCCGCCTTTACTTCTGGGCGCTGCTGCTGGCCGTGGTCACCTTGGTGCTCGGCATCGGGCGCACCCTGCAGGTCATGATCCGCGAGGCGCGCCTGGCGCGCTTGAAAACCGACTTCGTCTCCAGCGTCTCCCACGAACTCAGGACCCCGCTGACTTCGATCCGCATGTTCACCCAGACACTGCTACTCGGGCGCACGCGCAGCGAAGCAGAGGAGCGCGACTGTCTCGAAACCATCGACCGCGAGACCGAGCGGCTGACCCGCCTGGTCGAGCGCATCCTCGACTTCTCGCGCATGGAGGCGGGCCGCAAGGCCTTTCACTTCAAGCCGGAAGAAATCGTCGGCCTGATCGACCAGGCCCTGGCATCCTGCGGCCCGATGATTGAAGCCGGCGGTTTCGAGATTGTGCGCTCGCTTGCAGCCGAGCTTCCGGCAGTCGAACTCGACCGGGACGCCATGCTCGAAGTGCTGATCAACCTTCTCTCCAACGCCGTCAAGTACAGTCGCGACGAGCGCCGCATTGAAATCTTCGCAGGCCAAGTCGACGACGGACTGGAACTGGGAGTCAGCGATCGCGGCAGCGGTATCGAGCGCGCCTTGCATAAGCGTATCTTCGAAAAATTCTACCGCGTGGACAACCGGCTGGCGTCCGAGGTCGCGGGCAGCGGCCTGGGTCTGAGCCTGGTGCGCTATATCGTCCAGGCCCACCGCGGCGAGATAAGAGTAGACAGCTCTCCCGGCCGGGGAAGCACGTTCACAATCCGGCTTCCGTTGCGGCACGCCGGCGCGGAGAAGAAATCAAAGCGGAAGGAAGAAGAATAATGGAAAGCATCCTGGTGGTCGAAGACGATCCATCGATAGCCAAGGGGCTCGACCAGAACCTGCGCTACGAGGGTTTCTCGGTCTTTGTAGCAAAGGACGGAGAGCGCGGTCTCGAACTGGCGGTCGACAAGCAGCCCGATCTGATCCTGCTCGACGTGATGTTGCCCAAGCTGAACGGGTTCGAGGTGCTCAGGGAGATAAGGCGCCGGCAACTCGAGATGCCGGTTATCATGCTGACGGCCAAGGGCGAACAACTCGACAAGGTGCGAGGCCTGGACATGGGCGCCGACGACTACGTCACCAAGCCCTTCGGCCTGCCCGAGTTGCTGGCCCGCATCCAGGCAGTGCTGCGCAGGAAGCGCCGGCACGAGAAATCAGTCGAACAAGCCTCGTTCGGCAACGTGCGGGTGGATTTCAGCGCCCGCGCGGTCTGGGTGGCCGACGTTCCTGTAACCTTGACGACACGCGAACTCGACTTGCTGCGTTTCTTCATGTCACGCGAAGGCACGGCGCTCGAACGCCAGGAGATTCTCAACCGCGTCTGGGGCTTTGACTACTTCGGCACCGACCGCACGGTAGACAACTTCATCAACCGCCTGCGCCAGAAGCTCGAGGCAGATCCCGAGAACCCGCGCCATTTCCAAACCGTACGCGGCATCGGGTACCGCTTCAGCGGCGACGGTTGAAATGACACTCCGGTGACAAATGGGTGATTAGGGCGTGAACAGAAGCTCTTATCATGGGCGGCACGAAAGGAGGAGTACCATGAAACGTTTTCTTTGCTTGTTCGTGCTGCTGACACTGCCGATGACCGCATCCGCGGCCACTTCCCACCTGGTCACCGCCCAGAGGGCTTACCAGCAAGGCCTTTTCCTGCAACGCACAACCGGTGATCTGCACAAGGCCCTGTCCGCCTACGATCGGGCGCTCGAGGCGGCTACCGACGCCGAGGACGGGGAGCTGGTCGAGGCCGTCCTGCTGCGTCGCGGCGAGATCTTCAAGCTGCTGGGCCGTCCGGAAGAACTGCAGACAACCATCGCCGCTTTGCGAAAGGAGTCTGGGGCCGACGACGCCAAACTCGGCCCGGCGACCATCTTGCCTCCCGAGTGCGATTTCGTGCTGCATGTCGATCTGCAGAAACTGCTGGCTTCGCCCCTGCTTTCGAAGATCGATCTCAAGGCCCAGATCGAGATCGAAAACCAGGATCTGAGCCAGATCAAGTCACTTCTGGGTTTCGATCCGCTCAACGACCTGCACACGCTGACGGTCGGGTTCAGCCTTTCCGACAACGAGGCGATGCCGGTCGAGCATTGGATTGTTCGGATCTCGGGCAAATTCGGCGGCTTCAATCTGCCAAGCCTTATCAAGGCGAAAAAGAAAGAGCTGGAAAACTTCCTGCTCAAGTCGCAGACCATCCAGGGAGTCGAGGTGACGGTCTTCCGCATTCCGCTCGACCAGGATCCCAAGCACATGCAAACCGTTGGAATCGCGCGGCCGGCCGGCGACACCATCCTGGCCGGCGACCTGCGCTCGATCAAACGGACGCTTGCCGCCTGGGCCGGCAAGGCGCCCGGACTGCGGGCCAACGCCAAGCTGATGCGCATGGTCTCGCACCTGCCGGGCGGTACGAGCTTCTGGCTGGCCGGCAACGTCGAAAGCATTCTCAAGAAGGTAAAAGAAAAACTCGGCAAGCTGCCCATGATGCCCGATAAGCTTCCCCAGATCGAGGGCCTGCTGCTGACCGGCTCTCTGGAAAAAGATCTGGACATCTCCGCCACCGCCTGGGCCGCCGACGCCCAGTCGGCCGGCCTGCTCGGCGACCTGCTGCGCGGCCTGGCCGCATTGGCCCAACTCGCGCCGATCGACGAGCCGCTGGTTAAAAAAGCCGTGCGCAGCATAGGCGTGGCCACCAAGGATCTACAGGTGTCGGTCTCAGCCACCCTGCCGGCCGAACTTTTGAACAAGGCCGTCGAGGAACACAAAGGAGAGGCCATAACCAAAAAAGTGCGTCTGCGGATGAAGATAGGCGAGAAGAGAACCCTGGGGTTCGAGGGAATCACGCGAATTAACGTTGTAGATCCCGACGTGGCCGACGTCCAGCCGGCGGGTACAGACAAGTTCAACGTCAAGGCCATCGGCAAGGGCAAGACCACGATCAAGGTCATACGCCGGGGCAAGCCCGGGCTGGTTGTCAAGGTCAAGGTAGTAAAGTAGCTGAACGAAGGTTTTCGCTTGTCCCACCCCTCGATCCCGGGATAATCATGTAACCCATAAGGCGAGGGTTACTCATGAATGCCACTGGGCGCCGGCAGAAGAAATCGACCACCCGGCACAAGATCTTGATCAGCAACCTGCGGACAGTCAGCAAGACGGCCGTCTGCGTCTGCCTGGCTTTTTTCGTCGGCGGCTGCCCCGGCCCCGTTCCTCGTCGCTCGGCTGACAAACAACCTGCTCTAATCGCCCCCACTCCCGAGGAGACAACCTTGAAAACCGAACAGATCGGCCCGGTCACAAGAGCTCATCTGGAAAACGGCCTGACCGTCGTGCTCGAAGAGAACCATTCCGCCCCGGTCGTGGCCATCCAGGTCTGGGTCGAAACGGGAAGCGCCGACGAAGCCGAAAACGAGATGGGGCTGGCCCATCTTCATGAGCACATGCTCTTCAAGGGCACTCGCAAGCGCGCCGTGGGTGAAATCGCCAAGGCCATCGAAGGTGCCGGCGGTGAGATCAATGCCTGGACTTCTTTCGACGAGACTGTCTACCACGTCGTTCTGGCATCCCGCTATCTTGACCTGGGACTCGATGTGCTGGCCGACGCCGTCTTCAACGCAACCTTCGATGCCGGCGAGCTCGAGCGTGAGAAACAGGTAGTGCTGGAGGAGATCAAACACACACGCGATCTGCCCGAACGTTGGTTGGGAGATCTTCTCTTCGGCCTGGCCTACCGGGTGCATCCCTACCGGCATCCAATCCTGGGCACACGCGGGTCGGTATCACATGTCACGCGTAAGGCGCTTATAAATTTCTACCGGCGCAACTACGTACCGGCCAACATTACCCTGGTAATCACCGGTGACTTCAAGACAGGCACGGCGCTTTCCAGGGTCAATAAGTTCTTCTCGGTGCCCACCGGCAAAACGAAGCCGGTCAGGGTGCGCCCACCTGAGCCCCGACAGCGAAAACTCAGGCTGCGCCTGGTGAAAGACGACATCAAGGAGACGCATTTCGGCATTGCCTGGCACATCCCCGCGGTTACCGCCGCCGACGCTCCGGCCCTCGACCTGCTGGCGGTCATCATGGGCCAGGGAGAAAGTTCGCGTCTCAGCCTGGGACTCAAGCGGGGTCTGAACCTGGTTAATGAAATTCATGCCTACGCCTACACTCCCAAGGATCCGGGCCTGTTCGTGGTGGGCGGCTCCTGCCCGCCCGCTAAGACCCGCCGTGCGCTGGCCGCCCTGACCAAGCAGATCGGACGCTTGTCAGGCGACGGGGTCACGCTCTTGGAACTGGCCAAGGCCAAGGCGATTATTGAAAGCGAGGCCATTTACAGCCGTGAAACCGTCGAGGGTCTGGCCCGCAGGCTGGGCTATCACCAGGTGGTGGGCGGCGATCCATCCTACGGTGAGATTTACCTGCAACGAGTTCTGGCCCAGACCCCCGAGGATATCAGGCGAGTGGCTGCCACCTACATCGAGATGCACAGGGCCAGCGGAGTGTTGCTGGTGCCCGAAAAGGCCACGCTCGATCTCGACGCGCGGCTGGCGCGCAGTATTCTCGAAGATCGCGGCCCCGGCAAGGCAGCCAAGAAGACAGGCCACAGCCTGGAAAACGACATCAAGAGAGTCGCTATCGACAACGGCCCGGTGGTCATCGTCCAGGAGGATCACTCCAACGCCCTGGTTTCGATGCATGCCGTCTTGCCGGGCGGAGTGCGATACGAAACAGATGTCGATAACGGTATAAACAATCTCTTGGCAGCCATGTTGACACGCGGCACACAAAGTCACGACGCGCGTGAGATTGCCGAAGAAATGGATCGCATGGCGGGAATCCTGGAGGGCTTTTCGGGGCGCAATACAATCGGCCTGCGGGCCGATATTCCCGCGCGCCACTTCGATCGTGCTCTCGAGTTGTTGTGCGACTGCCTGCTTCACCCGACCTTGCCAGATCAAGAGGTCAAGCGCGAGCGGCAGCTGACTCTCGAGGAGATCCGTGCCCGCGGCGACAACCTGGCGGGGACCGCCTTCGACCTGTTCACGAGCACCTTGTACCGCAAACATCCCTACCGGCTGCCGACCATGGGAACCCTCCAGAGTGTAGCCGGTCTAAAGCGGCGCAAGCTGGTTGAATACTGGTCGAAGCATTTCTCGCCGCGGCGAATGGTGTTTTCGGTTGTCGGAGACGTCGACAGCGAGCGCGTTGTTTCCATGGTTCGTACCCGTTGTATCGGCAAGGCTAAGAAAATACCGGGCCTGACCCGCAGAGTGTTTCCGCTGGAGCCGCCGGCCAAGAAGATTCGCACGGCTGTCAAGATCCGCGACCGCGCCCAGGCGCACCTGGTGCTGGGGTTCAGGGGCACCACCATGTCATCGGACGATCGCTACCCGCTGGAAGTCTTGCTGGCGGTCCTGGCCGGTCAGGGGGGACGCCTTTTCGTCGAGCTACGCGATCGTCTTTCTCTGGCGTACACGGTTTCGGCGTTCTCGCTGGATGGCATTGAGCCGGGATACATCGCCGTCTATCTGGCGACCGATCCGAGCAAGGCAGACCAGGCAATTACCGCCGTCAAGCGCGAACTGCAGCGCTTGATCGAAAAGCCCGCAAGCCAGACGGAGCTAAAGCGCGCCCAGCGCTATCTGGTCGGCAACCAGGCCATCTCGTTGCAACGCGCCTCATCCCGCTCGGCGGTCTTGGCTTTCTGTGAACTGTATGGGTTGGGCTACCTGTCATATCAAAAGTACCCTCAGCGAATTCTCGAAGTGAACACCAATGATCTCAGTCGGGTAGCGAAAAAATATCTAAAACTGGACGCGTACACCCTGGCCGTGGTGCGGCCGGGCAAACCTCCGAATGGATCTTGACGCGAGTCATACAAGACAGCTACCATTGTACCCGTTCCACGGGAGATGGGAGGTCGTCGTGCTCAGAATTCTATGTATCGAGGATGATGCGGAGACGCGGATTCTGTTGAAGAAGAGTCTCGAGGCTGCCGGCATGCAGGTCGAGACCGTATGGAGCGGCGACAAGGGTGTCGAGGCCGCCCTGAATGGAAACTTCGACTGCATCGTGCTCGATCTGATGATGCCGGGCATGAACGGTTTCCAGGCGATCCAGGCATTGAAGTCGCAAGGCAAGACCGGCGGCCTGCCGGTTGTGGTGCTGACCGCGCGTGACGACGACGAGTCGCGTCGCCGGGCTCTTCTGGCCGGGGCCGACGACTATCTGCTGAAACCCTTCGATATAGACACCCTGGTGAAAAGCATCAAATCGGCTGTGAGTACCGGGTCGACGGATCCCGCATCTTGACATGCCCGGCATGTCGGCGCAGATCAAGCGACGCATCTTCATCCCGCCCGAACGCTGGAGCGGCAGCGCCTTGCTACTGCCGGCTGAAAGCCATTACCTGGTAGACGTCTTGCGGCTGGGGGAAGGGTGCCTGGTCGAGGCCTTCGACGGACGCGGCACGGCCTGCGAAGCCAGGCTTTGCCAAGATGGCAGGCGCTGGAGGCTTAGCATGGGTGAGCGGTGCGTGACGCGGGCGAACCACTGCTCGGTTCGAATTGGCGTCGCTCTTACAAAGGGCAGGAAGCTCGATATAGCGGTACGCATGCTGACCGAGATTGGTGTGGAAACCATCGAACCGTTCAGTTGTACGCGCTCCGTCACTCACCCATCCGGGGCCGGGCTGGCAGCGAGAATCGAGCGCTGGCAAAACATTGCCCGCCAGGCGGCCCGTCAGTCGGGCAGGTGTTCGGTGCCCGGCATTCTTCCCATTCGTCCGCTTGAGGCAGTTCTCGAAGCACGCAACGAACCGCAGCGGGTAATCTTGCACACCGGGCAAGACCTGCCTGAACTTCCCCGCCTGCTTGCGAACAAGCCTGCCGGGGAGCGAATTCTTCTTATCGGCCCGGAAGGCGGCTTCACGGAGGAGGAGATTCACCAGGCCCTTAAGGCGGGATTCTGCGTCGCCTCACTGGGCTTGCCGGTCCTGAGAACGGAGACGGCTTGCGTCGCGGCCGCCGCCTATGCCGTCTTGACACACGGCGCACGGTCGGATATTGATGAAGCGCAAAGGAAAAACCCATGATTTGTACCCATTGCGCTTTTCCCAATAATCCCGGGGCGCGTGTTTGTGAAAAATGCAAGCGGCCCCTGGGCGACAGCCTTCCCGGCAGGCCGGCCCCGGGCGATGAGCCATTCCACCCAACAGGCTCTCCCGCCTCGCCGCCGATATTGTCCGCAAGTCCTGCAGCACAGATGTCCGACGACCTGCCAACCCCGTCCGATGAAGACAGCCAGACTGCTGCTGGACAGCCGGCGGGCATCCTCGATAGGGTTTCCGCTTGCTTGGCTGATGCTCGTCTTCAAGAAAAAAGTGGAGATCTGCGTGGCGCTTTCCTGGTCTGCCAGTCTTTACTGATCGACCTGTACGGCGACATCCCCAAGGAAGCCCTTGCCTCGCTCTACGGCTACATGGGCAGGGTCAGCAGGCTGCAGGGAAAATCCGAGCGAGCGAAGAAATACATGCGCAAGGCCGAGTCGCTCACCGGCAGGCCTCCCTCGCAACACAGGGCCGCTCCATCTTCATCCATCGAAAAGGCCATTTCCAGGGCCGTGGAGGACACTGCGGGAGTGCGGGAGGAGCCGTCTGTCGATGTTGGGCAGTCCCCGGATGTTGGGCAGTCCCCGGATATAGAGCAGGAAACGCAACAGGAGCCGAGCGCGCCGCAAGCACCTGGCGGCGATGGCAGGCTCGTCCGGGTTGCCGGTTTCTGGACCCGGCTTGCCGCCTTCGCCCTGGATTCATTGATCGTCGCCGCAGTGGTCGTCACCATGATAGTGATGTCCTCGCTCTTGCAAGGGGATGGCGCCGCTGGAGCTTTTTCGTTTTTCACTGAGAAACTATCGCTGGTAATGGTGGCCTTCCTGATCTACCTCGGGTTCCTGCTGATGTACCTGACGTTGTTTTCCGCATATGGCGGGCAGTCGGCCGGGAAAATGCTGCTGAGAATCCGTGTGGTTCAACTCGACGGTCACTCGTTGTCGGCATCCCGGGCGTTGCGCCGGGCTGGGGGAATGCTGGTCGCCGCCTTGCCGGGATTGGCGGGATTCTTTTGGGCGGCCTTCGATCTCGAGCGGCGCGGCTGGCACGACCACGTCGGGGGAACCCTGGTCGTACACATCACTCCTCAGGGTATACCTGCACAAACCCGGACTTGACGGGGAGCACCAACGTGACCCTTGCCCTGGCCAAGTTCCTGGTGGAGAACAAACAGATCAATCCCGATCTGATGGACGACATTCTGCAGCGACAAGTCATTTTTGGGGGCTCGCTCGACACCAACATCCTCGAGTTGGGCCTGCTCGATGAGCAGATCCTGGCCGAGGCCCTTGGCCGGGTACACGGCCTGCCGTTAGCCTCACGCGAACTGCTGGCCAAGCGCGACCCCCGCATGGTTAACCTTTTCCCCGCCCGTCTGGCAAAAAAACACCAGGTCGTACCGATTGCCATGGGCGGCAGATCGGTCTTCGTGCTGACGTCATCGAGGATTCACCCGCTGGTAGCCGAGGAAATTGGTTTCATGCTCAGTCTGGCTGTCAAATCTCATATAGTCTGCGAGGCCAGGCTACAGGGCTTCTTGCGATCATGGTTTGAGGTTGAGATCGAGCCACGCTATGCGGTTTTACTCGACCGCCTGGGAAAGTTCAGACTTGGGACACCTAGTCAGGGCCCAGGGAAAACAGAACCGAGGATCCCTGAAGCAACATTGGAAACAGAGGCGTCTGCCGCTTCGATCGACAAAACCAGGGTGGAGAAGGTCCTCGATGATATCGAGCGAGCCGAGCGCGACGAGTCTGCCAGGCGCGAGCAGGCCAGAACCGGCAGGATCTCGATCGAAGCGGCAACACGCACCTGCATGCAAGCACCTGACCGTGACACGATCATCGACACCACCTTGCGTTTTGCGCGTCAGATAAGTCCCTTCGTATCCCTGTTCGTCATCAACAACGACTCAATCCTCGGCTGGGACGGAGTCGGCGCCGGAGTCGGCGCCGATAACATCACCGAACAGATCAAGAAGATCCGTTTATCTGTCGGCACATCCTCCGTGCTCAGCACGGTTATTCAAACGAGAGCCTACTACCTGGGCCCCATTCCCGAGTCACTGGGGAACAATGAACTTCTGAAAGCCATGGGAAGGTCGCGCCCCCCAAATGCGTTCGTTGTTCCGTTGACCATGAAAGATCGCCTGATCGGCCTTCTGTACGGGGATGCCGGCAGCAGATCCATTCGCGGAAATCGCCTGGTGGAACTGCTGGTCTTCACCAGCCGTCTGTCGGCAGCCTTCGAACAGTTAATCCTCAAGCGCAAGACGGTCAACCGCCTCTCCCTGGAAGAAGCGGCGGATGAACCGCCGCCTCCGCTGCCAATCCACGGAGCCCTGCAACTCGCCGAGGCCGCGGCAATCAACTCGATTGGTGCCGGCTCCATACCGCACCCGTCGCCAGGCCGGGCTGCATCGCCGTCTCCCGACTCCTTTCCCCTGCCGGCTCCGGCCCCGGTGTTTCATGCCGAGGAAGAGCCTGTTATAGTCGACGAGAGCTTCTTAGACAGCGCAACCCAGGAGGATGCTCAGATCCAGCTGGCCGGCGACAGCGATGCTGTTGTGGTGGTAATGGACACCGAGACGGAGTTTGCACCCAGCATCCCGGGACCGATTCCGGCCGAACATCCCAGCGTCCAGCTTGCCGAGGACGCCTTTTCCCAGTCAGTTACCACCCAGCCCGAGATACCCGCGGCCGATTTTATCGACAAACTGTGTCAGGATCTTGTCGACGAGGAGCAACACAAGGCGGAGAGCGCCTGTGAGGCACTGGTTGCGATCGGCCAGGAGGCCGTGGGTGCAATCATGAAATACTTTCCCGGCAAGCTGCTCTTCGATATCAGGGGCTCTTATGATTCCATGCCTCCCGTGAAGGAACACGGCTTCTTGCTGCGTAGCCTGATCGAGATCGGAACCGGGGCCGGTTCGACCATCGCGGCCAGGCTCGAAGATCCCGATCCGCTTGCCCGCTTCTACGCGGTCAGGCTGCTAGCCGAGATCCATTGCCCCGGGTTCGTGCCCCAGTTGTCACTACGCCTCTACGATCGTGACGCACTGATAAGGCTCACGGCCGTCGACACGCTGCTCAAATATCGCAAGACATCCGCCTTCAACAATCTGCTCGCCAACCTGCGCTCCAAGTTGAGGGATACAGATCCCAACCAGAAGGCCATCGCGGCGGCGCTTTTGGGCAACTTCAAGGACTGCGACGCGTTGCCTATCCTGGCGCCGCTGGTCAAGGCACCCCAGAAGATGGTCTCCCGGGCGGCAAACGAGTCTTTAAGCTACATCACCAAGCAGGATTTCGGCACCAGCGAGCGTAAGTGGATCAAGTGGTGGAAGACGCACAAGGGCCAGCGCCGCGTGCAGTGGTTGATTGCCGGACTTTCCTCGAAGAACCGCGACATCCGTTTCTCGTCGGCTCAGGAATTGACCCTACTGACGGGCGAGTATTTCGGTTACTACTACGACTCGAGCAAGAGTGACCGCGAAAGGGCGATTCGGCAGATCGAGAAATGGTGGGAAGAAAAAGGGCGCCAGATGCGCTTCGACGACTGACCTTTCTGCATCACCCGTAAGCAGGAGAAAATATGCAATCACCTCGAAGACAATCGACGATCGGCGCTTTGTGGGTATTGTTGCTGGCCGGGCTGCTCTTGACTGAGCCGGCCGGCGCCGCGGATGTCCCGACAGTGGCGGCCCGCGTTCCCCAAGACGTCGCCTACGTCTTCTTCGTCTCCAATGCCGGCCAGGCGCTTTCCTCTCTCAATCATCTATTGAAGCCCTTCTCTTCAATCAGCCCGGAGATCGACCCGGCCCGCCTGGGCGCGAAAATCGGCACAGAAATCGGCTTCAACCCATTGACCAGCGAGGGCTTGTCCTCGTTTGGCATCGACACCTCGGGCAGCGCGGCGTTTTTCGAGATCGGCGGGCTGAGCGGGCAAGTCGTGGCCTTGCCACTCGCCGATCCCGGCCTGTTCAGGACAAAGATGCTGGATCTTCTCTCCCACAAGGCTAGCCACTTCGACCGCAAACCGAAGCGCAAGGCGGGGGTAGAGATCTACACCGCGGACGGCGGCTTCATCGGATTGAAAGGATCGTGGTGTGTTCTGCAACCCGAGGCGGCCAGAAAAGGACAGCGAGACGGTCCGCTCCTGGCTTTCTTCGGAAAAGGCCGCAAGCTAGCGTCCAGCAAAGTCTTCACCCGCGCATGGACGCAGCTGCCCGCCCTGCTGCATGCCGCATACTACGTCAATCCCAAGGCGCTGGCGGCCGGTCTCGACCAGGACCTGGCCGCTCAGGCAACCGCAATCGGCAAGGAGGTTCCTCTCAAGCAGAGGCGCCGCCTGAAGAAGTATATTCAGCAGGAGCGCAAGCAGTTAAAGAACTCATTCCTCCTGCTGAACTTTGTCGAGAGTTTCATAGCCGGCTGGAGAATCGAGGACAAGGCCATCAACCAGACCTTGTTCTTGGGAACCCGGCCGGGCGGTCGCAAAGCTTTTTCGGCAATGCTTCCAGCTGTTTCGGCAGCACCCACATTTCACGCGCCCTTGATGGAGTCCGCCGTTGCCGGCGGTTGGACGTCTTTGGAAATCCGCGCGCTCTTGCGGCACTTCGGATCCCTGGTACTGTACCCCGGCTTCACGCTCGCAAACGCCATCGACCGCGAAGGCGAAAGCTCCCGGAAGGAAATCGGCGTCGATCCGTTCAAGGACGGACTGACTGCATTAAAGGGACCCATGGCCGCCTACTTGCTGCCTCCGCCGGACGGCAAGCTGGATCCCGGAGGGGATCCATTCTTGCAGATAGTCGGGTTGATACGTTTTGCCGTCATGGCCGAGATCGGCGGGCAAGCCAAGGCGCGCTCGTTCCTCGATCGTTTCTCCGCCTTCGTCTCCAAAAGCGGAAAACATATCGAGACCGAGACGGTCTCCGGAACACGACTGAGCGTGGTCAGCCCCCAGGCGGGTATCGACATGGCCTGGGGTATCAAGGGCGATAGCGTCTTTTTCACCTTCGGCAAGAACACGGCCCGCTCTTTAATCAAGATTCTCCCCGATCATCCCTGGGCCGCTGAAACCTCGACCGGAAGCGTCGCTGCCGCCGTGCTGGATTTCGCCGCACTCGGCGAAGGTATCTCGTCGGCCGTGGCGCGGGGCGCGGGCGGACAGGCCGGTATCGGTTTCAGAATGACGATCTGGCCGCTTGTGCAGCAGGTATTGGCGAAAATCGAAAAATTGACATTTGACGGACGAATGATTACAGGCGGCCTGATCTCCACGGGCCGGATTAGCATCCGTTAATCCAACGGAAGAAAGATCAGTCTTGGCATTCGGGGCACAAACCGTATCGAGACTGATTGCCGCCCTGGGCGGTCTAGTCCCCAGCGCGACGATAGCGCTGCTTTTAGGCGCTTTGCTCGGCGGTGGCCCGGCGGTCGCGGGAGCTACGCTGTCGTTCATGGGATTGGCTATCGGCGGACTGGTCGGGCTGGCGCTGGGACGTTGGCTTGACGGCCGGCTGACTAACGAGGCCGATCGGCTGTTGCCCGTGATTCTGACCCTGGTTGTTTTACCGCTGGCGGTGCTTCCGGCCCAACCGGCTGCAGTCACTTTCTGCCACTTGGGGTTTCACGGCTGGATCCCGGTTTTCGCAGGCGTAGTAATGGGCCTGCCCCTGGGAATTGCCAGCGGATGCGCCCTGGCGCTCATGTCCGGACTTTCCTTGCCTCGGAAGCGATCCGGGCTGGTCTGGTGCCTGGCCGGTGCCGGGTTGGGAGTGCTTCTGGCTTTTGGGGCCGCGCAGGTCTTTTCGGCGATCAAGGGAGCCTTCCTGGTTAACCTGTTCACGGCGCCCATGGCCTGGCCGACCCTGCCTCGACGGGGAGATCGATCCTTGCTGTTGAGAATGCTGCTCACACTGGTGGTGTTCCTTTCCAGCATGTTCCTTCTGTTTCTATAGGGACACTTGAAAGCCGGCCGCATTCGGGGTAAGACGGGTGCAACATGCAGGCGCGCAAGGGTACAAAGATCGCGGCCGCCAGGAAAATCGCACTGGAGGTGCTGCGTCGGGTCGAGGCAGAGGGAGCTTACACTCAGCTCAGCCTCAACCATTCCCTTAGGCGTCATATCAAACTTTCGCGGCAGGATCGGGCGTTGGCCACCGAGTTGGTCTACGGCACTTTGCGTTTTCGCAGGCGCCTGGACTTCGGCCTTGCGGCGCATAGCAGCCGTCCCTTGGAAAAAATCGAACCGCTCCTGTTGCGTATCCTGCGGCTATCTGCCTACCAGTTGCTTTTGCTTGACAAGATCCCGCCCTGGGCGGCGGTCGACCAGGGAACCGAACTTGCCAGAATCATCCGCGGCAGAAGAGCAGCCGGCTTCGTAAACGGGGTCCTGCGCTCGCTGGCCGCGCACCGCGACCAGATCGAGTGGCCGGATCCGTCGCTCGACCCGGTTCGGGCGCTTGGCATCATTCATTCATTCCCCGATTGGATGGTACAACGCTGGTTGGACGATCACGACAACGAACGGGCCGTGGCCATCATGGAGGCCTGCAACCGCCCTGCGCCTTTGTGGGTACGGGCCAATTCGCAGCGCATCACTCCCGAGGGCCTTTGCGGGCTGCTGGCCGCCTCGGGTTACGAAGCGACGGAAAATGGGCAGGTTCCAGGCGCCGTGAAACTCGCAGGAGCCGGCGACATCAGCAGCCTGGCCGCCCACGAGACGGGACTTTTTCACGTGCAGGACGCTGCAGCCCAGGCCGTCTGTCATCTGCTGGATCCGCGCCCCGGGCAACGCATCCTTGACGCTTGCGGGGCCCCGGGCGGCAAGACGGCGACCATCGCCCAGTTGATGAAGGACAATGGAGAGATTCTCTCCGTCGATGTCAATCCCGCCCGGGTAGCCCTGGCTAAAAAGCTCCTCGAGCGCCTGGGCATCGGCTGTGTCGAGCGTCTGGCCCACGATCTTTCAGAGTCGCTCCCGCAAGGCGTCGGCGACTTCGACCGCGTACTGCTGGACGCTCCCTGTTCATCGCTCGGCGTCATGCGGCGCCACCCGGAAAGCAAGTGGAGACTCTTCCCGGCCGACTTGCCGCGCATTTCACAAATCCAGAAAAAGCTACTCGACACTGTTTCGCAGGCTGTCAAACCGGGCGGTTACCTGGTTTACAGCGTCTGCACATTCAGCCGCGAGGAGGGCGCGGGTCTGCTCGACGAGTGGTTGCCGGCACATCCCGAATTCTCGATCATGGATCCCCGCGAGGGAAAACGGGCGACCTGGCACAAGCTCCTCGACCGCGAGGGGCGCCTGTCCACCCGGCCGGATCTGCACGACATGGACGCCTTCTTCGCCGCACGCCTGGTGCGCGCCAAAAGCTGAAAGGATCGCGGCAATGACAGACAGGCCCTTCATCATTTCGCCGTCAATTCTCTCCGCCGACATGGCCGCGCTGGCGGATGAAATCGGGCGCGTCGAAGATGCCGGCGCCGACTGGGTACACGTCGATGTAATGGACGGACGCTTCGTGCCCAACATCACCATCGGCATCCCGGTGGTAAAAGCCCTGCGGGCCCACACGCGCCTGCCGTTGGACGTCCACCTGATGATCGTCGAACCCGAGCGCTACGTCGAAGATTTCATAAAGGCCGGCGCCGACATCGTCTCTGTCCAGGCCGAGTCCACTTGTCACCTGCAGCGGACGCTGCGCTCGATCCGCGACCTGGGTGCCAAATCGTCCGTGGCGCTCAACCCGGCAACGCCGCTTTGCACCATCGAGCACGTTCTCGATGAGCTCGACATGGTGCTGATAATGAGCGTCGAACCGGGCTTTTCCGGCCAATCTTTCTTGAATTCCGCGACCGCCAAGGTATCCGCTGTTGCACGTCTGATTGCCGAACGCCAGTTGCCGGTTGACATTCAGGTGGATGGTGGGATAAACAAGTCAGTCATAGGCCGGGTCGTCGCGGCCGGTGCCAACGCTTTCGTTGCCGGCAGCGCCATCTTCGGTCAGCGCGACGTCAAGCGGGCCATCGGCGATTTGCGCAACGGAATTGCCGAGGCAGCGGCGCAGTAGGCACGCGTTGTTTGAAATACTATTTCGGGAAGTGGCTCAGCCTGGTAGAGCACCTGGTTCGGGACCAGGGGGTCGCAGGTTCAAATCCTGTCTTCCCGATTCGAAACCGCGCGTCACAGGCATTAGACGCGCGGTTTTACTTTATCGTCAGAATGACAAGTCATACGCAAGGCCGGCCATTACAGTCTCGCGCCTGAACGAAGGCAGGTCCAGTTCGTGTGATTGAAAATCGTTTCTATAGACGGCGCCGTGAACGAAGACGCTAAGATCGCGCCAGATCGAATAGCTCAGGCGGACGATCAATGAGTTCTCGTTCTCATCGGCGTCCGGATCGTACAAGTCCCCTTCGACGTAAATGCCGTCTAGGTAACCCGAAAACTGCAGCGTCCCCATCAGGTGCAGGGTGAAGTCGAACGGCAGTTGGGCCGAAAGCAGCAGGCTCAGGCGATGCCAGTGCGCCTCCGAGCCGTAGGAGTTGGTGTCGTTGACCGAGAGCGTGTAGGCCGCCTCGATGATCAGGTGCAGCCTTTCAGCGTAGCGGATCCGCTGGCGCACCCGGATGCTTCCGCTGTGGCGAATATCCAGTCGTGTCATGTCCGCCGGCACGATGGCCCCGGCCTTCAGCATCTGGGCCGTGGCGCCGAAGAGGCGGACGTCCACTCCATATTGAAATATAGCGGTAACGTCCCGGCTGCCCCTGATGTACAGCCGCGCTCCGGCCAGGGGACCCGCGTGGGTAAGCTTGAGGCTGTAGTCCATGCTGTCATCCGGTTTGAACAGGAAGTAACGCCCTCCCAGGAAACACTCCAGTTCCAGCCAGCGCGAGATCCTCGTTCTGGCAAACAACTCGCCCCGGGCCAAAAAGTAGTCGCGGTCGTGGACCTTCATGGTCGTGTCGTGCAGATCGATCCTCGCGCCCACTAACCAGTTTTTTCCCGATTTCCAGCGGTAGCCCGCGGCAAACCTGGTAGCCACCAGGCTCTCCGCCGTCTGGTGATAGAACGCCTTGAATCCTCCGTGGTAGCTGAGCGAAAGACGCTGCGAACCCGCGTCGTAGCGCAGCGAGCCCTCGATTACGATGCGAGCCAACTCATCAGGCTCGTTCGGCGAGTAGGTCCTCCATGAATTGGTATCGTACTCCTGCCCGATCTGAACCCGGGCCCGGCCGCTCAACCCCTGCCCGGCCACCGATCCCGCGGCCAGCCCAGACAACAGTAGTGGAACTAACATCCTGGAGCGCATGAAATGAGTATTAGCATATTAAACCCAGGTGCGCATCCCCTGAGCATCTTCCACCTCCCCCGTCCTGTCCAAAAATTCCAGCTTGCCAGCTTGCTAGTACCCTTGATGTGCTGGATTTCCGGTTTGTAAAACTACTAAGAATCCGCGATGCTACTGTCGATCGACTTTTTGGACAGGACGCGTTGGTGCAGGGTTGCGGCCCCATAGCGGCCCCAAAGTCGGCGGGTTTTTTACCCGCCGCCGTATATATTGACTCATGTTGTCACAACTTCCAAACCCACTCAGCCGGCACCCAGCGACCGGCTAAGGCTCCAGAAAGGACAGGATCTAGAAAAGCGCACACAGCCGTCACGAGTTCGGATAGCGTCCCCCACTCGAGATCGTCATCCTCGGCCATACGACGATAAACTTCCACCCATGAGTTGGGCGGCTCGGGCACCGATGTCGGAATTGCGTGCGTCCTGCGAAATGCAAATGTTTTATCCAGTGCCAAGCGCAGTCGGTGTGCGTTGATTTCACGGATCTTCGCCAATAGCGCGAGATCGGGGAGATCCTTGACCCGTGAATTCTCGCGCTCGCGCGGCAGCGTGTACGCATGGAGTTTCTCGGCGATCTGTGATTCCACCGGATACAGACGCAGAGTCGGTGGTTCGACACCAGCAAAGCCGAGAACATCCTGAGCGACGATCGTGTCGGGTTCGCCGAGAATGGGATCGGCGAATGCCACGTCGACGCCGAAGGGCTGTCCGTACAATTTACCTGCCAGTTTTGCCTCAGACCGATAGCGAAGTCCGCCGTACTGCATCCCGTCGCTTTGGATTCTGAAGTGCTCCGGGTCTGGTCGCACCTCGAAGGCTAGGAAGTCGCCGAGGTCCAGCCGACCAGCTTGCTGGAGCCTTTCAAGAACGTCATCCGGCTGGCCGGCAAGACGTAGATCGATGTCTCTGGTTGTACGGGCACGCTCCAGACGAAACTCGAGCACGAGACCACCCTTCAGAATCACGGTGTCTCCCATCACCTGGACCACACGAGCCAGAAAACGATCGAAAACGAGGAGTTGCCGGCGGCGGGCGAAGTCGACGCCACTCTCCGAGGAGGACCTCAGCCTATGCTCCAGCGCCTGTTTGAAGGCTGCGGGTGACTCGTATATACGCTCTGTCATTCGGGCCTCGAAGACCGTCCGGACGACGAACTAAATCGTGGACCGGACCGGCTGTGAGAGATCGAGAAGAACTGCTTAAGATAGGAGACAACGCTCGGCAGAGCATTGCGATCCACGAGCCCACGATCGGCGGCCTCCTCGAAAGCATCGCAAACCAGGTCTGGCGAGACCCTTGCATGAACGATATCAACCAGCGTCCGGTTGACGTTCGTGACCCTTATGGCTCCTACCCAGCTACGATCAGACTCGGCCACATCGGCAAAGTGCAGCATGACGCCCCTTGGAATGCGGAGCCGTCGCTTGCTCCATGATGATGGGAGGCTGACATGCACACGAGCGGGTAGCACGTCAGACAGCCCATGGAGGGCGAGTGCCGTTTCGTGAGAAAACACGCCGGCACGTTCAGTCCAGAGCCACACGACGATGAGATCCTCTTGTTCACCGGCTGGGAAATGTGCCAGTCGATAGATGCCACGCCTAATTCGGATGATCTTCCCGTTTTTAAGGTATTTTGCGAGAAGCTGAGGGTAGTACCCAGCCTCAGTCGCCTGGGCAATCGTAAAATGGCCCTCCTGGGCCAGAGCGATCTCATAGAGACGATCCCAATCGGGACCAGCCGTACCGTGGACATTCTTGCTCATGTTGCACAAATATTAACCCAGGGTTTAGTTTTGTGCAAGTTATTACGCACGAAACTAAACCTAAAGTTTACTTTCGCTCGAATCCCGTCCTGTCTAAAAAGTCGGGGAGGTGCAAGTCGGGGAGGCGAGTTCACGCTTGTCACAGAGACTCGAAACCCCAGCTCTAGGCAAGGCAAATAGTTGGCTAATCATGACGAATGAGCATGAAGGGTTGGCAACGAAAGGTCACCCTGAAAAGATAGGGCCGTACACAACACGGACGATTTCAACTTCTACGAGGTATTGAGAAGGGACAGGCTTCCCACCAGCACTACCAGCTTTCGCCCACGGGAGATATCCGTTCCGGTTGCCTGGGAGCCAACAATCTCCGCGCGTTCATAGGTGAGATCAATGCAGCCCTAGAAAAACCAACCCAGGCGACTCCGTAGCCTAGCGTGTATCAGAAATTCGGACATGTGACCGAAAACCGGACACCCCCCGTTCTCATAACCAGTTGAAAACACAGAGTCCGCCTGTCTGGCACGGAACTTGAGAAAACATCTTGCAAGCGATCGGCAAGGGTCTAAAATTGAGACCGATCATGACAAAGGGGTGACTCCATGACAGGCGGGGCATGGAAGGTTTGCGTTCTTTTAGCGGGCACGGTTTTCATTATTCAAGCCGGTTGTGGAGGCGGAGATTCACGCCCCCCGAACTGGCCCGCATCCAGCGCGCTTACGGCAACCGATATATCCGCGAGCGGCCTGCGCCTTACGTGGACTGCTGCCGAGGATAACACGGGTGTGACCGCCTACCGGGTGTTTCAAGATGGCGCGGCACTGCAGGACGTAGCCGCAGATTTGCGTGAGTTGGCGATTACCGGCCTCGCGCCCGAGACGGAGTACGCCTTTCAACTGCAGGCGGGCGATGCGGCAGGCAACTGGTCTGTTGACGGTCCAAGCACGACGGCGACCACGGCAATGGATCTACCGCCCGATCCGAAGACGGTGGCACCGGCGCTGGATCGCAGCCGGGTGACGGATTTCTACGGGGCCGTGAGCTTCTTGTTCAGCGGCGACGATTCTATCCAGCGGGGAGTCGGCGAAGATGCAATCGAGCCGCGCCGCGTGGCGGTGCTGCGCGGCCGGGTGCTCGACGAGGACGGCAGTCCGCTCGCGGGAACCTCAATAGACATCCTGGATCATCCCGAATTCGGCTGGACGGAAAGCCGCCTGGACGGGGCTTACGACCTGGCGGTCAACGGGGGCAGCTATCTGACCCTGCGTGTCCGTGCGCAGGGCTACCTGCCGGTACAAAGGCGGGTGCGGGTGCCATATCGCGACTATGTCTGGCTGCCGGGGGTAGTGCTGGTGGTTCCGGACGGCCGGATGACGTCGATTACACCTGGCGCTTCCGGGTTGCAAGCAGCCCGGGGAACGGCGTCCAGAGATTCGGACGGCGCGCGCCAGGCTACGCTGCTTTTTCCAGGAGGAGTCGGTGCGAAGCTTGTGCATGCCGACGGAAGTGAGACCGAGCTGTCAAGCATGAGCTTCCGGGCCACCGAACTGACTGTAGGAGAAGATGGTCCGGCGCGCATGCCCGGGCAACTTCCGTACGCCAGCGGCTATACCTACGCCGTAAATCTCGGGCTCGATGAGGCACAACAAGACGGCGTCGAGCAGGTCGAGTTTGATGGCCAGGTTTATTTCTACGTCGATAACTTCCTTGGTTTTCCGGTGGGCAGCGCCGTGCCGACCGGTCACTTCGATGAGCAGCGCGGGGTGTGGGTGCCGTCCGATAGCGGGAGGGTTATCGGGATAGTTTCCAAAGACGGCGGGATGGCCGCGGTGGATATCAACGGCGACGGCGCGGCCGATACGGGGTCGGCGCTTTCAGAGTTGGGCATCGATGATGCCGAGCGTACCAAGTTGGCCGAGCTTTACGCTCCAGGCACCAGTCTGTGGCGGGTTGGGGTAAGGCATTTCAGTGCCTGGGATCTGAACTGGGGAATAAGCCCGCCGTCCGACGCCGAGGCGCCGGCCAATGCCCCCAAGCAGGGAGGAGACGACGGCTGCCAGCAGAGCGGCTCGGTAATCGGCTGCAGCCGCCAAGTGCTGGGGCAGGACATTGACGTAGCGGGTTTGCCCTACGGAATGAGCTACCGTTCCGACCGGGTGCCGGGACGCAAGACGGACTACAGCGTCAAGATTCCGCTGCGCGGGCCAGAGGTGCCGGGCAGCATGCGCGGTATAAGGTTGAGGATAGAAGTGGCCGGGCAGAAAGAAGAGCTGAAATTCGACAAGGATCCCGATCCTGAAACTGACTGGGACTACTACACCTATACCTGGAACGGCCTGGACGCCTACGATCGTCAGTTGCAGGGGTCGGTGCCGATAAATATCGCCATAGGTTACGTCTACCGGGGTGTCTACCAGGCAACGGATCAGTTCGGCTACAACGGAAACGGGGTAGAGATAACCGGCGACTGGTCGCGTGGCGAGGTTGTATTGTGGTTGAACTGGCAGGGCTGGGTGGGCACCTGGGACGCCCGCCCGCAGGGCATGGGCGGCTGGAGCCTGGGAGTGCATCACGTCTATGATCCGAACAAGCGCGTGTTGTATCTCGGCAACGGGCGGCGTGTGAGATCGGCCGGAATGCCGCTTGTGATTTCGACCGCCGCGGGCAACGGCGAAAACAGCGGGACCGAACCGGCTGAAGGCCGGCTTGCCGTCGATGTGGCCTTGGAATTTGTAAACGGCATGGCTCTTTCGGTTGACCCCGAGGGCCGTCTTACGTTTGTCGACGGAGGATACCTGTGGAGAGTGGAGCGCAGTGGCCGCCTGCATCTTGTGGCAGGTGGCGGCCAAAACACAGACTATCGGCGCGGTGTCCCGGCGGCTGAAGCGGCACTGGACGCCATTTCGGACATCTCGTTCGGGCCGGATGGCAGCATCTACCTGGCCCAGTACGCAACCGATCAGATCCTGCGCATCGGTACGGACGGGATCCTGCGCCTTTTCGCGGGGACAAGCGAGACCGGTTACGGAGGCGACGGTGGGCCGGCGGTGGATGCAAAGCTGGATTGGCCGATATCCGTCGCGGCCGCGCCCGACGGCAACGTCTACATAGCGGACACCGACAACTGTGTTGTGCGGCGTGTGAGCTCGGACGGAGTTATCAGCACTTTCGCGGGCCGAGCGGGTCAGTGTAGTTTAGATGCCGAGGGAGACGGGGGTCCGGCGCGGGATGCATTACTATCGACGTTTGAAGGTGTAGCGGTGGGGCCGGATGGGAGTGTCTACATAGCCGACACGGACGCCAACCGGGTGCGGCGAGTGACGCCCGACGGGGTGATCCGGACGGTGGCCGGCAACGGAAACGAGGGCGACCCCGACAACCTGGGAGACGGGGGTCCGGCGATAGAGGCCGAGGTCGGCGATCCCGTGGGTGTAGCGGTGGGACCGCAAGGCGAGTTGTACATGACGAGTTGGGAATGGGATTCGCGAGTCAGGATTGTGGGAAACGACGGGATAATAAGGACTCTGGCCGGCGGCAGCATGGACAATCCGCTGGGAGACGGCGGCCCCGCCTGGAGAGCCTCTTTTTGCGACGCTGGCGGCGTGGCAACCGGGCCGGAAGGTGAAATCTATGTCCTGGACGGCGGCAATAATCGGATCAGGAAAATCAACTCGGTGCTGCCGGGCTACAGCCAGGCGGGAGACGTGGTCATCCCGGCATCCGGCGGCAGCGAGCTATACGTCTTCGACTCCGGCGGGCGCCACCTGCGAACTGTTTCTGCTTTGAGCGGGGCGGTGCTTTACGAGTTCGCCTATGACGAATCTGGCAGACTGACGACGATAACGGACGTCGACGGCAACCTGACGACCATCGAGCATGATTCGGCGGGCAAGCCGGTAGCCATCCACCCGCCCTTCGCGCAGCCGACGGCGCTTGCGGTAAATGAATCAGGCTACCTCGATAACATCACGGATGCGGCCGGCAACGCCTACCGGTTCAGCTACGGGCCGGCCGGCCTGATGCAGACCCTGACCGATCCAAACGGCAATCAACATGGCTTCGAGTACGACGGGCTGGGACGTCTGACGAAAGACAGCGATCCGGCCGGGGGCTACAAGACTCTTCAGCGCAACGAGGAAGGCATCGAGGGCGGTCACGAGGTGACGGTGACCACGGCCATGGGCCGTGCCACGCTCTATCGCAAGCAGCTTCTTTCGAGCGGCGACAGGGAAGACCTGGTACGTTTTCCGGACGGGCATGCAAACAGGAAGGTCGAAAATCCGGACGGCACGGCGCGCCTGGTTTACACCGAAGGTTCCAGTATCGACGTGAAAAGCGAGCCGGATCCGCGCCTGGGTCTGGCCGCGCCCTACCTGTCGCAGGCGACATTCACGACACCCGATTATGCGCACCAAATGCAGATGAGCGGCGAGCGGGACGCGACCCTGGAAGACGAGAGCGACCCCTTGTCGGTCACCAGCCTGACCGAGACGATGGACATCAACGGCCGGCAGTACGAAAAATACTATAACGCGGCGGAGCGGCTGCAAACGGTTGTAACGCCCGAAGGCCGGGAGAGCCTGACCTGGTTCGACGAGCACGAGAAAGTAATCAAGTACCAATCTCGGGGTCTGGCGCCGGTCGAGCTGGGCTACGATGAGCACGGACGTCTGCAAAGCGTCGTCGAGGGCGAGGGTTCATCATCGAGAGTCTACCAGCTGAGCTACACGCCAGACGGCTTTCTCGAGTCGATGACCGATCCGTTGCAGCGTTCGGTGAGCTTCGCCCACGACGCCGCCGGGAGGGTAACGATCCAGACGCTTCCGGATGGCCGGGAGATACTCTTCGGCCACGACGCGAACGGCAACCTGACTTCGATAACCCCTCCCGGCCGACCGCAGCACGATTTCGACTACACGCCCATAGATGAGCAGTCCGACTACACCCCGCCGCCGGTTGCCGGATCTGGAGACACCGCCACCCACTACGACTACAATCTAGACGGTCAGTTGAAGCTGGTAACCCGTCCGGACGGGCAGACGATAGACATCGAGTACGACACGTCCGGAAGGGCCTCCAGCGTGACCATTCCGCGCGGTGTGTACACTTTCGACTACGAGCCGAACACGGGTCAGTTGAGTTCGATCACGGCGCCCGACGGGGGCAAGTTGAGCTATAGCTGGAACGGGCCGTTGTTGACCGGGCAGGAATGGACCGGCGATATGGCCGGGCTAATAACGAGAGACTACGACGACGATCTCAGGCTTGTGAAGCTGTGGGTCGAGGGAGTAAGCTCAATCTACTACAGCTATGACGGAGACGGGCTTCTGACCGGTGCGGGCAACATGACGATCGAGCGCGATGCTGAAAGCGGGCTCGTAACCGGCACCAACCTGTCGAGCACGACGACGGCAAGCGCCTACAATGCCTTCGGCGAATTATCCGACTACACGGCCAGTCATATAGACACGCCTGTTTTCGAGCAGAACTTCGAAAGGGACGCACTCGGCCGGATTGTGAAAAAGACCGAGACATTGTCGGGTCAGACGACCGAGTACGACTATATCTACGACCCGGCCGGAAGATTGCACGAGGTAGACAGTGGCGGAGTCGCGATTTCGATCTACGACTACGACCAGAACTCGAACCGGGTGTCCCATACGGACGAGAACAGCGACATTGTCACCGGAACCTACGACGACCAGGATCGACTGCTGAGCTACGGCGATGCGACCTACAGCTACACCCCGAACGGCGAGCTTATGAGCAAGACCGAAAACGGCCAGACAACGACCTACTCCTACGACGTACAAGGCAATCTGACGGATGTGAGCTTGGCGACGGGCACCGAGATCCACTACATAATCGACGGCCGCAACCGGAGGATAGGCAAGGAAACAAACGGTGTCCGAGTTCAGGGCTTCCTGTACCAGGACCAACTGAACCCGGTTGCCGAGCTGGATATCAACGGGCAGGCAGTAAGCCAGTTCATCTACGCCAGTCGTGTGAACGTACCCGACTACATGCTATCGAAAAAGGCCGACGGCTCGACCTGGGTCGCCTACAGGATAATATCAGACCATCTCGGCAGCCCGCGCCTGGTATTAGACGCCGCGAGCGGCCAGGTCATCCAGCAGCTCGACTACGACGAATTCGGGCGCGTACTCAACGACACCAACCCGGGCTTCCAGCCCTTCGGCTTCGCCGGGGGGTTGTACGAACAATCCACCGGGCTCATACGCTTTGGAGCAAGGGACTATGATGCGGAGCGTGGGAGGTGGACGGCTAAGGATCCTGCTGTCTTCTACGCTCGCGAAATAAACCTTTATGGTTATGTAGCTAATAATCCTTTGAATTTTCATGACGCTGCCGGCTTGATGACTGATTATAACCTGACCAATGGAAATAATAACCCATTTTTCAACTTTACGTATCCTAGTTATGGTAGTGGCATTTCGTTTGGTGATTGCATGAATAACTGTATGGGAGCATTAAATCCTTGGCTGGCGGGTTCCCTGGGAGGTGTCATTGGAGCACTGTGTGCAAGATATACTGGTAACTCAGTTTTTTCTTCAGCCAGTGGTCTTATGGCGGCATGGAATATTGGTACTACAATCGGATGTTCAGTAACATGCGCGTTTGCGCCAGCTATCTGGAAATGAATCATTGGAAGGAATTAACATGAAAGATACTTCAAACGAGAAAACGCTGGCTATACATCTTGGTTATGTCACAATGTTTTTTATAGGAATTAGTATAATGAATAGCCATCCAGAATGGTACGGTTATCTTACCATTATTGCGGCGATGTTATATGCTGTTGTCTTTCTTGTTTATGGCATTGGAAATTATAGGAATAATATCAGAAAAAAACTGGAAAATAAGTCTGAAAGAAAGGCATCAGATCCCGACACTTGACCTCTGCGGGCAACATGACGATTGAGCGTGACGCCGAGAGCGGTCTTGTAACCGGCACCAGCCTGTCGAGCACGACGACGGCAAGCGCCTACAACGCTTTCGGCGAGTTGGCCGGCTACACGGCCAGCCATATCGACGCACCTGTTTTCGAGCAGGACTTCGAAAGGGACGCACTCGGCCGGATTGTGAAAAAGACCGAGACGCTACAGGGCCTGACGACCGTCTACGAATATTTCTACGACCAGGCCGGAAGGTTGCACGAGGTTGACCGCGACGGGCTAGCGATTTCAACCTACGACTACGACCAGAACTCGAACCGGGTATCCTATACTGACGAGAACAGCAACATTGTCACCGGAACCTACGACGATCAGGATCGCCTGCTAGGCTACGGCGACGCGACCTACGGCTACACGCCGAACGGCGAGCTTCAGAGCAAGACCGAAAACGGGCAAACGACGACGTATTCTTACGACGTCCTGGGCAACCTGACGGGCGTGAGCCTCGTACTCTGTTAGCGCCAACATTATTTCGTAAGCGATTTCAGTCGCAGATTTGACCGATGGGTGGGTATGAGCGGGGGTTCGCGACAGTAAGGTACTGCGGGTTTGTACAGTTTCGGACAGCGTTGTTTTGACC
>Ga0307379_10000606_pt1 | contig 59674 bp, 41 predicted proteins | sample UN2MG_FD_202237 | JGI IMG/M metagenome (GOLD analysis project Ga0307379, IMG submission 202237) | Soil microbial communities from Risofladan, Vaasa, Finland - UN-2 | ecosystem: Environmental > Terrestrial > Soil > Coastal area > Acid sulfate soil | place: Finland: Risofladan, Vaasa | collected... | reverse complement strand
CAATCTAGAGATGGCCGCGACTGAGGAGATGACTAAGACCGCTTGCGAGGTCATTCCCGACCAGATAACGTTGGTGCCGGAGGGTCGCCAGGAGATCACGACGGAGGGTGGTCTCGACGTGGACACTGATCAAGGCTCGGTCAGAAGGGCGGTAGAGGCTGCCAAGGACGCTGGAATCGAGACGAGTCTGTTCATAGACCCTGTCAAGAAACAGATCGATGCATCCAAAAAGATCGGCGCTGACGCGGTTGAGATACACACAGGAAGTTACGCTAACGCTCGTGGCTTGCCACAGCAAGCCCATGAACTGGAGATAGTCGCCGAGGCGTGCGCGTACGCTGACAATATCGGCCTGGATGTATATGCCGGCCACGGCCTAACTTACTACAACGTTGTGCCCGTCGCCGGGATCGGCGATATTCAGGAGCTAAACATAGGGCACAGCATCATAGCTCGAGCGGTGCTCGTGGGCCTTGACAGAGCCATCAGAGAGATGCTGGCGCTCATAAAAGGAGCTCGCTCCACACCCAGTTGATCCCATAGACGAGCAGGTGCGCGATCAAGGTTATCGTCACGACCTCGGGGAATTTGCCCTTGATGGCCGCGCGCCATTCCGGGGGCACGCAATCGATGTCGTCCTTCTTGATTGTGATATCGGCACCTATGACTGTTGATGCCACAACGCATTGAAACATCGCCGCCGGCATTGGTTGGCCGAGGCAAGTTGCCCTGATGCCCCCCAGAATGATGCCTAAGAGTATCCCTATCAGCCATTCCAGACCGAAGATGCCCATGAAGATGCCCGTGAAGTAACCCTCAATAGCGGCAAGACCCGCACCGAGCAGTAGCGAGAGAAACAGCAGCTTGACAGCAGTGCTTCCAGGGAAGAAAAGCGTCCTAAGAAGCTCAAAGGGCGAAAGAAAGAACAACAGCTCGAGAAACCAAATCCCGCCGAAGGCCAACATCCCGGTGATGCCCTGGTCCATTACCGAGCGCCGGTAATCCTTTTTTGGGCTGACGAACGCACCACCATCCGTGCGCTTGTCATATTCGTTGACGACACGTCGCAATCGTCCGCTAAACCCTATGTCCTCGAACGTGGCCTCCTGGAGCTGCGCCTCGATTACCGTAAGCTCGATCGGCAGCTCTCCCCTGTCTCCCAGAAAAAGGTCAGTCAGTTCCTCCATGCTCAGCATAACAGCGCCGGACTCATAAAGCGACGCAGCGGCCCTTTGAGCGGTCTCTGGCGCCTCGTTGCCGTCATAAAGCAACATATACGGTATCTTCCTGAGTCTGGCCATCACCCTCCTCCTGGAAACGAGTCTCCCGCCACGCAGTTTTATGCTGTTGTGACTCTACCAGACTATTTTTAGCGAGAAAAGCTCAATAGGTCTTCCCAAAATCAGATTGACCGTCGGCGAAGTTGTCTCTTGAAGTTGCCTGACACGTAGATAGATGAGTTCATGTTGGAGTCCGAACTGCTGCCTCCTTCACCTGGCGGGTGTAAATGAAGGAGTGAGGCTGCAATCCCCGACAGGGGATACCGTGGGTAGCCGTGCATGCAATGCAACGGGAGGGTTATCATCGAGGCATAGGAGCTCTCTTTTACCGTCAGGCTGACGCCTGCGGCTACCTGTGGTGTGCCCTTTCGGGCAGCATCCCATGCGCCCCGTCCCCGACGCGGCCGCAACATTCCCCTCTTCAATCTGATTATTGGGGGTCTGCCGAATAATCAGATTGAGCCAAGCCAGGGGCGGCCTTTTGGACTGCGGTGACTGGTCTTCGTGTCCGCAGATTACGCAGATTTCACAGATTGACGTGGCGTGTCCTCGAGCTGAAGAATCGGTCCCCGCAAGCTGCGATGCTGATGCGAGGTTCATGTTGCATTCTGTTCAATAGGAGGTATAGTCTAGAGTGTGGGAACTGTCTTGGCTGATGCGTTGTTAGGTTGAATGCAAGCGTTGGTCTGGGGCAGGGGGCATAAAGTAGCGTTTTTGATATTGGATGAATTGTGGATGGCGAGTAATAGCACTTGTTGAGAATGAGTGCTAATACCAAATACTAACAACTTCAACAGGAGGTTCGTTTATGAAGTTTGAGCCCTCTCAGGACAGAGTGCTAGTCAAGAGAACGGAGGAAACCGAGGTCAAGAAGGGCGGGATCATCATTCCCGATACCGCGAAGGAGAAGCCTGTCCAGGGCAAGATTGTCGCGGTCGGCCCCGGGCGCATGAGCGATTTTCAGGGCAAAGTGATTCCGGTGAAGTACAAGGTTGGCGAGAGAGTCTTATTCGGCAAGTACTCCGGGACCGACGTGAAGATAGATGATGAGGAGTATGTGATGATGAAGGAAGACGATGTTCTTGGTACCTTCAAATAGGATTCCTCATGATAACTTGCAGACAACTCACAACTCCACATTGAAAGGAGACCAATATGGCGAAGCAGCTTAAGTTTGCTGAGGAAGCGAGAAACGCTATGCAAAGGGGCGTTGCTCAGCTGGCCAAGGCCGTTAAGATAACGTTGGGACCGAGGGGACGGAACGTTGTTTTGGACAAGAAGTTTGGGTCACCGACTGTAACAAAAGATGGCGTTACAGTCGCTAAAGAGATCGAGCTAGAGGACCCGTTTGAGAACATGGGCGCCCAGATGGTTCACGAGGTTGCGAGCAAGACTTCGGACGTTGCTGGGGACGGGACAACTACGGCGACTGTTCTGGCGGAGGTTCTGTTTCGTGAGGGTATCAGGAACGTCGTCGCTGGCGCGAACCCGATGGGTTTGAAACGTGGCATCGACAGCGCCGTTGAGGCGGTCGTGGGCGAATTGAAGAAGATGAGCATTCCGACCGAGACGAGGGAGCAGATCACGCAGGTTGCCACGATCTCTGCGAATAACGACAGAAAGATAGGCGAACTGATAGCGGATGCGATGGAGAAGGTTGGCAAGGACGGCGTCATCACGGTTGAGGAGGCAAAGGCGATGGAGACCACGCTTGACCTCGTCGAGGGGATGCAGTTCGACCGTGGCTATCTTTCGCCCTATTTTGTGACGGATGCGGAGCGGATGGAGTGCGTTTTAGAGGACCCCTACATTCTGATCCATGAGAAGAAAATCAACAACATGAAGGACCTTCTCCCCATTCTCGAGCAGATCGCGAGGATGGGCAAACCTCTTCTGGTGGTCGCTGAGGACATCGAGGGCGAGGCGCTTGCGACACTGGTTGTCAACAAGCTGCGCGGGACGCTATCGGTGGCGGCGGTCAAGGCGCCTGGGTTTGGCGAGCGTAGGAAGGCCATGCTTGGGGACATTGCCGTTTTGACAGGTGGCAAGGCGATCACCGAGGACCTCGGCTTGAAGCTGGAGAAGATCACGCTTGCTGACCTTGGGACTGCCAAGAAGATCGTTATTGACAAGGACAACACTACGATCGTGAAAGGTGCGGGCAAATCTGAGGACATTCAGGGTCGAGTTAAGCAGATTAAGAATCAGATCGAGACATCGACCTCGGATTACGACAAAGAGAAGTTGCAGGAGCGCCTCGCCAAGTTGGTTGGCGGCGTTGCTGTTCTCAAGATCGGTGCGGCTACCGAGAGCGAGATGAAGGAGCGCAAGGCCCGTGTTGAGGATGCGTTGAACGCAACACGAGCGGCGGTTGAGGAGGGCATCGTCCCTGGCGGCGGAGTCGCCTATCTTCGCACGATTCCAGTGCTTGATAAGCTGAAGGTAGATGGCGACGAGAAGATCGGGGTTGAGATAGTCAAGAAAGTGCTCGTAGAACCGCTTAAGCACATCGCCGAGAACTCGGGGCAAGAAGGCTCAATCGTTGTGGAGCATGTCAAGAAAGAGAAGGGCAACGTCGGTTTTGACGCCGAGAAGCTTGAATACGTTGACATGATGAAGGCGGGCATTATCGACCCCACGAAGGTCTCTAGAGTAGCGCTTCAGAACGCCGCAAGCGTTGCTGGACTGATGATCACGACCGAGGCGATGGTAACCGACATCCTAGAGAAGGAGTCCTCAATGCCCCAGATGCCGCCAGGCGGCGGGATGTATTAAAGACCCATCGGAAAGCCGAAAATATCGCAGTTTCAGAAGGGCGCGGCCTTGATGCCGCGCCCTTTCACTTTGGAGGCATTCTCTGCCGGCACTTCCGCTGCAAGTGGAACGAAGGTTTTGTGACAAGGGGAGCCTGGCAGACCGGGGGCATGGGGTATTGTTCTTGGAGTGTAAACTGGGCTTTCACGCCTATATTATGATGTTTTGTGCACGTATATGTGAGTCGCAATGAAGGCATCATAAATACACAACAGGGAGCCTAAAAGCATTTTATATGTTCAAAATGGTATGTCTAAAGATTGCCTCTTGACAATGTTGAAGTGGATAGCGAAAATATATAGTTGTAATCAAGAGTTATGTTTGGTATGTCATATATGCTGACATGTAAAGTGATGTGACACCTACGTGCAGGTTAGGGAAGGTGTCAGGTATTAATTAACAACAGGAGTAGCGAAATGGCGCGAGTAAGCGAGCAAACTCTCTTGCTGCCTATGGTCTCTCACTGCCTCAAGGTTCTAGAGGTGCTGTGTTGGAGTGAGAAAGAGATGACGGTCAGCAAAATCGCTGACAGGCTTGATGTGAGCAAATCGACTGCTCATCACGTCCTTCAGGTTATGAAGACGCACAAGTTTGTTATCCAGAAGCCCAGGGGTGCGTACAGAGTGGGTCCCAAGTTATTGTCCCTTGGCTCTGCTGTGTTGCGCAGAACCTTTGATAATGCCAGGATTGAGCCAGCCATGGACGAGATCGCGGCGGCCACACAGGAGACAGTGGTATTCGCTGTTACTTGTCCTGAGTGTCCCGGCCTGTTGGTCATTTCCGAGCGGGAGACGCCAGACCCTATGCGGCTTCAGTCGTATCTCGGCAAGTGCATCTCGGAGGATTTCTTCGGGATCAAGCTTGATAACGTTGATGCAGTGATTCGGGAGGCGATGCCGGCGAGCGACTTCACGACCTCTCACGAGGACGAAAGGATACAATGCATCAGCTCGATCGTCTCTGACAACAAAAAGGGTGTCACAGGTGTTCTGGCGATCCTAGTGCCTAAGGACCGACTGAACAAGAACAAGATCAAAGAGTATTCGACGCTGTGTCAGGAGAAAGCGCTTACGTTGGGGGCGGCTATCGGCAAATTTGAATGAGGCTCAAACTGTAACGATGCCTTCAGCTTGTTCTTAAGATAGGTCTTTTGTGCCCGCCGCTGTGCTCTCAAGCAGTGGCGGGCGCAGCTGCTGTGTAAGGTGGTGTGTACTGCCATGTGTCGTGCGAAGCCCTATCTCCCTTTGCAATGTCGTCTCTTGACCCCGCGCAAAACGTCTCCTTCCTGCATGCCGCAAGAAAGAGAAAAGGCCAACCCTTCAGAAGGCCGGCCCTTTCCGTATAGTCTAAAGCCTACGAGGCAAACTCGTGCGAGGCTAGATCGATCCTCACCCAGGTGTGCCTGGCAAGAAAGCGTTGGTTTTCTCAGATTACTACTTCATCACGACCAGTTCGTGCATCATCTCAGGTTCTAGGGGCTTAGCTAGCCTGACAGGAGTTTGGGCCATGAGAGGGCCATGCGCAGTCCAGTTACCGCTCGTGTCGATGTCGACTAGATAGTAGTAGTACGTTGCGCCCTGCCTCACATTTGTGTCCATGAACGAATAGTCTGCGCCCGCGGCGGCAAACGCTGTTGCAGGAATGAACTCGCTTACCTTGCTACACCCGGTAGCCTCGCCATCGCAACGATATACTAAGAAACCGGCGTTGTCGATCTCGGTTGCTGTCTCCCAGCGCACGAGAGCTTTGTTGAAGCCGGCCTCAACCGTGAACGAGGATAGCTCGATGTAGTTCATTCCATACCAATCGTAGTGGTAGCCTAGATCGATCCTGTAATGGTCGTCATGGTTGTTTCCGTCGTTGCACCAGAAATCCTTGTCCTCCACAGTGCTCAAGTGAACGCTATACCTCGTGTCCTTGCCCTGGCCGGTCGTGGTGTTGACGAACTCGCAATGTCCCTGGCCCCACTCGTCAGTGTAGGCTGGAATCCCTGCATCGAGGCAAGGGCTGTTCTCGGAGAGGAAGTAGAACGTGGAGTTACACGGCCTCTCCTCATCCTGGTCGCCCTCAAACTCCGGGCGCTGGTCAATGTTCCCTGTGCCCGGATAGGGCGAATTGGTCCCTGTCATCTGAACATCTGAGTACATAACCTCGATGTTACTGTGGATGTTTACGTCGTCGAATCCCGGCGGACCGTTGAAATAGACGATGTTGTGGATCATCCTCAACCAGTAGCCCTCCGTGTCGCAGCCCTTAATGCCATAAACATCCAGAGTAGGCGGGCCGCCAGCGGCATCCTTGCCATACGTCGGCATATTGTCGTCACAATGATAGTTGTCAACAACTGTGTTGTTCTTGGCGTAAACCCGCGCGCAGTTGCTCTCGATGCCCGCGCCTGCGCCCTCTGTTCCCACGCAATTCTGGCGTATCAGGTTGTTCTGGACCTCGCTGCTGTTGTGATCGCCGGAGACCAAAATGCCGCCGCCCTGAGCCTGGGCCTCGTTCCAGAAAATGCAGCAGTCTCGAACGTAATAGCCCTCATAGGTGTTAGATGCAGCTGGCCACATCAGGAAGATGCCGCCGCCGCCGCCGCCCGCCCCCGCGGCGTTCCCCGGAGCTCTGTTGTCCCAGATACAACAGTTTGAGATAACGCCGCAGCTGTACTCCCAAGCCATGCCACCACCTTTGGCGTAGCTTGTGTTATTGGTGATTTCCAAGTCAAACATCACGATGTCAACGTTCTCATCACCGTCGGTCCCAACCACCCTGATGCCGCCACCGTTGCCGGTCGCAGACCCGTCAGAGACCTTGAAGTTCTTGATCGTGATGTCCGAGCAGTGTTTGATGACGGTGATCCGGCTCTGGCCGTCGCCCTGAAGCCAAGGACCATGGCTACTCTGACCGTAGCCCAGCATGGTGATGCCCGTCTTGCTGTCGATGTTTATCGGATACGACTGTTCACCCCCGTTGGACACGGCCTTGTACGTCCCGTTGGCAATGTGTATCGTGTCCGCTCCGCTGACACAAGCGCCAACCGCGGCCTGTATCTCGGCGAACGCGTTGCCCCAACTGGAGCCATCGTTCGCACCAGCACCCCCCACAGAGACGTAGTAGTTTGCCGCGCTGACGTAGCCGATCGCGATAAGCATCAACAGGACGGATAGAAAAGTCGTTAGTATCTCTCTTCTAATCACTTCATTGTCTCCTGCTGCTCATAATGTTGTCAGCTTTGTGCGACTCCAACCTGGCTAACAATCGACTGCGCCGCCGAAGCCTGTGCACGAAAGTGATGGTCCAAGCTGGGACATCAGCTCCCTGCTCCCAAGCGTTATAACCTTCGGCGCCTCATAGGTTGTTTTCTCTGTCATCGTCGTTTTTCTCCCTTCTCGTGTTAAGAAATGCTCTTGAATTACCTTCAGTTCACAAGTTCACAAAGAATCTATCTTGCGGTTCCTATCTTGATCGGTGCGAGGTCGCTGTGGGGCTCCCCGTCGCCCTGTAGCGACGGGAGGTCAAGTGAGTATGGTGTGGCACTCACAGGCTCGTGAGATGTTACGTTGCCCTTCGTGTCGATGTCACATAGGTAATAGAGATACGTTGTCCCGCTTACAACGCCTGTATCGACAAAGGAATACGAGGCGCCGCCACCGGCCGTCCCCCGCCCCGAAATGAGCGAGCTATTCACCTTCACTAGACTGGCGCCGCCTTCTTCCTTCCGGTAGATGTCGAAGCCAGCGTTGTCTATCTCAGTCGCCGTTGTCCAGCTCAAAAGAACTCTCTTGTTAAGCCCTTTGGCATTGAACGACACGAGCTCGATATAGGTTGCGCCCTCGTGGAGATAGTGATAGCCCATGTCCATGTCGCCGGTGTCGTTCTCGGCGTCGGTTCGCGTGCAATACTCGTTTGTGAAATACGCTGCCGCAGTTGTTGAACCTGCGTCAACACAAGGGCTATCGGGGGGGCTCTGGCCAGCCGCAGTCTGGCTGAGGAAATAGCCCTCCGGGTATCCCCTCGCTCCGGCCAATGGCACGAACAACGGTTCCTCGTTCATATTATCGGACCCAGTCCCCGACCAGCCGCCCTGGATGTCGCAGTAGAAAAGCTCGAACGTCGCGCCTCCTGGGGTTACACTAGTTCCGTTGCCCCAGATGATTGTGTCCCAAATCCAGACGTTGCCCAGGACGCCCTTGATGCCACAGTCCGGATGGTCGGCGATCGTCAAGTTCCTAATGGTAAGGTCTGCATTGCCTACGACCTCGATGCCAACGCCCTGATCATCATTGCCATTGCTTGAGAAGATCAGGTTGTTGAATAGCGTAACACTCCCGCCGTTCACCAGAATCCCGTCGCCTCTGTCGGTGGCGTCATTGTCCCAGATGCCGTTGTCCTGCACAGTGAAGTTGGAGGAATTGGTCAGACACAAACCGCCGCCGCGATTGGCCGTGTTGGCCCAGAGATTGTTATTGTCGAAAGTGCTCCCTGTGTCTCCACTCTTGTATCCATTCTTGAAGTAAGCGCCGCCGCCCTCGTCGCCTGCATCATTGTGATGGATCCAGTTGATGGCGAAAACAGCATGACCGGAGCCCGCGGCATAGTCCTCCTCGCAGTAAATACCTCCGCCCGCCTGATCTGCGTAATTCCATCCTATCCAGTTGTTCTCGACGCTGGCCTTGCTTTTGTAGCCGAAGATCGCTCCACCGTTCAGCCCCGCGGCCTGGTTCCAGAAGAGCTCGTTGCCTTCGATAACGGGCTCGCACCCGACTCCATTGATGTACATCCCGCCGCCGCTCGTGTCCGCCCAGTTCTCAGCTATCTCGTTCCAGCCGTCGATAAGTGGATCGGAGTTGCCAGTCATGTATATCCCGCCGCCTGCGTAGGCGTGGTTGCCAGGGCCATAGTGATAATTAGCGAGGGTTGCGCGTATCTGGTTGTGTTCAATGTGCGGACTTGAGTTCTTGAGGTATATCCCGCCGCCGTAACCGGAATCGTCAGGACTTGCGATGTTCCCGAGGATGTAGCAGTCCTTGATCAGCCCGCCGGCGTCCTCCATGAATATCCCGCCGCCGTGACATCCCTGACCGTCCCCGAAGAATGTCTCGTTATGCTGAATGAGACAGTCAACGATGTTCACGGTGGTATCATTGTCAGCGGCAATACCGCCCCCGTAGTTCGCCTGGTTCTCCTGGTTCTCATTACCGATAATGCAGCTGGTTATGTCAACGTCGCCCCCCGGGTAATTCGGGCTTCCTACTTTGATCCCTCCACCTCGCGTTACAGTTCGACACGCCTCCACCACGCAGTTGTCCACCGTAACGTCCGCGGCCGCGGTGTAAATGCCGGCCCCATCGTCGTCGCTCCGACCATCACGGATCGTCAGCGTCGAGATGGTTACGTCATTGAGGTATTGCGCGAAGCCGATAACCTCGAAAAGCCCGAGCTCTTCCTCACCAGAACTTGCCCAGTTGCCGTAAGACACAATTGTTGAGTCGCGATCGTCTCCAATAAGCCAGACGTGTTGGAGCTGGCGTTCTGACCAGCTAATTGGGAAATCCTCGTCGTCCGAGCCGCCTGTCGTGTACGTGTAGGTGCCCGGCGCAACGTGGATGATGTGCGGGTTGGCCCATGTCCCATCGGTCGGAACTGTGTCGATCGCATACGAGATCGTTCGCCATGCGTCGACTGCGCTCGTTCCGGTGTTGCTGTCGCTCCCACCGGTCGATACGTAAAAATCGTCGGCGCTGACCAACATCGTCGCAAATGTAACGATCAAAGTGCAAACCACAAAGATCGTCGTCAGAAGAAACTGCCTGTCTGCTCGATACATGCTGCCTTCCTCTTCTTGAGTTTGATAAAGTTTTTCGTATCGCATTCCGATACATTAGAGGTGGGAACCATTGCGTCTCGTCGGGGTACCTCCAAACAGATGCGCTCGCTCCCGCTTCCGCACAAAGTATTACCAATTTTTGTGCAGGTGTCAAGTTCCGCTCTCATAGGCAGTTTTTGGCAAGTCTCAAGCGACTCTCCGCCGCCATTCTCCCCCCAAGTCCGGAGCGTTCGCGCAAGATTCAGCTAATTAAACCCACGTCCGAGTCCGATAAGCTTGAGTTAGCTCTGAATCAGTGCCCTGGAACTCGACAATGCAGACAGCATGGCCGGGCGAGGCAAGTTCAGGCTAGCACGCCCTAACGACAGTAAGCTGTTGCGTGATAACCAATAGCGAATCCCGGGACATTCGAGCTGATATACAACCCTCGATGGCGACATAACCAACCAAAAGATCGAATCCGCATCAAGCACTAGACCGGATTCTGGGGGAGAGTCTCGGCTACTTCTCCCGCCCAGTAACCCACCCGTGAGGGCCCAGAAGTGGCACAAAGACGCAGCCGGTGATGTCCTTTTTGTGGAGTATCCCGTTCTTCTTCTCAAACAGTGTCAACGTCTGATACGAGAGGCTCCCGCCGACCGGAATCACCATCCGACCGCCCTCGCCAAGCTGCTCCACGAGCGGCTGTGGCGCCTCACGACAGGCGCACGTTACGATGATGCCATCAAATGGGGCGTGCTCCGGCCAGCCAGCATATCCATCCCCGATGCGCACGTGAACGTTCTCGTAGCCCAGCTCTTTCAACCTCGCCTCCGCGGACTTGCCAAGCGCCTCGATTATCTCGATCGTCCAGACCTCTTTCGCAATCTCGGCAAGCACCGCCGCCTGATAGCCCGAGCCTGTCCCGATCTCCAGCACCCTCGAATCCTTGTTCGCCGCCAGAAGCTGCGTCATCAACGCCACGATGTAGGGCTGCGAGATGGTCTGGCCCTCGCCGATCGGCAAAGGATAGTCGCTATAAGCTGCGCTACGCTGCGCCTCGGGCACAAATAGATGGCGCTTCACCGTGCGCATCGCCCGCAGGACGTTGGCGTCTGTGATGCCTCGTGGGACGAGCTGGGTCTTGACCATCTTCTCGCGGTAATCTGCGCCGTCCTTGTTCTGCTTACCCCCCGCACATCCCGAAAACAGACCGCTCATGAGCATGAACCCCAACGTTATGGCAAGTAGTGCATTCTTCACAATACATCCGCCCTTCTTAATGGGATATTACTTTCGCCCCATTATACAGCTTCGCCGCCAATTCCGTAGCCGACTCAATCCCATCTTCAGATTCAGGAACTTGACGTCGGGCTGCTCTCGAAATAATATCCTAGAGATTAGTCCATCTTTCAACTCACATCTAGATGTTAGCGGATGAGGCTATCCACAGGTGGGGGAGGACACAGACCAGTAACGGTCGGGAGTATCTAGGAAAACATAAGAAAAATGTCCAAGGCTTTTCTTATCTCGTGTTTCCTGGGCGGTCTTGTGCTGAGCTTCATTGCTCCATTGCTATATCGGGCCGCGTGGTCCGTCTTCCGGGGCACAGAAGCGTGGAATGTTCTTCAATGGGTGGGGGCGCCCCTAGGCACCTTCTTTGGGTTTTGTTCCGTATTGGCAGTCATTGTCTTCATCATTGATATGTGGCGCTCGATACAGGACGGCCACGCCCGCACATCACCGGGTCTTGCGTTTGCGTTGCTTCTGATCCCGGTATTCAACGTCTATTGGGCATTCCAGGCGTTGTGGGGATTGGCCAGGGATTACAACGCATACATACGCCGCTACCATGTCAGAACGCCTGCGCTTCCCGAAGGCTTGTTCCTGACCGCATCGATCACATTCTCCCTCTCGTATCTGCCGAAGATCCTGAGACTGTTGGGGCTCTTGATCGATTTCGCACCCGGAGGCGGAACACTCAATACCGTGACTGGCTCAATATTGCTCGTGAGCAGATTAGCGAGCCTGGCCAACCTTGTCATCATACCGATCATCATTTCCAGAGGCTGCGACGCGGCCAATGCAATCAGGCAGGTCGCCGCGTAGGCTTGGGGAATTGGGCCTTGAACGCAAGCCGGAAGGTTGCCGCATGACGCAGAGAGTCTCAAAGCGGGTCTTCATTTGGTCAATCGCAGGAGGGTACGCACTGGGCATTCTCCTCCTTCTCCTCGCCGCGTTTTCTCTCCTTGAACGCAAGCCAAGAATAGCGATCGAATGGCTATTCGTGGCGCTGGTGCCCTTGGCCTACGGCGCCATCGTCTGGCTGTGCCTCGTATATGTGATGTGGCAGGCGATACAGGATGGTCACGCCAGAGTAACGCCCGGCACGGCTGTCGGATTCCTATTCATCCCCTTTTTCTGCCTATATTGGGTATTCCGAGCAGTGGCCTGTTTCCCGAAAGATTACAACAACTTCGTGGATCGACACGAACTCAACGCCCAGAAGCTGGAGCCACACATGTTTGTCGCCTGCTCTGTCCTCTCTTGCACTCAATTCCCCATCGGACTTCCCCTGTTGGTTATCACGTGCATTCTGGCATCGAGAATCTGCGACGCGATCAACGCCATCCCCCTAGAAGCTATCGCTGATGGCGACTCAGACGCCCGACGTTCCCTCTTCAAGCCCAAGGTCCGCAGCCACAAGAAAGTAACACCGGGCCCGTTCGATCTTGGCGCTCAGCTGAAAGACGACGAATAGCGTTTCCCCCCTGGTGGAGTGTCTTTCTGTTGACATGATCGCAAACAAGGGCATTCTTACCACAATAGGGCACGCAATAGAGCCAAACGCTCGTTGAACCACGATCACAATCAAAGGAGCCGACATGAAAATACTGGTTACCGGTGGGGCGGGGTTCATCGCGTCGCACCTTGTGGACAGGTTGATTGCAGAAGGGCACTCGGTCGCTATCGTTGATGATCTCTCGACGGGCTTTGCGGAGAACATCAATCCGAAGGCCACCTTCTACGAGATGGACATCCGTGACCACGCGATCTCGGAGGTGTTCGAGAAGGAGCGACCGGACATAGTCGATCACCACGCCGCACAGATGGCCGTCATAAAGTCCGTCTCGGAGCCGCAATTTGACGCGGACGTGAACATTGGCGGCTCGATCAACATCATCCTCAACTGCCTCAAATACGGCGTCAAGAAACTCGTCTATATCTCGACCGGCGGGGCCGTCTATGGCGAACCGCAGTATCTCCCGACGGATGAGGCGCACCCAATCAACCCCATCTCGCAGTATGGCATATCGAAACACACGGTCGAGCACTACCTTTTTCTCTACAACCTGACAGATGGGCTGAAATACACGGTTCTTCGCTATCCGAACGTCTATGGCCCCAGGCAGTATCCCTATGGCGAGGCGGGCGTTACGGCGATTTTCTCGGCCAAGATGCTGAGGGGCGAGACAGTAACCATCTTTGGCGATGGAGAGCAGCTCCGCGACTATGTCTATGTGGATGACATAGTCGAGGCGAACGTCCTTGCGATGACCAATCCGGCCTCGGACAACCAGATCATCAACATCGGCTCCGGAAGAGGCTCATCGGTCAACGAGACATTCAGGATAATCAAGCAGGCGACCGGCTTTGACGGCAAGCCAATCTACGCCCCCGCTAGAAAGGGCGAGGTCTATAAAATATACATCTCGGCCGACAAGGCCAGAAAAGTCATGGGCTGGACGCCGAAAGTCTCCTTCGAGCAAGGCCTCAAGCGCCTCGTCGAGTATCAGCGCAGTCAGTTGGCAGTTGGCAGTTGACGGTTGGCAGTTGGCAGTTGACGGTTGGCGGTTGGCAGTTGGCAATTGGCAGTTGGCGGTTGGCAGTTGGCAGTTGACGGTTGGCGGGTCTCAAGTTCTGAGTTGCTTAATACGTAGTCCGCAATTTCCCCTCCCAGTTTGTCCCTTCTTTCAAAAACACTTGACAGCGCACAGATTGAGGCATAAGTTATACAAGGTAGACCGTGAAATGAAAGTGCGAGTAGGGAATCGGAAACGAGGCTAGGATGCTGGGTTTCGCCTATCTCCTATCTTCCTTTCTGAGTGGGTAATTTACCTGCAATCTCCCTCCCTTTGTATGACTTTTGAGCACGTTCTATGGAGAAAGAATCAGGTGTGTGGTTGTGACTCTGGGGCGCTTGACGCCCGTATTATGCAACAGGTGTGGAAACATGTGGGAGGTGATGCCTATCGGCTGGTGTGCTTGGAGATGGGATGAATTTTTCTTGTGTTTGTCGTTCTGTAAAGACGAAGCAACAATTTCTCTTGGAGAAGGAGAGAGATGTACTGTTATCGAGAGATGAGATTGGCGCTCGCCACCATCATCATGATGCTCACGATCATGGTAGCTGGCGCCATGGGGGCAAACGTCTATTATGTTGATGGAAATGTAGGAAGCTCGGGCGGCGGCTCCAGCTGGGCCAACGCCTTCGAGACCATTAAGGAGGGAATCGACGCCTGCAATACTGGTTCCTCGGGGGGTCCAGACTTAGTCAAGGTCGCGGGTTCAACATCCGGATTGACCTACGAAGAGAACATCGTGCTCGACAGCTACATTACGCTAGAAGGTGGTTGGGACCCTGGCACCGATACACGCGACCCTGAGGCTTATGAGAGTATCATTGACGGCTGCGCTGCTGGCACAGTTGTTATGATTGACTCCAAGTTCGGCGTGAGGATTGATGGCTTCACGATTCAGAATGGGAGCGCGGGCTACTATGGCGGCGGGATATACTGCTACTACAGTTCGGCGACGATCACCAACAACGAGATTACGGCAAACTCCGCGGGCTACGGCGGCGGCGGGATATACTGCTACGACAGTTCGCCGACGATCACCAACAACGAGATTACGGGTAACTCCGCGAACTATGGCGGCGGGATATACTGCTACGACAATTCGGCGACGATCACCAACAACGAGATTACGGCAAACTCCGCGGACAACGGCGGCGGGATATTCTGCTACTACTACAGTTCGGCAATGATCACCAACAACGAGATTGCGGGTAACTCCGCGACATACAGTGGCGGCGGGATGCGCTGCTACTACTACAGTTCGCCGACGCTGATCAACAACGAGATTACGGGTAACTCCGCGACATACAGTGGCGGCGGGATGCACTGCTACTACTACAGTTCGCCGACGCTGACCAACTGCACGATTGCCGACAACGTGGCGTCTTCTGGCGGGGGGATGTACTGCAATGATTACGAATGCGAGCCGGAGCTTTTGAACTGCATCCTTTGGGGCGATAGCCCTGACGAGATTGCCGGAGACACGACCAACCTCACCGTCACCTACTCCGATGTTGAGGGTGGCTGGACAGGGACCGGGAACATCGGCAAGGATCCGTTGTTCGTGCCGATATCCGATGCGCCGTACTACTTGGCGCACACAGGCGCTCAGGCGGCCAACAGCCCCTGCGTGGACGCCGGAAGCGGAAGCGTCTCCGACTACGGCCTCGAGGGCACCACCACATGCACCGACGGTCGCGAGGATGGCGAGGATGGCAATGATGACGGCGACCCTTACACCGGGCCGATAGACATGGGCTACCACTATCCAGCAAAGGGATACTCGGGGAGCGGGGACACCTACATCGATCTGGTGTCTTTCACTGCCAGGCCGGCTGGCTCTAGTGTCGTGCTCGACTGGGAGACCGGAGCCGAGATCGACAACGCCGGGTTCGTCGTCTATCGGGCGGTCGCGGGGACATTTGACTACGAACAGATTAGCGACCTGATCGCCGCTGAGGGCGCACCAGCCTCGGGTGCCTCATACAGCTTCATCGACCGCGATGTTGAGCCGGGCGTCAGTTACAACTATTGGCTGGTTGACATCGACACCAGCGGCAAATGGACTGCACACGGGCCAGCGACCGCGAGGCTGAGCCTTCGACCGGTCGGCCCAAGAGGTCTTCACGAGTTGTGTATGTAAAGTTCTGCAATCTGTGAAGGGGAGCGGAGGCTCTCCGCCGCTTGAGGCATAGTGGGTTGGAGGCGAGCTGGCGCAGCCACCGTGCCGACCAGCTGCGTCCAGGTTCGAAGAATCTATACGAGTGCCGTTGGCACTCCGCCGGTGAGGCGCGAGATGATTCTGCTGGCCAAGTCCCTCAACCTACATTGAACCACTCCCCCGAGCAGCAGCGCAAGCCGCAAGAGCCTCGCTAGCGAGTTACAGCGGTGGCACATACTAAGGCATGAATCCACGCTGTATCTCCGCCGTTCTGCTTTCGACGTATTCCCGCAGAGCAGCACGATCGTCGTCGGAGATAGCAGTGAAGGCGACTGCACAGTTGAGAGCTGTGGTCCTGACGACTCTCGCATCCACCTGAATAGTCCTGCTAGGCAACCGCAGCTGCATGTGTGCTATCGTCTTGCCAGCCTCGAGAGTTGGTGCGAGGACCTTCGATGTGAACAGCGCTCCGCCAACGGAGATATCGACCACGGCCCCCAGAAAGGCCTCGTCTTCCACAACCCCATACACCCCGACGGGCTTGCCAGCAGGCGGCTCGACGCGGATATGCCTCCTCTGCCGCATAAGCTCCGCACTTGAGGGGAACACTATTTGCCAGAGCCAACTGCCCTCTTCCTTCCAGCCTTTCTCAAACGGCGCCGAGAATCTGACCGCGAAATTGCCGGTGCTGAACTGGACCGAAAGGAACCGGTTGGAGCTCAAGAGCTCGTTGCCGTATTCGGGAGACAAGGATTCGAGGACAAGATGGTGAGTCTCAAGGTTGGTCTTTGAGGCAAACCGGGAGTGAAACCTGAGCGTGAACGCCTCGATCTGGATGTTGAGCGGTAGGCCCTTCTCCGTGGCATGGCGAAGAAGTCGCGCTACGTTTTCGGGCTTGGCGAACAACCTTCTCATGGCATGCTGGCTCATTCTGTCAAATGGAACACTACTGTTACCTGCCTCTGGTCAGCCTCGGCGCCCCGGCGGACGAAGGCGTCTCAGGAAAAGCTGGACAAGGGCGGAGACGCCCGCACTCCAGGCCGGCAGTTTGACCTGTCCCATCCTGACCTCGTAGGGTATCGCTATCTCGCCGCATCTCTCGCCGCTGATGGCCAATGCCTCCAGCTTGATGTCCTGGGAGAACGACCAGCCATCGCTTCGAAGCTGCATGCGAGAAAGCAATTCGCGCTTGAAGACCCACATCCCTGAAAGGATGTCATTGAACTTGGCAGAAAACAAGAGCCGGGCACAGACTGTGAAGATTCTGTTGCCTATTGCGTTCCTGAGACTCATGGCATCCCTGCGCTGGAGCGGGAAGCGAGATGCGCTCGCAAAATCCAAGCCACGGGCCTCGAATTCGTCCAGGAGCTTCGCCAAGAGATGTATCGGATAGGTCCCGTCCGCGTCCGTTGTTGCGATTATCTCGCACGTTGCGCTCCTTAGGCCTGTGCGATACGCTCGACCGTAGCCCCGATTTGGCTCGACCATCACTCTTGCCCCGAAGGACCTCGCTATCGCAACCGACTCGTCCTCCGAGCCGTTGTCAACAACAACCACCTCGTCCACGAAATCGGGAACGGCCTCGAGAACGCCCCCGATTCCCTCCTGCTCATTGAGGCACGGAATAACTACGGATATGGTTCTGTCTTTGTACATCAGATCGCAAAATTACTTTGTCGAAGGTCGCAAAGGAAGGCTAAACATAAGCGTCATAGCACAGCAAAGTCAATTGAAAGCCGAATGTGGGGTCTGACCCTGGATTGAAGGAGCTATGACTTACGTTATCTTGGCCGTGTTTCAACACGGTTGAATCGGTGGGCACGATTGTATTGGCGTTCTGGCTTCAGAGGTAATTCAATAGGCGCTGGCGCATTGGATTCTAGTGGTTGCTTTCGGGTGGTTACGCCAAACCAAGCTCTTATTTGACTGCTTTGGGACCTTGTTGTCGCGGTGCCCGGGATTCGACCTTCGGGTTGGAGATGTCGAACGTTGACATCGCCAGCGAAATGGTGGATCAGATGCTGTCCCAACGAGGGGCCCAGGCAAAGGTCAAGAGCATCCAAGGAGAGCACCGAAATGCTCGGCGCCGTCCTAGACATCGTGGAGTAGACCGGCTAACGCTTGGCGCGGAGCTCAGGTCTCGTCCGTTTTGGATAGAACGCGCCGTCCGGCGCCTGCACCGGTCATTGCCCTCGTTTCTTTCCGGAACTCAAGAGCAACGTCAGTTCTCCTTTCTCTTGGACCTGTAATAGTCCATAACATCAGACAACCGGAATATCCTGAATCTGCCGAGGATTACACCCTCCAGCGACTGAATGACCACATCTGATTCGTCGAAATACGCGATGACTCCCCAGTCCGGACTCCAATCATACGACCAGAACCGGCCGGTTGGTCTTATTGGTTTTTCGAGGCGGAAATGTTGGATTGCCTGTCCATTCACGTCGAGTATGTGAGCCCCGACAATAACGCATTGATCTCGCTGGTCTGCCTTCTCGGTTTCAAGAAAGCCGAATCTCTTGGAGTTGCCTGTGACGCGAAGGCGGTCGCCCTTCCATTCCATGAGTCTCTGCGTAGTTCCCTCATTAGGGAGGTATGTCCATAGCGCAGAAACCGTTGCGCCACTTGCCTGAGACTCGTGCTTGACGAAGAAGACTCGCTCGAGGTCAGGAGTAACGCCCAAGATGTCATATACGTTGTCGGCGACCTTCTCGCCGCGGCGTGAAAGGTAACCTGGCCTTTCAGAATACATCTCGTCGGAGCGCCCGGATTGAGCATCGTAGCCAATGCCAACGTAATCCTGCTCGCCAAGAAGAATGAGTCCCCGATCGAGCTTTGTTGGGTCTTGTATCGTGCTGAAGGTAGCTTCTGTCAAGGAGAAGATCGTCGGGACCTTTACCCCCCAGCCCCCGCCCGCGAAATCCCAATTGTATGCCATGAAGCGACCATCCAGACAGTTGAACGCGTGGAGAGCGTCAATGACCCCCTCGGTCCTCATGACAAGGTGAGTCTCAAGCGAGTTGAGATGAAGCTGCCAGAGGTATGACCAGTCCGGGCAAGGGAATTCTGTGAGACGCTTGGAAAGCGCTGGCCTCTTCTCCCAGTCTAGCAGGGGAATCGAATTGTCGGTACCCGGAATGCAGGAACTCGGAAGAAGGGGAGAGACCAGCCTCTTTCTCCCGGCCATCCTCACCGAGACCTCCTCAAGCCCCCCGTCTGCTCCCGTTCGAATTGCGCGGATCGAGGCCAACGTAGTGAAGAGAATCGTCTGCGTTCCCTGGGGAATACATATCTGCTTGCCCTGACCAAAGCCGAAATGGAGCCACCACCTCGCAGCCAGGCTAACCAGAACGGTGGTCAGGAGGACTAGCAAAAGAGCGAGAACAAGGAGCACCTTTTTCCAGGTTGCGAGCTTTGACCAGAACTTCATCGTAATAATCCTCCTGCCAGATCAGGCCGTCCCCGGCAATCCGGAATTGAATGACTTGATCATTTAGATGCTAACGCCGCGTTTGAAGCGATTGAATGGCCAAGCGCCGACGGTCAGTCCTCATCAGTCCTCTCCGCTCCCATGTGCTCAATCGCGTCCTTCAGTAGGCGAACGTGCCTCCTGGAGCGCACCTTGTCCCTCAACAGCTTTATAGCAATGCAAGCTATACATAGGACGAGAGCCGCAATAGACATCGCCGCACGAAGCCTGTTGGCCCAGTCTGTGAGCAGGCCAAGCGACGCGCCGACTGCAAGGCACAAGATTCCCAGCCAAAAGAATAGCCGCCTTCGGCTGAATGCTCGCTCGAGGCTAATGAGCAAAAGAACCGTCCCCGCGCCCCAGAAGCCGATATAAACCTGCACGAGCGGTCTAGTCGAGGAAGCGATGCCCGGCTCAATCACGCACCATCATCTCCCGCCTCACCCATTTCGCCTGCTGTGCGCCCTGCGTCCACGCCGCTCGTTTCGGAATCAAGAACGAGGCGCCTGAGCGCCATCGCATAGACGACTCCGCGCAGGATGATGCAATCGACCACCAAGAAAGCGATTCCGACGGTGAGCATCACCCTCCCAGGGGCGAGGCCCATAATCGACAGAGCAACGGCCAGAACCGCCAGCGTCGCGACGCCGACGATAACGGTGGTGGCGACCTCTTGCCGATACCGCTTTTTCGAGGACATTCGCTCGCGGGCCCACGCGACAGGTTCCTTGAAATCGTAGCCCAAAAACATGTCGTCCTTTCTTTCTGTGAAGGGGCAAGAAAACTGCCTCGCGCCTCGCTTCACCGGAACGAGGATACAACAGCTGCGATTCGGTTCCAACATGAACCCAATCAGACCTTGCTTAGGGCCGCCTGCTTCGGTATCGTAGCATCTGAAGTCGAGGCGCTGCCCCTGCAAGCTAGCTTTACAGGAGAAGACTGGTGAAATGAGAGCGCGAAGGTTAGATTGGCTCATCCCAGCGCTCCTTGTGTCGTTGCTGACGCTCAGCTGTGCCGCGCCCGAGTCTAGCCTTGAAAACGCCCGCACAATCCTTCAGAAGGCCATCGGCCTCTATACGGGCACATCTGGCTGTGAGGACCATGCCGTGGCCAAGTCTTTTTTCCTGAAAGCGTCCGAGACAGGCGATCCTCTGGCGCAGATGTGGGTCGCGAGTTTGAGTCGGGCTGGCCAATGTGGCTTCAAACGGGACGCCAAATCAGCCCGGAAGATGGCAGAGGAGGTCATTGACCAGGTTCGTTCGCTTGCTGGACAGGGCGACATCGAGGCGGCATACTTGCTGGGGATAGCCTACTGTCGCAGCCTCGGCGTCAAAACGGATAAGAAGAAGGGCCTCATGTGGTTGGTCAAGGCCGCTGAGGCTGGGCATGCGGAGAGCATGAACGTTCTAGCGAACGTTTACGGCGGAGGATGGTTCGGTGTCCAGAAGGATTTCGATAGGTCTTTCGCGTGGTGTCTCAAAGCAGCGGCGGTAGGCCATGCATACGCCATGGCATCGGCGGCCTGAAGTTACTTCCGCGGCCGGCGTGTCCGGCAGGACTGCGAGAAGTCGCTGTATTGGCGGCGCAAGGCTGCTGCGGCGGGTCAGTCCCACTCGATATATTTCCTCGGATACATGTATTACAAGGGGGAATGCGTCGAGCAGGATTATAGTGAGGCCGCGAAGTGGCTTAGCAAAGCAGCCGAGGCGGGTGACAAGGACGGGATGTATTATCTCGGCAAAGCCTATGAGAACGGCAACGGAGCTGAGCGGGACCAGGACAAAGCGCGGGAATGGTATGAGAGAGCCTCCCGCCTTGGGCACAAGAAAGCAAAGAAAGCTCTAGCCAGGTTCAAGACCGAGCGGGAGAGCCTGCCGAAGCCTCAATAAAGCTCTCGGCCTATGCCGCTTCAGTATTGGACCCCACCGGATTCTCTTGTGGCTACACATCCTCTTGCGGACAGCGCTTAACCTTGAAACAATACTCGCCAATAGTGACGCTTTTGGATTCAATGGGATCAAACGAGGTTGAAGCATGACAGTCGCTTCGGATAACAAGCTCAAGGGCTACCGCGGCCGAGCCAAAGATGTTTTGACAGGTCTCGGCGCGAGGGTCTGGGCCGACGTTGAGGTCTCAACAACGAAAGGCCATTACGTCGGGTTAATCCTGCCGAGGTCGGAGACTGCGGACGACCAGCACATGGTCCTGAAGCTCCGCACTGGATACAACATCGGCATAAGCGTGAACACTATCACCGAGATCAAGGAGGTTGGCTACAAGGAGGCGCACTACAAGATACCGGAGAAGGAGTTCCCGAAGGACCCCAGCAAGCCGAACGTTACGCTACTGGGGACCGGTGGCACGATCGCATCGCGCCTCGATTACAGGACTGGTGCTGTGATTCCGGCGTTTTCGCCGGGCGAGCTTTACGGGGCTGTGCCGGAGCTTGCCGACATCTGCAATCTGAAGACGATCAAGCTCTTCGGCATCTTCAGCGAGGATATGTCGCCGCTTCAGTGGACCACTCTCGCAGACGGGATAGGACGTGAGATACGAAAGGGCGTCGATGGCATCGTCATCGGCCACGGCACGGACACGATGCACCACACGAGCGCCATTCTGAGCTTCATGGTCCAGAAACCGCCGGTGCCTGTGGTCCTGGTTGGCTCCCAGCGCTCGAGCGATCGACCTTCGAGCGATGCGGCGCTCAACCTCATCAATGCGACGAGGTCTGCGGCGTTCGGTGAGATAGCGGAGGTTCTGGTCTGCATGTTCGGGCCGACGAGCGATGAATACTGCCTGCTGCATCGCGGGACACGCGTCCGCAAGATGCACTCCAGCTATCGCAGCACCTTCAGGACGATCGCTGACACACCCGTGGGACGCGTCTCGCCGACGGAGTACGTTGTTCTGAGAGAGGACGTCAACCGCCGGCGGAGCGACAGGAATGTGATCATTGATACGGCCTTCGAGGAGAAGGTCTCCATTGTCTATTATTACCCGAACATGAAGCCGGACATAATCGAGGCGCTGGTCGATAACGGGTATAAAGGGATCGTAATCGCAGGGACAGGCCTCGGCCACGTGAATAAACCGCTTTACGAGCCCATCAAGCGGGCGTGCGACAAGGGCGTCCACGTCTTTATGACGGTGCAGACGCTTTGGGGCTACGTTCAGATGTTCGTCTATGAGACCGGACGCGAGCTGATGCAGCGTGGCATCGTTCCAGCCGCGAACATGCTCCCCGAAGTCGCCTACATGAAGCTCTGCTGGGTCTTGGGCCACACGCTCGAGCATGAGAAAGTCGTTAAGATGATGCTGACGCCCGTAATGGATGAGATAACAGAGCGTGAGCCTCATGACGGCTACCTGGTATTTCAGGGCGGCCTGCCCGAAGTGCAAGAGATGCTCAGACACCTAGTCAAGTGAGGCGCTGACGGATTCGGCCCTGACAACCTGCCCGGTATTCATAACGAGTTGTGTTTCCCGGCAGGTTCCGTCCGCAATTGCGGATGGCGTTGCGGAACTTCGCCAGGCTTTGATTGACGCTGGCGCCTCGCAGCGCGGCGACAAAGACTTCGCGGGTGACACTGACGGGAATCCAGAGCCGCTGGCCGACGCCGAAACTCTATGAAACGGCTCAACGATTCCTATTTTGTAGAAGTTTACATGCACAACTGATTTGTGAGGCAGATCCCGAGTCCAACGAGAAAACTGTTGACATTGATTGTACCTGTGGGTATGCTTCGCTTGAGACGGAGTCTGTTGGCGGTCTGAGCTGCGCGCGTAGGGCCAAAGAACGCAGGCTCACAAACCCCGCCAACTTGCTTCCAGCAGAAGATTGTGGACGAAATGTTGAGGCAGTCATTGGAACCAAGAGACTCGAAAGGGGTGATGCCTTGAGGTGAGAGCGAGAGAAGTCGTAAGCGCCACGTATGGAATAGTCTGACGAGGCGGCGAGTCGTTTCGTCGCCACTGCAACAAATGCACAGGACGCGTTTGTTCTTTTAGTCCAAACAGACTTATTTCCTCAAGGAGGAAGATTCCGATGAGAAGGATTAGCATGATTTCGTTTCTGGTCTTGACGCTAGCCTTTGTGATTGCGGCTGATTCATCAGCCCAAACCCCGGGGCGGTCAGGCGAAGTAATTCCGGGTCGGTTTATCGTTGTCTTGAATGATGACGTGGACAGCCCGGCAGATGTGGCTTTTGAGTTATCAGCTCGGCATGGGTTAGCTCTCGGCCATGTTTACCACATGGCCCTGAAGGGATTCTCTGCACACATTCCCGCTCAAAGACTGTGGGCCGTGGAATCCGATCCCCGGGTGAGTTTCGTTGAACCTGATAGGATTGCCTATGCCATAGGGGAACTTCCCACGGGCGTCGATCGCATTGACGCTGATTTGAGTCCGGCGGCCAACATTGATGGCAAAGATGATCGCGTGGATGTCGATATCGCCATCATAGATACTGGCATCAGCAACACACATCCGGACCTCTATTATTATACCGGTGTCAACTTCACAGACACAAGTGGTACGAATCCGGGCGGCGACGATGACTACGGCCACGGCTCCCATGTTGCAGGGACCGCAGCCGCTATTGACGATGGCATCGGCGTGGTTGGCGTGGCCCCCGGCGCCAGGCTATGGTCAGTGAAAGTGCTCGATAGCACGGGCTCCGGATACTTTTCCTGGGTCATCGCCGGGATAGACTATGTGACCGACCATGCCGACGAGATCGACGTTGCCAACATGAGCCTGGGTGGCACCGGAAATCTTCAGTCTCTACGCCAGGCCCTTCAAAACAGCGTCGCTGCTGGGGTCTTTTATGCCGTCTCTGCTGGAAATGACAAGAAAGACGTCTATGGTCGTGATGGCAGGTTCGGAACCCGAGACGATTTTATTCCCGCGGCTTATCCTGAAGTGGCGGCTGTGTCGGCTCTGGCTGATTCAGATGGGGAACCTGGTGGACTGGGCGGCGGAACAAGCTACGGAGCCGACGATACGTTCGCGACTTTCAGCAACTTCAGCCGAAGTGTCGTTGGGGGCAATCCGGTCGATTCTCCTGGCGCGGCAATCGACCTAGCCGCCCCGGGCGTTGACATCCTTTCCACCTTCAAAGGAACCGACTACGCGATTGGAAGCGGGACCAGTATGGCCTCACCTCACGTTGCGGGCGCCGCTGCTCTGTACATTTCGGTTCACGCCAAGCCCACAACTGCCGCTGACGTTGCGGCAGTTCGCCAGGGCTTGATTGACGCTGGCGCCTCGCAGAGCGGTGAGAAAGGCTTCACGGGCGATCCTGACAAGAACCCGGAGCCGCTGGTGAACGTTGAGGGCCTGGGGGGCGAGGGCGACTCCGACGGCGACGGCATCCCCAATGCGGAGGACAACTGCCCGAATACTGCGAATCCAGGCCAAGAGGATGCAGATAACGATGGCGTCGGCGACGTCTGCGACAACTGCCCGACCGACTATAACCCAGGCCAAGAGGACTGGGACGGCGACGGCGACGGCGACGTTTGCGACGATTATGACGGCGACGGCATTATGGATGATGTTGACAACTGCCGCGAGGTTCCGAATCCGGGCCAGGAAGACTCCGATGGCGACGGAGTTGGCGATGCCTGCGAGGGCGCTCAATGCGACATCAACGGCGACAGCGTCGAGGACAACCTGAACGACGTTGGCACATACATCAACGGCTTGACGATGGACAAGACGCTTAAGAGAACGCTCGTCGGCATTCTGAGGACTGCTCAGAGGTACTTCGATCAGGGCAAGACCAGCGACGGCTGCACCCAGCTCCAGAACTTCATGGATCAGGTTGCTGCGAATGCCGGCAAGTTCCCAGCAGGGGAAGCAGACAAAGTCCGCGACGGCGTGTGCTGCATCAACGACAGGGAAGCTGACTGGAATTGCAGCGGCTCGTGCCCCTGGGAATAGGATAGGTTAGATAGGGTTGAGAGGGGAGTGATCCCCTGACATAAACGTGCTGCGATATAAACGCCGGAGGGTTGCGCAGGGGCGAACCCGGGTATTCGCCCCTGACCTTCCGGAATCGTGCCGTAGGCGCGGCGCTTGCTCCGCCCTATGTCTGTTTGGCAGATCATAAGCAGGGTGCAGCAAGCGGCACCCCTACACGAATCTGCGACCTACAAGGCAGGCTGGAAAGCCCGTCCTACGCTGGCGCCCTTCAAACACCCCGCCTCGGATTTTGCTCTTTGCTTCGTGGTGGTATAGTCCTGATTGATTGATACTATAAGAGCGTAACGACGATAGGATGATGTCCAAGATGGAGTGCAAACAGAGGCAGAATCTGAAGTTCTGTAACTGCACGTATTCGTGCGACAAGAAGGGTGTGTGCTGCGAGTGCATCGCCTACCATCGGCGGCTGGGCGAGCTGCCTGCGTGCTATTTCCCCAACGATGTCGAGAAGACCTACGATCGCTCCATAGCACGTTTTGTGGCGCTTCATGCATCGCGCAGATGAGTCAAGATTCGCCAATGGGCTCGATCAGAACGAGCGCTCTGTGAACTGCTTAAAGGAATCTGAGTATGGCTACTAGGGCTGAGCTCTTGAGGCAGCTGCCTTCGGTCGAGAAGCTACTGAATCGGCCGGAGCTACAGAACATCTCCCCCGATGTGGAGAGGTCCGTCGTCTCGCGCTGTGCGGGCGAAGTGCTGGAGGCGCTGCGCGGCTCGATTCTCTCCGAACAAGAAAATCCGCGCTGTTTCGTTGAAACACAGGGCAAACTGCGGCTCGATCTCAAGGCCTTGCTCGATGATGTAACCAAGAAGGTTCACGCGACGGTCTCGTGCAGCATGAGGCGCGTCGTGAACGCTACTGGCGTTATCCTCCACACCAACCTCGGCCGGTCGGTTCTCCCGAAGGAGGCCATAGAGGCCGTGGTAATGGCTGCGTCGGGCTACAGCACGCTGGAATACGACGTTGACAAGGGGATGCGCTCCAAGCGCTGGGAGCATGTGGTCGAGCCGCTGGTAGCTCTATCCGGGGCCGAGGACGCCCTCGTCGTCAATAACAACGCCGCCGCAGTTCTACTCTGCCTCAACACGCTCGCGGCTGGCAAGGAGGTCATCGTCTCACGAGGCGAGCTCGTCGAGATTGGCGGGAGCTTCAGGATGCCGGACGTCATGGCAGCTTCCGGCGCCGTCCTTCGCGAGGTTGGCTCAACGAACAAGACGAAGCTTTTGGACTATGAGCATGCGATAACGGACGACACGGCGCTCATCCTGAAAGTTCACACGAGCAACTACCGAATCGTCGGCTTTACGGAGGACGTCTCCGCACAGGACCTGTCCGTGTTGAGCAAGAGATACAAACTCCCGTTGATGGTCGATTTAGGCAGCGGACTTCTCGCTTCCGAAGAGTCGCTTGCCATGCCTGATGGCCTTAGGCTAGACGAACCAGTTGCACGGGACGTGGTGGCGGCAGGGGCGGACGTCGTAACCTTCAGCGCGGACAAGCTGCTGGGTGCGTCACAGGCCGGCGTCATCGTTGGCAAGAGCGATTACGTCAGGAGGATCGCGGCCAATCAGCTGGCCAGGGCGCTTCGGATAGACAAGCTCTCGCTTGCTGCGCTGGACGCAACGCTCAGGCTCTACGTGAGGTGGCCGACACATTTCGCCGAGTTCATCCCCACGCTCTCGATGCTGACGGCCTCGGTCAATGGGCTGAGCGTTAGGGCGGAGGAGATTCGAGCGCGCCTTCGGCCCGCGCTGGGCGCCGACTTCGAGGTTGGGATCGAGCCAGGCTGCTCAAAATCGGGCGGCGGCTCGCTGCCTCTTCTCGAGCTGCCGACCGTCCTCGTGTCGGTTTCAAGCTCAAAGATGTCCGCTGATGCGATCGAGAGGGCGCTTCGCTTGGCCGAGGTGCCTATCATAACCAGGATAGCCGAGCAAAAGGTTCTAATAGACCCCAGAACCTTGCTTGAGGATGACATCGAGCCGCTCGTGGATGCGTTCCGAATGGCAGCCGCCAATGAAGACTAATGAACGCTGATACCGGTCTGCGGGTGCGAGAGGCTGTTGTTAAAGGTCCGTGCGCATCCGTGGTTTCAACGTCTCTTGAACGTTAGATGCCGCCAATGCAACGGGCTCACTTGCGCCTCGAGCCAAAGATAGCCTCAATCCTTCAAAGCGTCTCCCAGGTTGCCGATGCACAAAACGTGCCATGCTTTGTGGTCGGGGGCACGGTGAGAGACACTATCCTCGGAAGACCTGTCCTTGACCTCGATCTGCTCATCGACACCGCCAACCGAGCCGGCATCTCGGCCGACGAGTTCGCGAACATCGCCTCAGACCACCTACACGGCACTCATCCGGTCTGCTTCGACCGCTTTGGCACGCTTCACTTCGTGGTTGGTCCCGAGAGCGATTCAATGCAGGTCGAGATAGTTGGTGCTCCACTTCGCGTCTCCGACAGCTTCGTCATTGGCGATGAGAGCGACATCATGCGGAGGGATTTCACCGCCAACACGTTGCTTGTCGGCCTAAATGGGGGTAATTACGGACGATTGTATGACCTGACTGGGCGAGGCATCGACGACATCAAGAGGCGTGTCCTGCGCTGCCCTCTTGAACCTCACATTACCCTCGCCGATGACCCCATCAGGATGCTCCGGGCGGTCCGGCTTTCTTGCTCGCTCGCTTTGGAGGTCCATAATTCGGTGCGAGAGTGCATTGCCCATAATCCGTCCCTCATCAATGAGGCGGCGGTGGAGCGCATCGGAAGGGAACTGGAGCTCATGATTCTCTCCGACAGGCCCAAAGATGGCTTTGAGATGCTGCACGACCTGAACCTCTTGCAGGTCGTCATGCCCGAGATCGAGGCGCTCGGCGGGATTATGCAGGACAAGCGCTTCCACAGCCAGGACGTTCTTCACCACACGTTTTCTGTGCTGGCAAACGTGCACCGGAAGGACCTCGCAACGAGGCTCGCTGCCGTATTCCACGATGCCGGCAAACGTCAGGCGCAGATGTTTAAGGACAGCCGCGTCGTGTTCTACGGTCACGAGCACATCGGGGCCGAGATCGCGTTGAAAAGGCTCCGTGCACTGCGCTTTCCAAACAAACTCACCAATGAGGTCGCCTCGCTGGTGAGAAACCACATGATCAACTACTCCGGAGAGTGGACGGACGCCGCAATCCGAAGGCTTATCAAGCGCCTCGGCCAGTCGCTGCAAAAGCAGCTCGACCTTTATGAGGCGGACATCGGGGCGCTCACACGATCGCAGCAATTGCTGGACTCCGCTCGCGAGCTGCGCAGGCGGATCGAGACGATCGACGAGAGGGAGCAGGTCGCCAAGATTGAAGCCCCGTTGAATGGCCATGAGATATGTGCGCTTCTGGGCATCGAGCCTGGCCCACTCGTCGGCAAATACAAGGCCAGACTCCTCGATGCAGTGCTAACCGGCCAGATAGCGAACGAAAAAGACGCCGCCCGAGAATACCTTTTTGAGTTGTGCAAGGACGAGAGTCTGTCTGCCGAGGCGGCTTCCAACGGAGACCGAGGGGACCAGCCCGAGTGAGCAAGCTGGGCGGACGGATTCTTCACGAGTAAGGACTAACCCTCAGTCCCACCAATCGAAGAAGTCGTGGTCCCTGGTCAATGAGACCCTTCTGACCGGGTGCTGCGCGTCGTCTGCGTCAATGATGATCCCCCAGAGTGGTTGAAAGGTCTTCGCTCGTAAGGAGTAGCGCATGTCACCGACCACATCCGGGCGGTCCGAGACCTTTGCCGTAAAGCCGTCGGCGAATCTAGAGAACCTCCTGAAGTCCCTCAGGACGGCTTGTTGTGTCATGGGCCTGTTAATCAGACCGTCCTCCGCGAAGACCTCGACCTCGTCGCCCTCCTCAACACTGGCCTTCCTGAAGGGAGCAACCACGACCTTGTCCGCATATATCTGGCCTCCAGCCCGATAAATAGACCTGAAGACGAACAGGTTGGCGAGCGTGGGTGTGGCCCGTCCATGTTGGACGGAATGTCCGCGACTTTGGGCCAGCTCTCGTTGAACAGCGAGGGCTTGGTGATTCTGCGTGAAGCCGAACGTTATATAGCTGATCACGAACAGCATTGCGACTATGGCGGGCGCATTGCTTCGCCTTTTGGCGGACAGAATGCAGCCAATCAGGAGCGGGACAGAGACCACCAGATCAACGATCGAGATGCAGTCCAGCGCATATCTCGAACTATTAAATGGCCAGAGGATGACCGTCCCGTAGCTCGTGCAGAGGTCGAGGGGCCCGTGCGTGATGTATCCCAGAAAGCTTGCAAGATAGATTAACTTGAAGTTCTCCCTTCTCCTGTAAAGCAAGTGGCAGATTCCAGCCGCAATGAGGGCACCAATGGGAACGAACGCGAGGGAATGCGTGAAGTGCCGGTGCATCGTCAATGCTAAGAGCGAGTCCTTCGAGGACCTAATGAAAACATCGACATCCGGCAGCGCTCCCGCGATGAGGCCGACGACCAGCGCCTTTGTGCCGAGCCTCTTGCCAAGAAACGACTGCACCAGTGCGGCCCCAAGGAGCGCCTGGGTGGGAGTATCCATCGATTCCTGTATCTATGTCATCTCAAAATGTGGTTTGGTCTTTCCTAGCACAACAGCTGTTCTTCGGTAGTTCAGAAAACGTTGGGGAGCTGACGGATGCTATCCAAAGTTGCTTTAACCTACTACCCGGAGCTTTCCTCAACAATCCTAATCTCCGCCTCCGTCAGGTCGTAGAGCTTAAAAGGCCAGCCGGTCGATGTCGCCGTCCGTCGGAAGTGGCAATCCACCAAGGACGCGAAGAACCACCAAGAAAGGAGGCGAACCACGAAGCACACGAAGAACCACGAAGAAGCGGGGATATAGCGACGCGGCCGCAACGTTCAATCCGCAATCCGCAGTCCGCAGTCCGCAATCTGACCGTCTGTCGCCTCAATCTGCCGCTTGGAAGGAGCGCACATTGAGGCTGTTTTTGCCAGAACGCAACCTTGAACCCGCTGAATTCGGACTATTGCGTGCGCAGCAGTCGGCGATATACTGTGTCTTAGAGCGTAGCGTATTGTGTGAATCTTGACGTAGGGCGGTTATGTCTGAGTCAATGTGGGATTTCGCTGCGAGATGCTGGTTGGGAGGAGACTATAATGCACAATGAATTTACGGCAATTATTGAGCAGGATGAAGGCTGGTTCATAGCCTATTGCCCAGAGGTCTCGGGCGCTAATGGACAAGGGCGCACGAAGGATGAGTGTCTCAAGAACTTGTCCGAGGCAATCGCTCTCATCCTCGAGGACCGGCGAGAAGACGCGTTTCGCGGTGTTCCAGAAAATGCTGAGCGGGCTATTGTCAGTGTATAATGAAGCGCAGTATCTTACTCAGAGATCTCCGGCGTAACGGCTGCTATCTCAAACGAGAGGGCAGATCGCATTCCCTGTGGTGTGACCCTCAAACTGGTCATATAGAGGCGGTGCCGCGTCATACAGAGATTCCCGACAAACTCGCGAGGAGAATCTGCCGTGCGCTGTCCGTGCCAGAACCGTAGGTGCAAGTCCCTTTGAAGTGCGGTGGCTTGACACCGCTTTGGCTCGTCGCGGCTTGATGCGACTTTGGCCATGATCAATTGCTTCCTATCATCCGCATTGCTTTTGTCGAGGCAAAAAGAGCTGTCCTTTAAGGGGCGGTGTCAAGCCACCGCAAATGAAAGCGGCGTCAAGCCGCCGCACTCCAAACTCAGGCTTTCCCCTCAACAATCTTAATCTCCGCCTCCGTCAGGCCGTAGAGCTCAAAAGACCAGCCGGTCGATCTCGTCGTCAGTTAGAACAGGGAATCCACCAAGGACACGAAGAACCACGAGGATTAGCGAAACCAGAACGGAAGCGGAGCTTTCAATCCGCAATCCGCAATCCAAAATGTGCCCCCCCTTCGGGGAACCAGAACGCGGCATCACGTCAATCCTAATTCCACTGCTACTCCGCGAAGGCTACGAAGCACGAGTTTCTTCTTGAGCAAAACCAGGCCCCACAGCCAACAACCCAACAAATCAGCTACCCATTTTGGGGAAACTCCTGAAGAATAGAAGCTCCCAGTTCAATTGCATTGCCAAATCCTGAGAGAACTCGTAGGATAATCGAAACGATGGGGGCTACATCGGTGTTGTACTACAGAGCTTTCGCCGAACGTTTTTGTGAGATGTAATAGGGAGACTCAGGGGCATGTTCAAGGGGTCGTTTGTTGCGCTGGTAACGCCTTTCAAGGATGGGAAGGTATCTTTTGAGGATTACGAGAGGCTGCTGGAGTATCACTTGCAGTCGGGCACGAGCGGCGTGCTTCTGTGCGGCACAACGGGCGAATCGGCCACAATTACGAGGGATGAATATCGGCAGATTCTCTCGTTCGTGAAGCGCGAGCTTCAGGGCAAGCTGCCGATAATAGCGGGCATCGGCTCGAACGACACACGCACAGCAATCGAGAACGCTCGCATCTGCGGGGAGATCGGAATCGACGGACTGCTTGCGATCTCCTGCTACTACAACAAGCCAACGCAGGCGGGGCACATCGCTCACTTCACCAAGGTAGCCTCGAGCACACGGCTGCCGATAATCATCTACAACATCCCCGGCAGAACCGCTGTGAACCTACTCCCCTCGACGCTTGAGAGACTCTGCGACGTGCCAAACATCATCGGCGTCAAGGAATCGAGCGGCGACATGAAGCAGGTGCTCGAGATAAGGCGCCTCTGCAAAGACAGGCTGACGATTCTCTCGGGCGAGGACCTGATGGTCGTGCCGATCCTCTCGATCGGAGGCAGCGGGGTCATCTCGGCGTCTGCGAACATCCTCGCGAAGGAGATGGCGGATATGTGCAGGCTTTTCTTCGAGGGGAAGGTGGCCGAGGCGGCCAGCATTCAGGTGGAGATTTCTGACGTCATCAACGCCTGCTTCATCGAGACCAACCCGGCTCCCGTCAAGACCGCCCTGGCCGCTATGGGTATGTGCTCTGGCGAGCTTCGGCTGCCGCTGGTCGAGATGGAGCCTGACAACAAGGAACGGCTACTTGCGGTGTTGAGGGAATATGGCCTCATCTGACGGCGATGCAGCTTCTGGCCCGCTAGAACTATGAAGACACGGCGTTGACCCTAACGACGATCGATGATTCATCCTTCATCCTTCATAATTCATCCTTCCAAAATGACACGGAGCCTTAGACTAATGAAGTATAAGCCAAGCTTACTAATCGCAGCGATGCTCACAGCGTTTGCGGCGTTCGCCCTCTCGGCGCCAATCCTTCAAGCAGCAAGCACGCCGCTCTCAACTGAACCGCTCCTTCTCACACCGGATGCGCTTGCGGCCCAGGACCTCAAGATAACCGACCTTGATGGGGACGGGAGTCTCGACATCGCCGTTGCCTGCTACAACTCGCCGAATGTCGTCTATCTCAACAAGTTCGGGGATTTCTCTGGATATTCTGAGTGGGAGTCGGCTGAGGCGGACTACACGCTCTCGCTGGCGCTCGCGGATGTTACAGGCGATGGCCTGCCGGACCTTTTTTCCGGCAACAGCATTGGGCAGAGCAACCGGCTGAACGTCAACTCGGTGGGCGGTCTGTCACAGGCGGCCGGTTGGAGCTCTTTCGACGCACGGTGGACGAACGCTGTGCTCGCCTACGATTTCGATCACGATGGCAACATCGACATTTTCGCGGGGGGCTCGGGCGAGAACGTCATATACAAGAATCTGGGCGCTGGCCTCGACGCTGCGCCGTTCTGGGTCTCGCCGAGTCGCATCGAGACGCGTGCGGCGGCAATTGGTGAGATCAACGGCGATGGCGTGCCGTTCCTTGCGGTTGGGAACGTCGGCGTCAACCGCATCTATCGCATCGCAGCGGGGCTTCCTGAGGACGACCCCGTCTGGACGTCGCCCGATTGGCAGGCCACGTACTCCCTCGACCTCGGGGATTATGATGCTGATGGCGACCTCGACCTGTTGGTTGGCAATCTTGACGGAGCTGACCAGGTGTTCGCCAACAACGAGGGCGACTTCGGTGATGGGCCGGTTTGGACATCGAGCGATGCTGGCGCAACGCGGTCGATAAGATGGTGCGATTTTGCGGATGACGGCTTTCCGGACGTGGCCGTGGCGACGTTCAGGTCCCAGGCTAACGCTATCTATTCGAACTCAAATGGCGTGATCGAGACCTCTGCCTCGTGGGTTTCTGACGATGCAGAGGACACAACCTCGATGCTGTGCACAGATCTGGATGGGAACGGGTCAACGGACATGGTCGTTGCCAACCAGGACGGATATGTCGTTGCCTACCTGTCTCTTTTGCATTCTGCTCCGTTTGTCGTCGAGACGACGCCCGAGGACGGGGATACAGACGTCGCAAGGGTCGCCCAGATAACGGTCTTGCTCTATGACTACGACGAGGACATGGATATTGGGGCGGTCGAGTTGCTCGTCAATGGCGATAGCGTGAGTTTCGCTGTAACAACCTCGAGCGAGGGCGCGACGGTGCAGTTTGCGCCAGCGGTGGGCTATCCGCCTGATTCTGAGGTCCACGTCACGGTTCGCGCTGCCGACGTCGAGGGCAACCAGATGCCCGACTACGGCTTTTCCTTCACAACTGCCGGCAACACAGCACCCACTCTCAAGAATGGCTCGGTGAACCCGCCGATCGGAGACACCGATGATGTTTTCAGCTTCTATGTGGATTACGTGGACGAGGACTACGACCGTCCCGATCGCGCTGATGCGGTGATTGTGGATGAGAGCGAGACGAGGGTGGCCACGCTCCCAATGCAGGTGCTCTCAACGTATTCATACAACGGCACGTATCAGGCGGCAACCAGCCTCGGGCAGGGCAGCTACTATTACTACTTCGATTTTGAGGATGCCTTCGGCGCCTCGTGTAGGCTGCCTGAGACGGGCTACTATTCTGGGCCCGAAGTTCAGAGGCACAACACCGCCCCCATGCTCGCCTCTCCCATGCTCAGCCCCCCGACGGGCGATGCCGAGACGACATTCTGGTTCTCGGTCTATTACTGGGACCTCGATGAGGACGCAGCATCGACGGCGAAAGTTGTCGTCAAGAGCTCCACGAGCGAATACTCCTGGGACATGGTCCTTCAAGATGGCACCGCGGACGACGGGACCTTCTCATATTGCGCCTCGCTTCCGGCGGGCACATACAGCTACTACTTCGACTTCGTCGATGAACGAGGCGCAAGTGTGAAGCTGCCGCCGGTCGGATATTTCATTGGCCCGGTTGTAACGGGCGAGAGTTCGCCGAGCATTCTCTCCTACGGTGGCGTTTCGCCGTCGCTGGGCTCAACGAGCACGGATTTTGAGTTTCGGGTTTACTACTTTAGCGCGGCTGGGGACGAGCCTTCCGTCTCCACGCTTTACTACAAGACGGAGTTGACGCATTCGGCAGAGATGACGCTTGGCAACGGGATGCTCTTCGACGGGGACTACACGTTCAAGACCAGGCTTACAGCTCAGACGCAGTGGTATTATTTCCGCTTCGTGACGAAGGGCGGCGATTCGGTGCGCCTCCCCCAGGAGGGGTATTTCTATGGGCCGAATCTCGCGGGACAAGGGAACGAGACGCTTCTGGACACCGGCGGGGTCGATCCGGTCATCTCCAGCGGGAACGGGACATTCACTTTCTCCGCGCACTACTACGATGCAGCCGGGGGTGCTCCCTCCGAGGCTGAGGTTCACATACAGGCCTCGGGCTGGTCGAGCTCCGAGACGATGGAGCTCGTAACTGGCGAGTCGCCCTCGAACGGGGAATACACACTAGAAACTTCGCTGAGCACGAACACATACGAATACTACTTCGTCTTCGTAGATAGCAAGGGCGCACAGGTCAGGCTCCCCGAGACGGGCAGTTTCTCAGGGCCTTTCGTTGGCCAGTCAAATAACCCCCCGTCGCTTAGTGATGCCAGTTTCTGGCCGCAATGCGGCACCGTGCAGGACACGTTCACGTTCTCGGTGCATTACTTCGACGAGGACGGCAACGAGCCTGGCATCGCGCGGGTGATTCTGCACGCTGGCGGCGAGGTAGTTCCTGCCCAGCTCGAACTCACATCGGGAACTGCCGCAAACGGGACCTACTCCGTCGAGACGAGCGTGCCGGCCGGCGAAGTGCGGTATCGTTTCCGTTTCGTCGATACGAAGGGCGGGGCGGCGGCGTCCCCTGAGGCCGAGCTGGCAGAGGGCCCGACCGTTGGCGACTTTACGCTATCGCTTGCGGTCGATTCTGACGTCCTGTGGCCGCAGGACACTCTGAACCTGACGCTGAGCATCAACAACATGGCGTCAACCGATCTTGCGGCCATGTTCGCCGCAGCGATCGTTTTGCCGACGGGCGAGCTTATCTACTTTCCCGACTGGGGGATGTCGCTTGCCGGGCTTGATCTTGATTTCCCAGCAGGTTTCGAGCTATCAAACTATCCCATACTCACGATGCAGGTGCCCGATAGCGCACCGACGGGAGACTACATAGCCTACGCCGGCATCTTCGGGACGGGCGATTTCGGCTGCGTCCTCAGCGACCTCGCGCAGTCCACCTGGCGCATCCAGCCGGGCAAGTAGCTCTCCGCTGACATGGGATAGAGCGAGGCGAGGTCTATCCGCAGATTACACAGATTACGCAGATTGAGAAGCTTGGTTAGGCCCATAATCGAGATAAAGAAGGACGAAGAAAGAGACCTGGCGTCTCTTTGTGTTTTTCGTGGACAGTCTGTTCGGTTGGAGGACGCTCCATTTCAATCTGTGAAATCTGCGAAATCTGTGGACGCTTTCCTACTCAGTCGTTCCTTTATGGAGGGTTCTCCCAGCCGGTAGATGCGGATTGTCGGCCCGCCGCGGAGAGGATTCGGGGTGAACTCCTTCAAGAGATGGCCCTTCTGGAAGAGCTCCTTGTAGAACCTCACCTGACGGGGATAGCGACTCGGCATCGAGCAGTACCTGCCATATATGGCGCTGCTGACCACGAGGTAGCGATAGCCGGCATCATAATAGTTCCGCAGGCTGCGGACTTCGGCCAGTGTGTAGTTGTCCTGAACCACGAGGTCCGTATTGTCGAGCACCGCGGAATACGTCTCATTGGCGACCTTGCTCCCAGGCGGCAGGTTCCGCAGCATCCACTCGCGGGCAATGACCCTTGCGCTCGGGCTCGCCTCGCGTAGTGTCATCAGGAGAACGTTTTTCAGCGGCATAGCTGAGATGCAGAGGATTAAGACAGTGGTCAGAGCGGCCCTTTGCTTCCGGTTGAGGTTGAAGATTGCGGATAGACCGAGAGCGGCTGAGTAAACCGCGTCGGCCGCCAGGATGGATATGAGCGGCAGAATCTGTATCATCCACCTCGCCCAGTGGAGGCCTGATAGCGATGCCGAGAGGATAAACACCGCGACGAAGCCAAGCACGATGAGCTGCTCCGCTCGCCGTCTGATGATCGTCAGAACCGCACCTGCAACTGCCAGGAGAGCGACCGGCCAGGTGATAGCTCTTGGAATCGCGGTAGTAATGTACCAAGTCAGGTTGCCGGTATAGGAGAGCCCGTCCGCGCCAAAATGCTGGGAGCGGTCTTCGGAGCGCAGGTTCGCCTTTGCCGTCTCAAAATCCAGGAAGAAATAGGGGCTGGAGAGCGCAAATCCAAGAATAAGAGCGACTAGTCCCACCGCGATTGGCCGCCACAGGGCTAGAAGCCGCTGCTTGTCGTTGCGGCGGCGAATTATGGCCAGTATGTCAAAGGCCACAAGAAGAGGGATGAGCGTAGCCATGAAGTATCGTGAGGCAATCGCAAGGCCTGTCGCGAGGCCCGCCAGCACCGAGTGCTTGAGGCAAGGCCGGTCGATGAACTTCAAATAGAACCAGATGGCCACCGCCCCAAAGAACAGGCCGGCCATGTCCGTCCTGACCAGCCGAGCGTAGTAGATGATAAGGGGGGACAGGATTGAAAGCCAGGCGCCGATAAGGCCAACGTTCTCGCCAAAGAGGCGCCGCCCGATCAGGAAGATAAACGGTATGCTGGCGAGGGCATATAACACGGTGAGCAGGCGGGCCAGCATGAAGAACTCGGATGAGTTCTCCTTTGCTGATCTCATTATTTGCTGGTCGGGGCGCAGGAAGTTGCCTCCGTGCTCGACGCAGTTCCAGACATTGAAAAGGAGAGCGAGTGGATAGATCACTGTGGAGCCGGGATTGCCGAACCAATGCGGGTTCAGGTCTCCTGTGGCGGCGATTCTCAGGGCCGGATTCACGAAGATCTCCTCGTCAACCTCGCTGATGTGTGGCAGGTCCTTACGGATGCCTGCGAGGAGCATCCCGGCCGCCACGCCGATGATGGCTACGAGAACCCAAGTGCTCTTGGCGGTGCTGCTTCTGTTGTCAGTCGAGCTCGATCGCTGCATGTCACGAGGATACTAAATCACAGATTGAGCGGCAAGGGGCTGACCCGTCCCGAAAAATCAGATTGACCTGGGCAGGAGACGGCCGTTTGGAGTGCGGCGGCTCGACGCCGCTTTCTTTGGTGGTGGCTTTGTACCACCTTCTGACTGAGTGCCGGCCAACCACCATACGTGACAATTGCGCACATTGCGGCGACTTCTCAAACCCAGCGCCGCGTCAAGCCACGGTAAGCTAAAGCGGTGTCAAGCCACCGCAGTCCAAAGCACCCAGCGCCTACATAAAGTCGCCGTTCGTCCGGGCCAAGAGGCGCTTGAGGCGCTTGCGGGCGCGGGTGTGCCTCTGCTCGATGGCCTTCTCGGTCAGACCTGCCAGCTCGGCGATCTCACGGTTGGTGTAGCCTTCCATCTTCTTGACGAAGACGAAGCGCTGGCCAGAAGACAACAACGCTAAGGTCTGCTCCAGCAGCATGCGCAGATCGGTCCGGTCAGTCGGTTTATAGCTTATGGCCTGAATTGCGTCGATCTGGAAGCGGTTCATCGCTACCGTCGATTTGGCCTCCAAACCGTGATAATCCATGGGATATGTCCGACGCTTCCGACTCTTGCCGCCACCATAAGACAGCTTTCTGACCTTGTCACACAACTCAGTACACGTATCGCGCTTTTCACACTCGCCGCATATCGTCATCTCGACACATCCTCCTGCTGGGAAAGGTTCTGAAGAATCGGCGTGCCCTGGGCCAATTGAGCCCGTCTGGCCCTCTCGATCCGCCTCTTTAGAATCGATGCTGTCTCGTCGTAACCATATTTGTGGCAGAGCCTCATCAGACGCACTCGCCTCCTCGTCTTTCTGTCCATTGTTTCTCCTTTCTCGCCTTTCCCTATCTCGCTCATCATCTCCACTTATCCTTTCACGCCCGCATATCTGTGCTCCGGCAGAGCAACCCGCGCCGTCGTCAACGCCCTGTATATGACCGAGATGACGGCGTCCAGCATGTCCTTCGAGCTGGTCGGAGGGTGGTCGGGGATGCCGCTGTCCGTTACCTGAAGCGACTTGATCTCCGCCTCGAGAATCGGATGCGGATACAGCGACACCCAGCCCTTATACAGGGCAAACTCGCCCAGCTGCCAACACTCTCTGCTCTTGTCAGGAGAGAAGTAGTCAACTTGCAAGCCGCGCTTCGTGAGCAGCTGCGACAACAGCTCCCGGTTGAAGCCATCGATGCTCACCGAAAGCCGATAAAACCCCGCGCCGTCGTGCGTCTCCCACGGCTCGAGGCGCCTCGCCGGCCTGAACTCGCCTCGGCCAGCTTTCAGAAACTGCACGAAATCGCACAGGTCCTCCGCATCGACCGGCCTTTGGTTCGCATATTGAAATCTCGTAACAAGGTCGAAAAAAACACGATAGAGAACGTGTCCCCCTTGCCCGACGGCCTGCTCCACGTGCCCCAGTGCGAACCCGCAGGCGTCGCCCTTGCCAGATTTGCCGCCGGTTGCGAAGTCGATGTGTGCGAAGTACTCCCGCTCGGGATGGCCGGAGAACTCGTTTGAGAGCCGCCGTTTCTGCATCAGCACTGATTCGGGAATATCCATCTCAGGCTCGCCGGGTGGGGATAGAAACGGCAGCGGCGGCTTTCGATCGCGGTCAATGCAGCATGTGATGCGCGCAAAATCGAAGAACGGCGACTCGGCGAGGTAGGGCTGCGCTCCGAAGTCTCTCGCCGTCATTATTGGGTTGTTCTTGAAGTCATCCTCGTAGTCGAGGATTGTCTCGTCGTCCTTCAGCTCCCACGATGGGGCCTGAACCGCGAGCCGCGAGCCATCGGTGCACGCACAGATGCCCATGTCGAACTCTGAAAGCCCAGCCCTCCTGATCGCGTCGGCCTCGGCCACCTTCGGCGCATGGCAAGGCGCCCGCAACGGAACTGAATCGACGTCTATCACGCTGCCCGCCTGTTTGATGCGCTCGATCTTACGGAACAGGAAATCGCCCCGGTGCTTCGGCGAGGAGATCAGGATGATCTTGTAATGGTTGGGGAATCTGGTCCTACAGCTGCCATAGAACGCGTTGTAGTTCTTCTCGGCAAGGCTGGTCGGGTAGCCGCTGTCAGAAAGCGAACTCAATCCCTTCGCCTCAGTGAAATACGAGGCCTCGTCAATGATGCCCAAGATCGTGTTGGCGCCGAGCCACGCCTCGGCCCTGGAGTGGCCGCAGAGTATCTCGATGTTGTTGGGGAAGATGAATCTGTCGGCTAGCTTCTCAAAGCCGAATCGCTCGAACCAGCGGGCGGGATTCTTGCCGGCCTTGCCGGCGATCTTGATCTCGAGCTCCTTGAAGACGGAGCGCCTGGCCTGCTGGCTATCAGTAGCGAGGTTTATGATCTGGATACCAGAGCCGGGGGCGATGTTGGGCAGGGCGTGCTGAGGCGACGGCACGAGGCACGAGAGCGTATAGACCATTCGGCAGGCCATACATGCCGCAAAGAACGACTTGCCCGAATCCTTCCCTAGGCAGAGATATATCTCCCTGATCGCATCGTCGTCGGCAAGGACCAGAAGCTGCATCAGCCGCCGGTGCACATAGGGTCCGCCAGCGGCGTCAGTGAGGCCCAAGTAGTCGTTTGAGAGCAGAAACTCCTCCATGCCGCAGGGAGGGCGCTGATAGACTGGGTCCCAAAATATGCTCCGCTGGATGTCCATGAACTCAGCCTCGGCCCCCTCGATGAGTCCCCAAAGCGCCTTCGCCATCCTCACCCTCGTCAGCGGGTTCATCGAACGAAAGCTCTGCTTGATGCTCTTCTCTTTGCTGTACTTTCTGGTCTGTCTCGCCTTGTTCACGTGATTTGCTACCTCTTGTGCCGGGTCGTTTGCCCACGGGAAGGTTCAGTTCTTTCAGAATTGATGCGATCGCACTTCTGTCGCGCCTCGACAGCGAGAGCGCCCAGAGGTCCTTGGCGACCTCCTTCGCAGCACTGTTTTGCCCGTGGCCGTCCTGCTCGATCTGCTTGACCTCCTTGGCGAATGCCTGAAGCGTCTTGATGTAAGTCGCTACCGTCTTCTCGGTCTCGGGCCTCAGCCGTCCGTTCTTCTCTTCTTTTGCTACGGCCGTCTTGAACCGCCGCTCAACCACCCTCAACAGCGTCTGCCACTTGGCCATCAAGCCGCTTTGACACTCGCGTCCTGCCTCCTCGTGCTCGCTAGAAGTCATTTAAACCTCGCTCGTTACTTGTTGATCGTTCGCCCTGAAACCTACTCACCAAAGTCCGTGAAATGATCGGGGAATCCCTGTTTTGTTGGCCGAGATTCTCGTTTTGTTGGGGCCGGGCAACGCGCACTTCAGCGCATCATCAATGTCCCCAACTTGTGTACGCGGTTTCGCGGCTTGACCTCGACCAAAAGCGCCTGGCCGGAGTGCTTGATTCTGCGAGCGTTCGTATTAGTGTACCGATACATCATGACAAGAGCGCTCAAAGACTATTGGTTCTGGCTGGCGTGTTGCCTTTTTGTTGTGTGCACGTTCGTATTCTTGAACCCCTACTCGTTCGACCCGTGTATCCCCAGATTGCTCTGCGGAGGAAAGGCTGTGAATGCTTGATCGGTTCACAAACGCGATAACAAGCGAATGGGCTACCAGGCTGGCCCTCGCTCTTTCTTATGTTGTCATGGCGGTGTTGGCACTCAGCCTCGTCGCAGCGATTCTGCTCCACGGCTCTGCGAGCGAGAACGCCCTGATCGCCTATCTTACCCCGAGGTATTACCGACTCGTGTGGGGACTGTTCGCATCGGTCGTCACGGCGGCATTCCTGGCAACGAGGCTGGATGCTGCTCGCAGGAAAGAGAAGCCCTTCCACGCGATCGCGGCAGATTGGGTCCGAAGCGCCTGGTCTTGGCTGGCGTTGCGGTCCCCATTGTGCCTCAGACTACCGATTATTGCTTGCCTGATGGCTGCTTTTGCTTTCTTCATTCCGTCTCAGGAAAACGCAAGAATCACGTATGCCTCGCCGGATGTGCCGGCGCCAATCGCCGGCTCGCCGCAATTGATAGCCGAGTCTCGAGGCGCGGGTGTTAGCGGTTATTCTCGCTGGCGACTTGGGGATCAGGTCTTTTACGTAAGAAGCAGTGGCTTCGGTCTGGGAATCATTTCGCCTCAAACCGGACGAATCATCTGGCAAGGCTCGCTCACGCACGAGACCGCGGACGACGGTCTGATGTTCTCAGAGGTCCTTGCCGGCATTCCCGACGACATCGTGACTGTCGTGGTCGCCCACGATTTCTCGTCAGCATTCCTTTCCAAGGAGTTTCATACTCTGCTGACCGAAATGGGATGCAGCATCGAGGAGAATCCCGTCTGGAACGGGGGGCACATTCTTATTTCGGCGCGAAGAGACGGTCGCTTCTCCCCGGTCGCGGAGCTATGGGGAAAGCACGCCGTTCTTGCGCTCGACCCCAACCCGGTCATGAGGCTCTACTTCCTGTTCAGAAGGGTCCTGCCGGAGATCAACACAATCGCCCTGATCGCCATTCTTGTGCTCCTGATGGCCGCCTTTGCTAGGGGCAACCACGACACAGAGTGGCCAAGAGCTTTCAGAATCGGCCTGATCGGTGGTCCCATTCTGGGCATCGCGGTTCTCTGGCTTCTGCATTCAAGAGCCTTTCTGATTGTCTCGGCGTCACTTGCGATCCTTGTGGGAACCTACCTGTGGTATCGTGACGCATTCCTCAATCGAAAGAAGCTAGCCTACAAGATCATTGTTGCCGCAATCGCCCTTGTGGCCCTTTGCTATCCTGATTTCCTCGCAAGAAACTACGCGTTTGTCCGGCTCCTGACTTTGTCGGTCGCGCTGTATCTGGCGTGGAAGGCCTATTCGCTACTCTTCGGTGGAAGCCGGCTCGTGAGCTATTCGCTATTCGTCTTCTTCGCAACCAGAATCCCACTCGCGCTCATCGCCTACATCAGCCGCCTTTATTTCCACGGTGCACCAAAATCGTTGCGAGAACTGCTGGTGCATTGGGACGCCGCCTTTTATGTTGATATCGCCCAAGCCGGATATGAGTTTTCACATCCAGGTGGGACACCGGCCTTTTATCCCCTATATCCCTTCCTGATCAGAGCGCTGCATATCCTCTTCGGCAATATGACCATTTCGGGGATTGTCGTCTCTAATCTGGCATTCCCGGTGGCATTGTGTCTCCTATACAACCTCGCCGCTAAAAAGTGGGGTGAAGACGTCGCAAGGAGGTCAGTCTTCTTGCTGGCAGTGGGGCCAGTCTCCTTCTTCTTCTCCGCGATCTACACCGAATCGATATTCTTGCTCTTCTGCCTGGCCTTCTTCTCATTGGCAGGCAGCCGAAAATGGCTTGCGGCAGGCATCTGCGGCATTCTGGCCTTGCTGACCAGATCCGTCGGAATCATCCTCGTGCCCGTCGGGCTCTGGGAATACGCCAAGCACATTCGCTTCAACCCAAGGAGACTGAGGCTGGACGTCGCCTACTTATTGATGATCCCATTGGGGCTAGTGTTGTTCGGCTTCGTCCAGTACGCCCAGACAGGCGACATGTTCGCAAGTGTGTCGGCCCAGAGAGCATGGGAGAGATATCCGATGCAGAACCCTATTTCAGTGTTGATCAGAGACTGGAAGACCTTCGATCTCAACATCTCCGTGCAATACTTCAACAAGCTGCAGGTTACCATAGCAGACGGCGCGTGCATCGTTGCTGCGTTCCTTGTTCTTATCTTAATTGTGCCAATAGGCCGTCAGCTCGGCATTCCGGCCGCGATATTCGTAAGCATGGGGGCGTTACTTCCCTTATCAACGGGAACTCCTAACTCCATGCTCAGATACGCTCACGTGCTATTCCCGATCTTCATTTGGCTTGGTATCAAGACTAGTAAAGAAAGAGTTTTCATGGCCCTGGCTGCCGCTTTCCTTATGATCTTGGTCTTTTTCACCATACTGCATTTCAATGGCATACTCATGACCTGACACGCCCCTCGCGCTATCCTAAGTCGCGAGGCACGTACTTCTCGAGCGATGGGCCAAGCGGCGCCTCTATGACGGCGATCTCATCATTATGATAAAGAAGCTTGAAGCCCATGTGCTTGAATAGATACGCCAACTGACCTTCATTGTGAGCATTCAGGGACAGGCGATGGACAATTATTAGCTTCAGGTTGAGCCGGCGCACTTCGCGCATCACAACACTAGGTGGAAGTTCCTCCAGGGTCTCAGCTGTCAGCTTCCCGTCCTGTGCCTGAACAATGGCATGCAAGAGCGGATTATGTGACAGCTTCTGAAAAACCCCTGGATTCATCCTTGATGCCACAGTCCCAATGACAGGTTTCCTATGGACGGTCTGCGCTGTGAGCCAATGCGACAGCTGCCCATCATTCCTGCCATACCAGTTGAGCGCATCCCCCACTCCGAACGGCACATCCAATACCGCGAACTCAACCGGCATTCGGCCGATGATGTCATAGAGTCTCCCGAAGCGCATTGGCATCGTCATGTATGGGGCATACGAATAGTCAACGAACAGGCAAAGCACCAGGAGGCCGATCGCAATACTACGATGACGTCCTGAGAAACGGGTCAAGATATAACGAAGCCCAAGCGAGGCCAAGCAGACGAGCGCAAGCTGGTATAGAATGACGAAGCGGGATGCGACCCGGATGAGATTCAAGATTGGGACGATCTTGAAAACGACTGTGGGAAGCGGAACAAAGACCCATTGGCCGAATACCGTTGCCCCCCCACGCCCCAGAATGTGCAGCCTATCTCCCAATGCAGCCACGGCAAATAGAAGCGCCAGAACAGCCCACAGCCACTTGGACCTCTCTCTAGCTGAATACATCGCGATCACAGCAGCGATCAGACAGGTTGTTCCGGCAAAGGCCAGACCCTCAACACACCCTGAATGCAAATGCCCGTAGGCGGGCCACACTAGCCAACCATAGGTCATACTGAATTCGGGCGGGACAAAGAACGCGAGCAGGTCCACACCGCCAGTGAAGCTCATCCAGGTGGGTGGGGCGAAGGAAGCGCCTGATATCAGCATTGACCGGAGCTGGATGACTAGGACGGGTGATGCAGCGCCGAGGGCGCATGCTGCGGTGACGACGGGACACCAGAGCAGACTGCGGAGGGTTCGACGTTCGAAGATGGCGGCGTTAATCCATAGGAGCACGAATAGGATGGCGGCAAAAAGAGTGTAGTACATAGAGACCCCTAGCTGAAGGCCGGCGAAGAGCCCAGCTAGAGCGGCCCACCGAAACTTGCCGCTTTTGAAGGCGCGCATTGAGAACATGACAACTAAGGGTAAGGGCCAAGAGCCAATCAGGTTGATGTGGCCGGTCGCGCGCACGAGCATATAGGGCGAGAAGCCGAACATCACCCCGGCGGCCACTGCCGCAATCCGATGGCCACACACATCGAACGCGAGCCTGTAGGCGGTGTACGCAGCCATGATGAGCGAGAAGAAGACGATGAAGTTGTAGGCGAAACGTATCCCGAACAGAACGTGAATCGGCAGAGCGATGATCTGATTGAGAGGACACAACGTGTGGAATGCAAGGTCCGCCCCGTATGGGTAGAGTTGTAGCGGGCAGAAGAACGGGCTCTGCTTGAGCTCTAAAATAGCGTAGCGGAACCACCAGTAGTTCCAGAAATTCAGATTCACGTCGCCCCAGCTGCCGAAGATCTCCCGCGTCATTCGAGGCGCAACCGGCCAGGTTACGGCTATCGCAAAGGCTGCCAGGAAGAGAATTATCAGCAGCTCGCGGCGCAGTCGGGGCCATCGAGGCCCTACCGGATGAGCTGTGTTTGGTGTCGCCTGTTCCATTTGTTGCTCCAAGCTACAAGTTTCATTCTCGTGACGTGAATCTACGCCCTGGTTTCACGAAACGAAAGGCGGCGGGCTTATGTTGATCTTATGATGGCGCCGACGCAGAATGACAATGAGAAGCACTTGTGGGAAATGGGATTGAGGTAGGAACAAGATGGCGACATGGAAAGGGAAGGCAATAGGAGCAGGCCTCGGCTGGTTCCTGATGGGTCCGCTTGGGGCGATCATTGGCGCCGTAATCGGGCACGGATACGATGAGAAGGCCAATAGGAGGGCGGCGCTTGAAGGCCACGGGGGTCCGGGCTCTGACCCGTGGGCCGGACAGACACACGCCTACCAACAGGCACAGCGAGCCAGGCCGCGGCAGACATACGATCGTGTCCGCGACCTCTCAAATGACGACAGGCAGCTTATCTTCGTGACGAATCTGGCGACGCTGCTGGTCTCGGTCGCGATGGCAGACGGCGTGTTTAGGCCCGAGGAGGAGCGCTCGATCCTCTCCTTCTTTAAGCGCAACGGCTTTGCAGGCGGCGATCTGGACCTCATAAAGCGCATCGTGAAGGAGGTTGCTCGACAGAAGCCGGACCTGGCCGCCGTGTGCAGTGAGTTCAGCCGTATCGCCAAGCGACAGGACCGTCTGCTGCTGCTCAGGACGCTCTACATGGTTGCGATGTCTGACCGCGAGTTCCATCCCGAGGAGAGGCGCGTCATCGACGCGATAGCAAAGCATCTCAGCATTTCCGAGAGCGAGAAGCGGTCGATAGCGTCCGAGTTCGTCTCGGACGAGGACCGTTATTATCAGGTGCTCGGTCTGTCCGAAGGCGCGACTGATGAGGAGATCAAGAAGGCCTATCACGAGCAGGCGGGGAAGTACCACCCGGACCGTGTTTCGCACCTCGGCAAGGAGTTCATTCAGCTTGCCAACCAGCGGTTCCAGGCGATCAACGAGGCGTATCATGCACTGCGGGACGCACGCCGACATGACGACTGAGACGGTCTCGAAGTCACAGAAGTCCGATGGCTGATCCCGCAGCAGCACGGGGCCAGGACGATAGCCCCAAACAGTTCTCGATCGCATGCCTGTCTCATCTGACCTGGGACAAGAACCTGTTCCAGAGACCGCAGCAGGTGATGAGCAGGCTGGCGAGGCGCCATCCGATAGAGTTCTTCTGTCAGGTGCCCACGAGGCTGTTCTGGTCTCTTCCGAGAGAGAGCACGTTTTGCTACAGTTTCTCGCCCGATGCGAACGTCAACGTCAACTACCTTCCGTTCGTGCCGATGACCGGCAAGTGGCGTTTGTTCAGGAGCATAAACCGGCGGCTTTACACGCGTAAGGCCGCCTCGATCATCAAGGGGAAGTCCACAAGACCGCTCGTGCTGTGGCTGTATCACCCCAAGGATTATCGGATAATTGACCTCCTTGATGTTGACCTTGTTGTCTATGATTGCATGGACGAGTTCCGAGCCTTCATGCACTCGGAACCTGAGACGAGGGAGTGTGAACGGCGCTTGATTGGGCGAGCTGACGTCGTCTTTGCCGGCGGGCGTTCCCTATTTGAGGCCAAGAGGGCATTGAACCGCAATACCCATCTCTTCCCCTGCGGCGTGGAGTTCGACCACTTCGCACGGGCTACGGCCCCGGATACGGAGCTTGCCGATGAGATGAGGCAAGTGCCTCGGCCCATCATTGGCTACGTTGGGGCGGTTGACGAGCGACTCGACTATTCGCTGCTCGAGGTAAGTGCAAAGAAGAGCCCGGGCTGGTCATTTGTGCTGATAGGGCCTCTTCTGAAGGTCAATCCACAGAGGCTTTTCGGAATGCCGAACGTCTTCTATCTCGGGGCCAAGCCATACGCGGAGCTTGCGAGTTTTATGAAGGCGTTTGATGTGGCTATGATGCCGTTTGCGCTGACGGAGTTGACGCTGAAGATCAGTCCGACGAAGACGCTGGAGTACATGAGCGCTGGGCTTCCGGTCGTCTCGTCCAGGGTGCCAGACGTGGTCGCAGACTACTCCGAGCTCGTTGAGTTTTTCGACAGCCCCTCGTCGTTTGATGACGCAGTGAGCCGATGCCTGAGACTTGGCTCCGAGGCTAGAGCCCGGCTCGAAGATGCGGCCAAAGGTAAGTCATGGGAGGAAATGGTCAACGCAATGGAGCGGCTCGTGGCGCGGGCGCTCGCAGCGAAGTAGGCTGGATATATGTTGCGTTCTGGGCTGATGATGCTTTCGATGCTTCCGAACGGCGGTTTCCTGGCACTGGAGGTAGCGTCGAGTGGTCTGGCTGCCTCTTCAGGCGGTGAAGAAATGTGCCGCCGGCGCTCGCCTGCCAACGGGCGACGCGGCAGCTGGCGCGGGGCCGTTGTGCGCTCGGGTTGACGTCTGAGATTCCACTTTCGTTCGCCGTGGGATGGGACTTAAGGGCATCCTGCGTAGCGCATGCACCAGGAGGTTCTTCCTAATTATCGAGCGACTCGCCTGCTTGGCGAGCTCTTTCTGAAGCGGCGGGCCGGTCTTCTCAATCTCTCGAAGGGCGGGGAGAGCGCGTCGCTCGCCGATGGCACTCAGGGCTCTTATAGCTGCGTCGCGGTCTCTCCATGCTGTGTTCGGATTGCTGAGCGTATTGACGAGCTCATCAACCGCCTGATTCGCCACGGTGTTTGTGTCCCGCTCGGAGTGTGGCAAGGAGGACAGCAAACTACCGAGCACCGCGAACGACCGGTGTTTCTCTCCTTCCGGTCGTGCTGGCAGTGATTCGAGCACTTGTTGGACCTTGTCAAAGGTCTTCTGGACTTCCCGTAGTCTTAGTATTCTCTTGTAGATTCGTTCGATAGCCTTGCGAGAGATCGAGACCATTCTGAGCTGCTTCGGACTTGACGCAGACCGCATCATGGCAAACTTCTCAAGCAGTGCCAGCATTGTGGAGTATGATTTGAGGTTCAGCCCGCTTATGTGAAGTAGGATGCCAGCTATCTCGAGCCTTGATGCGTCGCCTCCCGAAAGGCTCGCCTGCTGGAAGATGCGAATCGCTCTTGCGACGAGCGTGTCATTTCGCTGCCAGGCCCGAGAGTTGATAATAGAGCCGATTGCGCGGATCAAAAGCGGCAGCCGGAAATCATCCGAACGCATCAACTGCTCCGCCTGACCGATGAGTACCTCAAGTGAGGCGTCGGTCGTGACATTGCCCAAACAGGACGCCGCGTCGGCGATGAGCTCCGGCGTGTCGCATCTCAAGAGAAAGTCTTGGATGGTTGGGATGCAGGTGGGGTCAGCAATCCTTCCCAGACTTTTGAGCGCCTCATGTGCAACGTCCGGGTCATCGTCGAAGACCAGAGGGACGAGCTCAGAGACGGAGTCCTTGTCTGCCAGCCGGCCGAGCGCTGCTGCTGCTGAGCTTCTGATCCGGTCCTTCTGGTCCCCAAGAGCGCCTCTGATCTGTTCCTTCATTTTCAGTCGCTCCAGGGCTTCCATCGCGGAGTTGCTGACCGTGTGGTTAGGGTCATCAATGAAACCACGGATCACATCGCGTGCGTGGGGACCGGGTGAATTGGCGACCGCCTGAAGCGCCGCCAGGCGCACTCGCCAGTCGCTTGACTCGATGCTTTTGGCGAGAAGTTCACAGCAGAGCGGTGTTCGTGAAAGGCCCACGATCTCTATTGCTTTGAGCTTCGTCTGTTTGTTCTTGGAGCGGAGATCGCGGGCGGCTTCCCGAGCTGCCTCAGGATGCTCTGCACTAGCGGACTTGAGTGTCGCGGCCAGCGCCTCTAGGTACGAGAGATGTTCCCTGGGGCTGTAGGGGTCCTTGAAAAAGGCCGTCTCACGAACCAGCTTGAATATCCTGAGCCTCCTGAAAATGACCCTTAAGGCGCTCTCGGTGCCTATCATGCCAAGACCCCTGATCACGGCGTCTTGAACCACAGGGCGGTTGAGCGCAAGGGCACTGGTCAGCACAGCTACCGCGAGTTCGCTGTCGCATATAGCGATCGCTGCGGCAGCCTTGCGTGCGACCGAAGGGGGTGTCTTGTCGGAGAGCAGCCGCTCTGTGTGAAAGATTATCGGGTGTTTCCGAAGCAGTGTTTTACAGCCTCTCTTGGCCAGAGTCCTGACTGTTGAGTTGGGATGTGTCTTCGCCAGTCGATCAAGCGCGAGTTTGGTTGTGCACGAGGGAATGAATGAGAGAAACCTCACCAAGAGCCAAGCTCGCTCGGGCGCTTCTTCTGTTTCACAGAGGTAGAGAAGCGCCGCCGCTGCACGGGATTTCCCAATCGTCTGGACCTCTTCCTCAAAAAAAGTCAGACGCGTGCTCGAATCTACGTTGGCCACAGCATTTGCGATACGCTTGGCATCCCGCACCACTGCCTCATCGAATACATCTGGTAAGGGCTTCAATCTGCCCATGTGATCGACGATATCGATAGGATCGAGGTCGAGCGCACCACTGAAAAGCGAATCCGTGAGCGCAGAGCTCCCCTCGGAAAGCCGCCTCGTGCGGCAGCGAATCCGGGAGACACTCCTGATCGAGGCGCCTATTGCCTCCCTATAGGCGAGTGGGCTTGTCTCCTCAGGGGAGACAGCGAGCACGCCGCATCCGTTCAGGACCGCGACGTCCGCCGCCCCGAGCTCCGAGTGCATGATAAGGAGCGCAGCGTCGGGCTGCCGCTGTCTCACGCCCTCGATGAACTCGAGCAAGAACTCATCCGAGACGCGCATTGCCCCTATGACGAGGTCGATCTTTTTCTCTTGAATGTGTTCGAGGGCCTCCTTCAGCTCTGAGAAGACCATCAGCCGAGCGCGGCTCGAGGCGAAAACTTCCGAATAAACTGCCGCGCTCTGCGGGTTCCTGTCGAGGACACAGACCGAGAATGGACGAGCCTCACTCTGTTCAGGCAAAACTTCTCCTTGCCCCAAAACTGGGCCTGAGATAAGCCATCAAAACGGCAATAGCCATGCTCCCTCGGCAAACCTGACCACTTGATACATCCTGATTCGGGCGCAGGTCTGCCTGTTCAAGAATCTCTCGCCACCGGAATCATCGGAATTACTACCCGATCGGATTAGCCTCTTGTGCGTCTTCTCGACCGTGTAGAATGCGACAGCCCCAGCAGTCAAGCCGTTCTGACGGTTGCTAGCTGCCCAGAGAGATGCTCTTCCCGTCCATGTATGCCGGCGGAGCGACACCGAGAATCGCAAGCGCCGTGGGAGCGAGGTCTAGGATTGTAGGCCGTTTTGTCATGATCCGTCTGTTGCAGAGAAGGATGCCCGGGGTGATCGCGACATCGAGCGAGCAGTGGTCTCCCGACCACTTGCGGTCATTATCTACGAAGACGTCTTTCGAGATGCCTCCCAGCGTGCTCTGCCACGAGACTCGATAGTTGCTTGCCGTCGCGACCTGGAGGTCTGGAGCGTCATCAAACGCGGGCCCGAAGTAGATGTCGTCGCGGTCATAGACTGTCCTTACCGCGACCTCGCCGGTCTTGGGGTCCACGAGTCCGGACAGTCTGGCGATGATCTCCTTCTTGAGCGAGCGATACTCAGGCCCCTTGGACACGGTCCCGAAGGCCTCGCGACCTCTTAGGTTGATGTAAATCTGCCCCAGGCCAAGCGAGTAGGCCTTGGTCCTCTCGAAATCGACGTTCGGCCAGAAATCACCCCGGCCGAAGAGGCCTTCTAGGTTGTAATCGCTCTTGCTCGCTCCCGAAAACTGCATGTAGCCGTTGCGGACGAGCCATGTATTGAGGTTGACGCCGCGCCTAAAGGAATGGAAGGCGTGGTCGGAGAGCACTAAGAGGGTGGTGTCGGGGCCGATCTTTGCCAGCAACTCACCGATGACGGCGTCCATCCGCCTGTAAGAGTCGAGAATGGGGTTGTGAAGCCGTGAAGCAAGCGCTGCGTCGAACAGCGGATGGCCCTTGTCGAGCAGTCGGAAGAAGGCATGTTGGATGCGGTCGGTGCCTGAGAACAGCATGAATAGTAGGTTAAATGGGAGAGTCTCGAGCGCGAGATCAAGCATGCGCTTCCTTGCCTCGAATGTGCTCACCGCGTCCTGCAAGAAGGTCTCGTCCGAGAGCTTGCCCTCGTTGAGCGCCATCGTGTCGATTGCCCAGCCCTGGGTCTTGAACAGGCCGATGCGCTCGGCAATCTCCCGCGAGAAGCGCTTTGGATAGCAGATAGGGAGGACAGGGTCGGTGGGATCGATGTTGATCGGCGTCATGTAAACGCTCACCTGCGGCGAGACGGACTCAAGGTAGAAGCGGGCGATACCATTCGCAGAGACGATTGGGGTTACGTCGAACTTGATCGGCACGAAAGCAGACCACTGGCCCGGTTTGATCGCGATGCTGCGGTCCGAGACCTCGACGACGATCTCGCCGGCGCCTGTTCGCTGGAAGGCGATCGGCGAGACAAGAACTGGCCTGCGGCTCTCGAGCTCCGCTTTCTTGCGCACAAGTTCTGCCCTTTCCTCGTTGAGCGAGGCGAGGCGCCGGGCGCTCGCGGCAGATGACGCGATCCTATCGTCTATCCTGGCGATGTTGTGAGCCATCTGCTCTTTTTCTTGGAGCAGAACGGGGTTCCAGGGCCCCTGAACCTGTGCCCGAGCGACGTTGCCATGAAACTCGAGCCTGACAAGTTTGCCCCCCATCTCAGTATCGCCAGTCTCAACGTCAGAAAGCCGCGTCGAGAAGTAGTGATAGGTTCCTTGAGTGCCCCTGAGGTCGGGCACGCCCAGCCCTGAGAGAACGTAGCCGCCCTCGAGTTCCTCCGGCTCGAAGCTGACCGGCGCAAGCAGCACTGTTGTGCGGATTCTGTGCTCGCTCGCGATCTTCCAGAACGTTTTGCCCTGCCGGCCGCAGATGGCTCCCGGGGGGCTGATCGGGATCAGCCCGAACAGGAATCTAGGCCGCTTGGGCTGGGCGATAGCGATGCTGGGGACGTAGGTCTTCGGGTCGCGTCTCAAAAAATCGAATATCCCGTGCTTCCCAGGGTTGCACCCAGTATTAAAGGAAGCCCATGCAACCGGCGATTCGGGCGGATTGGTTGTCCCCAGACGCCGGTAACCACCGAGGCGCATCAACTTCCGAACGTTCGGGAGCAGCCCTTTCTCCGCCCAGGGCTCAAGAAGATACGGAGAGACCCCGTCGAAGCCTACAATGATGACCTTCTGCCGGAGGTCTCGCATCCGGCTCGACTGGCACCCAGTCAACCCAGCGAGCGAGCCTAGCCCAGCTGCCGCACCGGCGCCGCCCACGAGCCGCAAGAACTCTCGTCTGGTAACTCTCATTGAACGCAGCCCACAATGCGACCGGTCATGAGACCTCCATGACCGCGGCGCCCTGTATCTTGCTCTGCTTCATCCGCAGCAGCGCGTCGTTTGCATCTTGAAGGGCGAACTTCTGCACCTCGGTGCGGATGGGTATCTCGTCGGCGAGCTTCAGGATGTCGATTGCGTCCTGTCGTGTGGCCGCCGTTACACTCCGGAGCGTCCTTTCGTTGTAGAGATACTTGTCGTAATCCATCTCGGGAATCGGGTTCATGTAGATGGAAGCCAGCGCCAACGTCCCGCCCTTCTCAAGCGACAAGAGTGCGTCGAGCGTGAGCGGGCCGCTCGGAGCGAAGTGGACCGCAGAATCGACCTTGGCGGGCGGCCTATCCCTGGAAGTGCCCGTCCAAGAGGCGCCCAGCTCTTGAGCGAGCCTGCGGTGTTCCTCCGACCTTGAGAAGACATAGACCTCGCAGCCCCAATGGACAGCAACCTGTATGGCGACGTGAGCCGAGGCGCCAAAACCGTAAAGCCCGAGCCGCTGGCCGGGCCTGATCTCACTCAGCCGCAACGCACGAAAACCGATCACGCCTGCACAGAGAAGCGGAGCGGCGCCTACGTGCGAAAAGCGGTCGGGAATTGCGTAGGCGAAGTCCTCGTCAACAACCATGAGCTCAGCGTAGCCCCCGTCAACGTCAAATCCCGTGAACAGCGCCTTCTCGCAGAGATTCTCCTTCCCAGAAATGCAGAACTTGCACTTGCCGCACGTCCGATATAGCCACGGGACGCCGACCCGCTGGCCTAGTTTGAACCTGCCCGCTCCCTCGCCTCGTTTGTCAACCAAGCCGACTATCTCATGGCCGATAACGCGTGGAAGCCCGGGGACTACGAGCTCGCCCTCGACCTCGTGCAGGTCTGTATGACACAGGCCGCAGGCCAGAACTTTGAGCCGAATCTGCCCCGGGCCTGGCTCAGGGTCAGGAAGGTCAGTATAAACAAGAGGTCTTTCTTCAATAGGTTTTGGCTCCCTGAGCAACATCGCTCTCATCGCAATCTCCTTCGATGTGTTGTCCAGCTCGTGTACGGCCGTCTTCGCAAGTCTTTTGGGGTTTTACCACAAAGAAGCACGCGAACACAGACAGATGGACCCGCTGAGGTTCTCTTTCTCCATTCCTGCTGATGTTTTCCCTCCCCAGAATCCTCATCCGAACGGGAAGGAGGGGATGTGTGCGGCTGCTCCAATTCCCCCGAATGAAGAGACTGTCCAATAAGTCCGTTTTGCCTATGTAGGGGCGATTCACGAATCGCCCTGGTCTGATCCGATCGGGCGCGTTAAGGGCGGTTCGTGAACCGCCCCTACACGACGTCGATGTCGTTCTATAGCCACATTGGGGACGGCAGGTCCGGCGGCGATGCGCCTCCCCATCACTTCCCGTTCTGGCGCTCTTCGCCGGAAGAGCTGACGAGGTCGCGGAGCACCTTGGCGACGCCCTTCCTGATGTTATAGACCTGCAAGGGCTGCACGCTCGGGTTGGACAGGTCTCCATGGACACAGAAATAGACTGGGACGATCGTCTTGTTGTGCAGAGTTATGACCGGCCCGACAAAGGGTATCTTGTGCGCAATGTTCCCCATAGTCGGCATCAAGAAAACGCCGATGGTCGCCTCGATCGTCCCGCTCATCAGGTCAACGTCGCAGACCCCGGTCATCTTCATCGAGCTGGCATCAACGACGAGGTCGCGGGTAGATAGAACGCCGTCGTCGAGCGTTGCCGAGCATTTCAGAAGTTTGTATGGCGTGCCCAAGGTCACGAAGTCCCTGAAGTCCATCTTGAACACTTTGAAGATGTCCATTAGCGAGAATATCTTGGAGAGTATTCCGAATCTCTTGATGACGCCGTCCCTCGATTTCAGATCGAACCGTCCCCTGGCGAAGTTCAGAAGCTCGTCTGCGTTGCTTCCACAGCCTTGAAATTGCCCCGAGACCCTCGCCCTGCCGGTCGCAAGAACCTTGCTTATGCCCAAGAGCTTAAGGAGCTCCTCGAGCTTGACGTCTTTCATCTTGAAATCGGTTTCAAACGACAGGCCGCACTCTGATAGGAACTGCGACACGAGGTTTGCAGTTAGCGTTCCATGACAGAAGTTCGCCTTGAAATCCTCGATCTTCATGACGCCATTCCTGACCGGCGCCGTCAGATCAATCCCCCCAAAATCACGCTCACCGACGGAGAAATCATCGACGCTTAGCGAGGCATCCACCGTTCCACGCCCAATGAAGGGTAGGCTCTGGAGCTGCCCAAGGTCGCCGGGTGGTGCCAAAGGCGCGGTCACGGAGGTCGCCGGGGCCTTCTCGGCCGTCTTGGCCCCTGCTCTAGACAAGGCGTGCAAAAAATCCTCGGTATTGAGCCTCGGCGACTTGATCCTCACTTGGAGGACGTTCTCTGTGAAATTGGCGCGGGCGTCGAGCGACGCCTGCGACTGGCCGATCTTGACGGTCAAGCTCTCAACGGACAAAAGACCCGGCGAAAGGTGGAGAGAGCCGCTTATGTCAGTGAATCGCAGGCCTGCCCGCACCAATCCGAGACCGACCGCGTTTGCGCGCAGTCGCGAGTAGATTGCGGCGCCGTTAGGGATTTTTGGTCCGAGCTCGCCCTTGACACTTAGGATGAACTCGCCCGCGGCCGCGTTGGGGTCGAGTGCGTGCAAAAGCCGCGATACGTCGGCCATTCTGACCGGGTCGCCCTCGACCTCGAACTCAAGCCGAGGTTGTGCAAAATCAGCTGCGCCCCCAGTGATTTTCAGCTCCGACGAGCCAACCTGCACACTGCCTCTTAACTTGCTGAGGCGAGCGAGCTTTTCAAGCTTCGCAGCGAGCGAGACCGCGAGCTTCGCGCGCTCAGGGTCGAGGCAGATGTCCCCCCATGAGACCTGGCCCCGGGGCGAAACGTGCACATCAAGGGCAAGGTCATCTAGGACTCCCTGGGCATCAAGCTGGACTTCTGGGAACTCTGTGCAAGACAGTTCCTCGAGAAAAGTGGGGCCGAAGAGTGTCCTTAGATCAGAAAGCAGCGGTTTGGCCGAGAGGTGCACACGAACAGCAGTTTTTCTCCATTGCTCGGGTGCAAAGGCAGCCACGAGAGGTCCCTCCGCCTGCCCCGCGAGCTCAAAGTCGCTCTGTCCGAGCGCACCTGTGAGTCGCTCTATGTGAAGTTTGTCTTCGGCGAGCGCGATCTTGCCCGAGAGACGGGACAGGGCGAGGGGTAAGTCTCGATGCAACACCTGCATGTCCTTGATCGCAACCGAGCCTCCGAATCTTACCTCTTGCGGCTTAGCCAGCGGGAAGTTCGCAGTCGCCTCAATCTTGGCCTTCCCGGATGTAAAATCGAGCTCTTTGGCCGCACTTCTAAGCCTGTCAGGCATCATCTGGGCCGCAAGTAACTTTTTTATCGTCCCTCCATCTGTCGTCAAGACGAGACCAGCCTGGCACAAGTGCGACGATGGGCGTCGGTTGGGAGAGCCAGACTCTTCAGCCTGCACGCTTTCTGGAAAGGCCCTGAACCAGCCGGCAAGCTTGCCGGTCAGACCAGATTTGGGCAGGTTAGGGCAGAAGCTTGCGAGCTTGGAGACGTCCGTCTCGGCAAGGGACGCGGAGAGCTCCCACCCGGGCGAGCCGATGTGGGCGATTTTGCCGGAGCCTTGCACGACCACATCCCCGATGGCAACTTGCGCCTCGTCCCACGAGAGCTCTTCAAGGCCCTTTGTCGTTGCCGATGCCTGCACGAGGCAGCGCTCTCTCGCCTTCTTTCTGAACCATTCAGGATAGGCGATGTCATGCTCTGACAGGTCGGTCTTCAGCGAGAGGTTTAGCTTCTCGTAGCCGCCTTTTGCATTGGCCTCTATAACGGCAGCGGGGCCCCTGATAGAGAGCGAATCGAGGCCCGCCGCGTCCAGAAGCCTACGAACCAGCTGCTCGTTGGCGTGAACGCTTGCACCCGCCGAGAGCGAGGCCGAGGCAGAGAAGGGGTCAGCAATCTTCGCGGAGAGCCTGACAGCGGACTGGCCATTTAGGTTGGCAGAGGCATCAACCTCTGCCAATCGGGGAGAGAGCGTCGCCTCGGCCCTTAATGCGTCGATCGCAAGGTCGGGCGACCGCCACCGGGCGTTGCCTCCAGAGAGCGAGAGGCCTATCGTTCCGTCCCGAACGACCACATCGCCGGATAACTCGGCTAGCGCAAGGCTTTCATCGGCGGGAGAGACGGCCAGATCGCGGAGGATGCAATTGGCCGTGAGCAGATTCGGCACCAACGAGCTCGAATCGGCCATATCGCCCGCCCTGCCCGCCAAGTGGGCTTTTAGGTCGCGCAGCTCGCCCGAGATAGCCATCGCTCGGATTCTGCTCGTAGCGTTCGGCGGCAGCAGCCCAGCTGGCAGAAGGTCTAGGACCGTCGCGATGGGCAGCCTGGGCCCGCTGAAGGTGCACTCGATCGTGGCATCGCTGGAGCCCGGGCCTACGAGCTTGAATCTGCCAGTAAACTCGCTGTCGTCCACAACCACCGAGTAATGCTGAGCGACGAGGGCCGCCCCGTCGGCCTTCGCCAGGAACGAAAAATTGAGATTGTGCGCAGCACCCTTGCTCGACAAGCTGTGGTCGAGCGCGAGGCGCCGAACCAGCAGGTTACCTCTTAAGGACGTGTCGCCGTTGCGTTGAACATCGAAGGTCAGATCGAGGTGCGAGCTGCCTGAAATGCCGGCGGCACAGACATCGGGCGGAAGATATGTCTGAAAAAAAGAACACGGAACAGCGCGAGCGCTCACGTCTCCTGACAGACCGAAGGGCAGCAGTTGAGCGTTCTTGCGTGGCCCCGAGGGATCAATCCGAAGTTGAGCCCGGACAGAGCCTGAGGCGGCACGCTTCCCTTGGACCTGGCACCTGGCGCTCACTTGGAAAGGAACGTCGCAGTTCATGCCGCTTAAAGCAGCCTCGATGTCGTTGAGCGTAATCCTGATTGTTGCGGGTGATGCGACAGAGCGGTCAAGGAAGGTCAGGCGCCCGCCACTGATGGTGACATCGAGGCTTTCTGGAAGCATATCCGTGGACTTCAGAAAGCTGAATGGGCTGCTCGACTCTACTGCGGCGGAAGGGCTTTTCGCACTGACATTGGACTGCCAAGGCAGAACGGCGAGAATCTGTGGACCATATACGTGGACCTCCTCAACCCTGATCTTCCCGAAAAGCAGCGGGAGAACGTCCAGATCGATCCTGGCCTTTGGCACGGTGAGCTTTTCAAGCGGACCCGCTACTTCGGGAAGCTCTATGTCGCTAACGACGAAGCTTATGTCCGGCAAGATAGCAAACCGCCCGCTCTTGATCGTCACCGGTGAGCCAATGCCCGAAGAGAGGCCGTCTGCCAGCAACTGGGCATATCTGTCAAGGTTCACGAGATGAGGCGCCACGAGAGCCGCTGCGAGCAGGAGAACGGCCGCGACGGCAAGCCCGATAAGCAGCCTCTTGTGTCTGAAAACCAAAGAACGCATGGCGCTCTCCCCGTTAACTGGCGCCGATCAGCCCAGCGGGCGCATCACCGGTCATGCCGAAGATATTAGCGAGCTTCACTGGCGACTCTCAGGTAGTTTGCTTGGCCTGTCGCCGATAATGATAAGGATGACGAGGTCTATGACGGAGGCTGCCTGCGCCACACAGAGCGCAACGAGCGTGTATATGACTTTTCGGCTCACGAGGAACGAGAGGGTTTGATACAAGCTGGCCATACCGTCGGAGTAGCCTCTCATGGACAACGGGAGCTGCGTCTGGAACGGCACTGAGAGAAATGTGATGACGCCGGCGAGAATGAAACCCAGAAGATAGATGGCGCCTCGAGCGGGCCGGCCGATTCGGAAGTGCCCACCGCCCGGCAGGAACAGGCCGGCAACGATGGCGGAGATGCTTCTGGAGGTGCCCAACCCTGGCCCATGCTTAGCGCGCGCAGTCTGCCTCGGGTTGCGAGCTTCTGCGGACGGTAACTGCTGCCTGTCTTCCTTCTGCTGTGCCCGGCCATCGCGGCTCGTGCCGTTGTGGTGCTGCGTTGGCATAGTGATGCTCCTTGGCAAGCTTATGATTAAATGGTCTCGACCGACTTCTGGGGCACCCATCCTGTTAGGCCGGACTGGATGCTGATCTGATACCAGTTGTCCACCTTGTTGCGGACGCGGACCTCTGTCCCGCTGTGCAGTTCAAAAACCTTGGCGAACTCGTCTCTTGGGCCGCTTCTGGCCTTGACGAGGTCAGAGACGACTATGCCGTAGTTGTGATTGCTAAATGAGTGAGCTTTGATCCCTGTGTTTATCCCACAGAAGAGCACTAAGATGAGAAATATCACGGCTATGCGTAGGATGATCTTCCGAGTCTTATCGCGACCTGCGCGAGCCTCCATGCCTCTTGGCTTTCCCTTCAGAATCACGAATGCAATCAAAAGCGCCATGAACGCAACGTAAAGCGAAAGTGATACTATCGTCCACTCGTTGACGTTGAAGAGCGAGTAGATGTCCAAGAGCATCTGGGCCAGGATGTTGTGGTGCGGTGGCTCGATCTTGTCAACAATGCTGGAGCGGGCGAGGCTTAAATTGTGCGCTATCGATGCATCACGAGGCGCGAGCCTCCTCGCCTTTTCGTAGTTCAGTATGGCGTGTCCGAAATCCCTCATTCTGAAGTAGCAGTTTCCGAGGTTGTAGAAGAGGTCCGGGTTCTGGCATCTGGTTAGGGCCGCAGCGA